>ERZ1027194.1173-NODE-1173-length-12157-cov-6.014956_pt1 | contig 12157 bp, 12 predicted proteins | sample MGYA00519246_ERZ1027194 | MGnify/ENA primary metagenome ERZ1027194 (study PRJEB26926, sample SAMN06164505) | human gut metagenome | biome: ENVO:00009003; feature: ENVO:2100002; material: ENVO:00002003 | host: Homo sapiens | place: USA | collected 2012 ...
ACGGCGGAGGAAAACGGCCTGATGCTGATTGAGCCGCGGGATTTTGCCCTGATCGTATGCCGGCAAAAGGAAATCCGCGGCATGCTTGAAAAATGTAAGGCGCCGTTGGTGCTGGCGCATGATTACGTATGGACGCGGGACGCGGAGAGCGGCGAAACGGCGGCATATTCCCTGATCGACGGCAGCAAGCGCGAAGAGGCCGGGCCGGCAGCGGTGGTGCTGAAATACAGATAACCCTTTTCCGTATTTTTATCGGAAGGCGAAGCGGATTTTTCCGCTTCGCCTTTTTTGGTCGGCGATCGGAAAGTTGGGTTTGTCGCCGAAAAACGAAAAATTCCCGAGACCGGACGACTGTCTTTAAAAACTGATAACTGTTCTTAAAATCAAACATTTTCAACGGGTTAGCTTGAAAAATGTGTTGATTGTGCCGAAAAAAACGTTTATAATCAAAACGTTATTAACCTTATTCATTAATTATTAATCATATAAAAACATGGAAAAGAATTTATCGGCTTATTTGTTTGTCCGTCAGGGAAAATTGCAAAAATCCCCGGCCGGCGAACGTGATTTGAACAGAGGAGAATTGGCTGCCGTCAAAGCGTTTTTTGAAGCCGGCCGCCAGTCCGAACTGTATACGCTGTTGCAGCGTCTGCTCTGCCGGATGCGCCGTTTTCGCGAGCTTCGACGGCATGACTATGCGATTGAACCGGCAGATTGTGTGGAAGACCTTTGCGCACAGGCGCCGGTTATGGCTTCCGCTCTGGCGGATCGTCCTGACGAAAGCGCGGCGGAAATTGAATTGCGGCGCTTGTTTCTGCCGCCGGAACATCAACGGCAGATTATGTTTTCCGGCAGCCGCATATTGATCCGGACGCTGGTTTGGTGGGGGCGGAGAATCCTCGGAATCTGGCAGGATGTATTCGGTTGCAAGCCGGATGTTTTTGCTGCGGAACTGGAATGCAGGCTGTAAAAAAATGCCTGAAGGAAAAGACGTGCTTTCGGCACGTCTTTTTTTGATTGCAAAAAGCTTATCGGACAGAGAGAAAGAGCGTCGAAAAGGCCGCCGGAGTGAAGAAAGCAGCGGTTGAGAGGCTGCGGCAGTGACTTCGGAAGAATAAGGACGCGGCAGGAGAGAAACAGACGGGAGAGAGGCAAGGTAAGCGGCCGGCGGGTACGGAGAGAGGAAAGTTATCGGAAAGGGGAGGCGGGTGAGGAAAACGGCAGTATAGGTCGGGCGGCGGGAACTGAGGGAGAAGGGGGCTGACTGAGGAATAGACGGGAGGCAGGCAGGACAGAGCCGCAATGAGAAGGAGAGCGGGGAAAGCGGCGGTTGATAGGCGGCGGCAGGACGCTGCGGGAGAAGGAAGACGCGGTTGAGGGGCAACGGACGGAAACTGCGGAAGCATGAGGACACGGCGGGAGAGAAACAGCCGGGGAACAGGCAGGGAGAGGCGGTCGCAAGGAGAAAGAGAGGGAAGAAGCGGGTTGGGGCAGGTTGGAGGACACGGCGGGAGAAGAAGCGGGCTGGGGCAGCCGGCCGGCGGGCGCGGGAAACGCAAAATTGGGCAAGGCGGGTCGGAGGCCGCGGCGGATATATAGGCCGAAGTGGGGAAAGCGGTGGTTGAGAGGCGGCGGCAGTGACTTCGGAAGAATAAGGACGCAGCAGGAGAGAAACAGACGGGAGAGGTGGTCGCAAGGAGAAAGAGAGGGAAGAAGCGGGGCTGACCGAGGAACAGGCGGGAGGCAGGTTGTGGAATTGACTGCCGATTTTGGTTGATTTCTGAAAATTTTTGTCTATACTGAAAGCAACGAATCGATTATTAACTTCAAATATTATCAGGTATGAAAACAAAATTTCAGTTTTTGTTTGTTTACGACGACAATTCAGAAAGTGCCGAATTGATCGCGGGGAAAAAAGTGAAAGCAATTCGGATTTCCGAGGACTGTCTGTTGTCAACGGAGTATTTCGGAACCACCGGCTACACTTCGTATGATGCTTTCGAGTTTGCCTGTCTGCACGGTGTTTCCCTGCTGACGCCCAAGGAAGCCAAAATCGTCCAAAGCCGCCTGAGCGGAGTGCGGATGATGCTGAAAAAATGCGGCAGTCATGTTCAAATCGACCACAAATGTCTGATCTGGACGGCTGACGAAGGGGACGGCAACTACAAGAACATGGAAGCGGTATCGCTTTCCGACGGCAAATGCAAAATGCTCGGCTGCGAGGAATGGGACACTTCCGGCGGCTTGCTTTGCAAACTGCGCGCCTGATTGTTTTCAGGCTTAAATGGAAAAAAGATCCGGTTTTGCCGGATCTTTTTTTGTAACGAGAAAACCCTGCGCGTGATTATAAAGAGCTTGCGGCTTTATTCCGTTTCGCTCTTTGTCGTTTTCTGTTTTTCTTTTTCCCGTTTTTTCCCTCTTTTCCGTTTTGCCCTTCCCATTTTTCCGCTTCTCTTTTCCTTCTTTCTGTTCTTCTTATTTCCGTTATTTCCATCTTTTCCGTTTTGCCCTTCCCATTTTTCCGCTTCTCTTTTCTTTCTTTTTGTTCTTCTTATTTCCGTTATTTCCATCTTTTCCGTTTTGCCCTTCCCATTTTCCGCTTCCCTTTTCCTTCTTTCTGTTCTTCTTATTTCCGTTATTTCCATCTTTTCCGTTTTTCCGCTTCCCTTTTCCGTTTTTTTCTTTGCTTTTTCCTCTTTTCCACTTTCTTCGTTGCTTCTCCCCCTTTTCTCCCTTTTTTCTTTTCTTCCTTTTTCTCTTTCTCTTTCTCTTGTATTTTTTTACGCCTTGTTCTTAGCGTATGAAAAAATCCTTTGTCGGAACAAAAGCGACGGTCCGGCAACTGTCTGATAAAAAGCAAAGGTGTTTTTTTATGAACATGCATATAATAACGCACACAATATGGAACCGGAAAATACCATGTTGTCTTTGCGCCGAAATATCGCCGGAAAGCGTTTTACGGAGGCAGACAAACAGGTTCAATACTGAAGGAATTGTACAGACAAAAAGAAATACCGGTAATGGAGGCAGAAGTCTGTTCGGACCGTATTCATATGTTGCCGGAGATACCTCCCGAATATTCCGCAAGTTCATTCTGGGGCTGTCTGAAAGGTAAAAGCGGTTATGAACGATGGGAAAATGCGAAATTTCGATATGGCAACCGGGAATTCTGGCGCAAAGGATACTTGTTGATACGACCGGAAAGAATACCCAAAAGACAGCCGGGCATATACGGAAGAAATTAAAAGAAGACGGGAAGGCTGGTCGGCAGATTATGGACTTTGTGCCGTTTATGGCGAGTCAGACAATCTGCGTTTGGTTGAAATCTGATACGTCATTTGGGTGCGGCTGAGCCTTCTTAGGCGTATGTGAAGAACCCCCGGCCGAGCCGGGGCCGATTGTCGGAATCACGCCGTATTATGTCAGCGGGGATAGGCAAATGTCGGTTTTGTAACGGATCGGTTGGCCGGGAGACATCTGTGAGGATCTTTCCGGACGGTTCGTATTTTTTTGGGGGAAAAAAGCCTTTTATCCGCGGCGGCGTTTGCCGCTTGGACTTCGGGAGAACGGGAAAAACATCGTTTGCCGGCTGCCCGCTAATGATAGAAATAAAGAAAACGTGCAATAAACGGTTGCATTTTGGCGGCGGACGTGTTATAAAAATACCGTCGCTGTTTTCAGCGGCGTTATTATTCAAGCCCAGGGGAATCGAATCCCTCACTAAGAAACATAGCCAAGTGTTTGTGGCGAAAGTTGGCGCTCTTCTGCAAGGAGGAGTGCCACGAATAAGGCATGCCAAATAAGTGGCTGCATCTTAGTGTGTATTCGAAGCTCCTCCACCTTAAAGCATTTTGCCAAGGTGGAGTTTTTTTGTAATACCGGTCGTCGGTGCGCCCGCAGACAGGCCAAATAAGCGGCTGCACCTCGTCGTGTATTCGAAGCTCCTCCGCCTTGCCGGAAGCGGTATTTTTTTTTAATCAAAAAACACCGCGTTTTTTAAGGGGAAATTAACCAAAACCGATTTATGCTTAACTTGGTTTTTTAAGCATAAACCGTTTATTATTATAAAACTGTCGGGAGTTCCATCCCACATAGTGTGATGACAATGGTCACACAACCCCGTTGTAATTCTTTTCCTCGGAAGCAGGGAAGGAGTACAACGAACTAAGCTTCATTGGACTCGCAAGAGCTTCTTTTGAGGACGAATAAGTGTTGCTGACTATGTAGTATGGAAAACTCCTTCCTTCTTTCGGGGACCCGAAAGGAGGAGATTTTTTTTCCATTCATTTTTATCAGGAAACAGAGTTATGCTTAAATCTCCCCAAAAATCTTCCGCCAAAACCGTCAAATCCATAAAAGTCTCGCGCGGCCGGCTGGCCGACGGACAGCCCAACCCGGTTGACGTTCATGTCGGTATGCGTCTTTTGCTCCGCCGAAAACGGTTGAATTACAGTCAGGGACGGGTGGCCGGCATGCTGGGGCTGACTTTTCAGCAGATACAGAAATATGAGCGCGGCGCCACCCGGATCGGCGCTTCCCGGTTGTGGGACTTTTCCCGCATTTTCAGGGTGCCGGTCGAATATTTCTTTCAGGGCATGGATGAAGACGCGATCAATCATTCGCCGCTGATGAATTTTCATACCGTTGAGGAAGTGCAGAAAATGGCGGGAAGTTTTTTCCCGGCGGTTGATCCGATGCTGAGCAACGAAAACATCCGTCTGATCAATGCCGTAGACAATCCGAAAATTGCCAGACTGGCCTGTGAGCTGATCAACGAAATAAAACAAAGCTGCCGTTACGGGCAGACGGAGGAAGAGGCTGCCGGCCGGAAAAGGGAACGCGGACAAGGTGCGGCCAAAGGCGCAGAGAAGGTTTGCCGCGGTTCATAACGGCGGCGGCAAAGACGGAACGCCGCGGCGCAAGACCCCGGCAGGGCGGAAACAACGATTTTTGCCCACGGTAAGCGTTCGGCGGCGGTTTAAACGGTTAAGATTTTAACTGTCTGTGTAAATTTGCGCAGGCAACGGCTGTCTTTGGCGATGTGTTAAGCGTTTGTGGATAAAAAAACGGATTTCTGCTGCTGATTTTAATGGCTTGCCAATGTAAAAACAAATAACGGTTGTGTTTCGCCGGTGTTGTATTTCTTGTGTAACAGGTTAGGGGCAAAAAGAAGAACGGTGATGGAAATATATCCAAAGCAGAAGTCCCCGCCCGGTTGTGCCAACGGCGAAGACAAAACAGACAGCTGCAGCGTCGACCACAGCGGCTTCGGTTTGCGCGATGAGTCGGAGTATCAGACAGGAAAGCAGGCATTGACGGAAACGTTTTGACAGCAGGGGCAGGGCGGGATTATCCGCCGTGCGGCACCGGTTTTGGGGCGGCCGGAAAACAATTGCGGTTAATGTATATGTTCTGTAAGCATATTGGAGCAGGTCATTCGGCCGGTTATCTTCGAGTTTACTTCTGCACATTGCCTGCTTTGGTTTCCGTTCCCGGCTCAAAAGAACAGGATTTGACGTTGACCGCTCCGTGGCCGAAATATCCCGATGCTTATTGTGCCTGCCGCTGCGCTTTGTATTTGTCCGCAAGACGTTTTATGTTTTGTTTTGGCATGTGAGAGGCGTGTGCCCGCATCGGCCGGCACGGTTTTAGAAAAAAATTGACTTTTGTCCAAAAAGGTGACAAAGTACATGGTATGTGAAACAATTATTAAGCTTAATTATATGGAAAAAATTTTATTATCCTGTCCGTTGCTTTATCTTAACGGCACGGTGACCAACGAATTGCTGAAAGGCGAAAAAGTTATTGCCATCGTGGTTGAAAATACGCTGATGAGTTTGAAAAATCAAATTCGCATGTCGTATCGCGGCGCAGAACGGGAATGTGAAAATCTGACTTTTGCCGACGGACACTACGGTTATCTTTCTTTGAAAAAAGAGTTTGAACTGTGGGTGTCGCATCGGGAGGAAATCAACCGGACCGTGGAAGTTTTGCGCGAAAACGGCGTCAATGCCGATTTTCTGCTGGCGGGCACGGTTTACTGGACGGCGGGCGGCGACAAGTTTTATGCGCCTGTCGTTAACGCTTCTTCCGGCTATACGCTGGTGCAGGACAAAGGAAGTTCTTATGTTTCGCGGGCAGCGGTCGGCAAATAAACGAAATCACTTTTAAATGTTTTGCTTATGGATATTATTGAATTTGAAAAAGCTTACGCGGAACTCATTGCCCGGGGCATTGATCCGTCGGAATTCGGCCGTTGGCTGATATCGTTTGACGAAAGGCATCCCTATGCGCCGGCGGTTTCCCCGCTGCGGCCGCTGCCGGAATTCGTTTATGTTTACGAAGGTTTTGAAGACAAACGGTTTTACCGCGACGTCGAGCTTTCCGGGATCAGGATTGCAGACGGGCTGACGCTCAGTACCAACATGCAGTTGTGCGGCTGCGATGCTCTTTGTGCCGCGGAATATGCGCGCGAATGCGGAGAGCTGCTGCCGGCGTACGACGAGTTGATGCTGACGGTTTCGCTGCTGCCGAAGCTTAATGCCGTGCTGCAAGCCGGCGGTCTGTCACCGGTTCCGGTAACGCGGCCGTTCTGGTGCCGGCAGGGCGACAGCTTTGAACTGATCGGTTTGTGCAACGGCAAACCCTGGCGCGAATCGCCCGGAAACGGCGGCGTATTGCTGAAGTTTCCTTAAAACGGACGCGGCAGACAGAAATTTTAAAAAAAAGCGTGTCGGAGGAATCCGGCCGCTTTTTTTGTTTTTCGGGCGTTGACAAGGGCCAAGAAAAAACCCGCATCGTTTGATGCGGGATTTTTGCATTAACCCTTAAAAAAATTACTTTTTCAGGATGGATTTGCCGGCGAACAGAGCAACGTCGCCCAGTTCTTCTTCAATACGAATCAGCTGATTGTATTTGGCCATACGGTCGGTTCTCGACATGGAGCCGGTTTTGATCTGGCCGCAGTTGGTGGCAACCGCAATGTCGGCAATGGTGGTGTCTTCGGTTTCGCCCGAGCGGTGGGACAAAACGGCGGTGTATTTGTTGCGCTGGGCAAGGTCAACCGCTTTCAGGGTTTCGCTCAGCGAGCCGATCTGGTTGACTTTGACCAGAATCGAGTTGGCAACGCCTTTTTCAATACCCATGGCCAGACGTTTCGGGTTGGTAACGAAGAGGTCGTCGCCAACCAGCTGAACTTTGTCACCGATGGCGTCGGTCAGCATTTTCCAGCCTTCCCAGTCATCTTCGGCCATGCCGTCTTCAATTGAGAAAATCGGGAACTTTTCGCACAAGCCTTTGTAGAATTCAACCATTTCGGCGCTGGTGTAGGATTTGCCTTCGCCGGTCATTTCATATTTGCCGTCTTTGTAGAATTCGGAAGAAGCGGCGTCAATCGCCAGGACGACGTCTTCGCCCGGTTTGTAGCCGGCGTCTTTGATCGAATCGACGATGAAGGTAAGAGCTTCTTCGGCCGATTTCAGATTGGGAGCAAAACCGCCTTCGTCACCGACGTTGGTGTTGTGGCCGGCTGCTTTCAGGTTCTTTTTCAGAGTGTGGAAAATTTCCGCGCCCCAGCGGATCGCTTCCTTGACCGAATCCGCGCCGACCGGCATAATCATGAATTCCTGAATGTCGATCGGGTTGTCGGCATGCTGGCCGCCGTTGACGATGTTCATCATCGGAACCGGCAGAGTGCGGGCCATGGTGCCGCCGAGGTAACGGTAGAGCGGAAGCCCGGCTTCTTCGGCCTGAGCCTTGGCAACGGCGAGGGATACCGCCAGAATGGCGTTGGCGCCGAGCTTGCCTTTGTTTTCGGTGCCGTCGAGGTCGATCATGGTCTGGTCGATTTCGATCTGGTCTTCGGCATCCAGGCCGGCCAGGGCGTCGTAAATTTTGTCGTTGACGTTTTCAACCGCTTTCAGAACGCCTTTTCCGCCGTAGCGTTTTTTGTTGCCGTCACGGAGCTCTACGGCTTCATGCACGCCGGTCGACGCGCCGGAAGGAACCGCCGCGCGGCCGAAAGCGCCGCTTTGCAGGACAACTTCCGCTTCAACCGTCGGATTGCCGCGGGAGTCAAGAATCTCGCGGGCATGAATATCAACAATTGCACTCATTTTTTTCTCCTAAATTAAATTATCAAAACTGCCTTTAACTTTGACTATTTTCGTTTGTTTGTCAAGTGTGTGCATGAAGTCGTTGCAGAATTCTTAAAAAATAATTGCAAAAGCGGGGCGCTCGGGTAATACTTAAAAACAAGGTTATCAACAGGGAGGTTCTGATGTTTTCGGAAAAATGGCATTACCGCTTTATGGAAGTGGCGAGGCTGATCGCCACCTGGTCGAAGGACCCCAACACCAAAACCGGCGCGATCGTGGTCGGGCCGGATCGGGAAATCCGCGCCACCGGTTATAACGGACTGGTGCGCGGCGTCAACGACGACATTCCGGAACGGATGGAGCGCCCGACCAAATACGATTTTTTCGAACACGCGGAAAGAAACGCGGTTTACAACGCGTGTCTGACCGGCACTTCCCTTAAAGGCTGCGTTCTTTATGCCACCCATCCGCCCTGCACCGACTGTGCGCGGGCGATCATCCAGGCCGGGATCAAGATGGTGGTGACCAACCGGCTGCCGGAAGATCCGAACGCGCCGGCCGGCGGCTGGCGTGACAAGCTGGTCTATTCCGAGCAGATGTTTAAGGAAGCCGGGGTCGAATATAAGATTCTTGACTAAAAAACCGCGCGGCTCCTCTTTAAATGTAAATCCGACTGATTATATGATGCTAAATTGACGCTGTCTTAAAGTTTTACCTCCGCGGCAGTTGCCGTGCGGGTCGAAGATGGCGAATCTATACAGTTGGAGAAAGTTGTATGAAAGTTTTAATCGCAGACGAACATGCGTTGTTCCGGGACGGTCTGGGGCTGCTGATCGAGCAGCTGGACGGGTCGGCGACGATACTGCAGGCTTCAAATTTTGCCCAGGCGCTGAAAATTCTTGACACCGAGCACAAGTTCGACCTGATCATTATAGACCTTGACATGCAGGATATGGTTTGGGAAAAGGGGTTTGACGCCATCCGCGCCAAAGCCGGAGACGCCAGGCTGGTGGTCATTTCCGCTTCCGAAAACGTGCATAACATCAGGGAAAGTCTGGAAAAAGGCGCCAGCGGCTATATTACCAAGCGGGCGGAAACCAAAATATTAAGCAACGCGCTGAAACTGATTTTGGACGGCGGCACCTATATTCCGCCGGTGATGCTCGGCAAAAATCTGGACGATACGCCGGCCAAAGGCAAGGGCAAGATGCTGACCAACCGGCAGTCGCAGGTGCTGGGGCTGGTTGCCAAAGGTATGTCAAACAAGCAGATCGCTTATGAAATGGGCGTGTCTGAGGCAACCGTCAAGCTGCATATCAACGCCCTTTTGCGCGCGATCGGCGCAACCAATCGTACTCAGGCGGTGATCATCGCGCAGAAAATGGGGCTGATCTGATTTTTGCGGATAAATTCCGGATGTTTTTTTTATACTTTTCGCGCCGGCCTTCGGGTCGGTTTTTTGTTTGTGCGAAAAAGCCGTCCGATGTTTGCCGCAGCGGTTTTCTTATCTACCTTCGGTTTGTTTTTCAACTGAAGTTTTACCGTTGTTCGGGAATAAACGCGTTTTTTTGAAAATAACGCGTTTGACGGTCACAACGGGCACTTTCTAACTTATTGATAAAAATAAGTTTTTTGTTTCGTCCCGAAGAAGAGAGCGGTGTTTCCGGACACTTATGTGTTTTTTCCTATTCTATTGATTTTGCGTATTGTTTTTCGTTTTTGGACTGTTGCGAAAAAAAGTACGTTAAATTGCAGCGAAAATCAACCCCAAAAATCAAAGGGAAATCTATAAAAGTATCTATAACGAAATAACGTACAATACTTTACAGCACCTGTAGTAATCAGTCTTGATAAAAGGGGAAAAGTCATGAGAATATTATATAAAACCATGTGGTTGTGCCTGCTGGCCGTGTGTTTATGCACGCTTGCGGCAACACCGGTTTCGGCCAAAGTCTGCTTCGTCGGCGAGGAAAATTGTACCGGCGGCGGCAGTTTTGATCACTATAAAGATCCGGCCGAAGACGGAAATTTATGTACACAGGAAGGATATGTAAAGAGATCAGAGTGTACTTCTGATCCTTCAAAACGTATTGTTGAATATTGTCCATACAACTCCGGCTATGTTAAATGCTGTGGTGCGGAGTTTGCTTATGATTCTTGTGTCTATCCTCTGTTGGTAAAAGACAGGTGTGTGAATAAGTTTAAATGTCAATGCGATCCGGAAAAGTATCCGTATACGGCGCAAGCGTGTCGTGATCTCAATATAAACAGCCGTGCCGCCGGTGCTTCCTGTGCTCAGGTAGAGGGGTTCAATACGGCGCTCGGGGGAACGACGACCGAAATTTATTATACTGAATGTAAATGCGACGAAGCTCTTTATCCATATACGGATGAAGACTGTGCCAATGACGGCGGTGTTTCAAATGGAGAAATGTGTCGCGGCAGCGACGGTGTTTCCCGTTATCCGTATTGTATTTGTGATAGAACCAAATATCCTTATACAAGTTCCGGATGTGATAATGAGGAAAACGGCGATTTTGGCGCTGATGACAGTCAGGGACATTGTATTCAGGGTGGTATTTATTATTTCCATGCCTGCCGTCGCTGCGATAATTATCCGGCGACCTCTCTGGCTAATGTTGACGGCGGTAAGGGAGTCGGGTATGAGGAATGTCCGAATGCGCCGACTAAGAGATGGAAAATTTTAAAATGTAAATATGGTTGGAAACCCGGTGCCAATGGCGGAAATTGTACGCCGATGACTTGTGATGAAACAGTAAAGGCCTGGATTAATGATCCGTCTTATCCAAGCCGCAAAACGACTTACAAAATTTTGAATAAAGCATCTATGTCGGCATCGTCAAGTCACAGTACTTATGTGATTACCGAAGAAATTAGTCCGACTTATATTTACCGCGGTAAGACTTATTATAGTGGCGGTGATTTCGGACAGATGGTGAGTGACAGCATGATACAGACGCGTTGCAATACCCGGCCGATATTGAATTGGAGATACTCCAGTTTTGACGGCAGCGAAAGTTCTACGGTTTTTTATGGCGTAAACTTGAAGTTTACGGGCAGCAGCGCAAGCACTTCGAGTTCCGATACGTTCTATTGTTATAACTGCAGTATCAGCGGAAGCAATGTTACTTTTAACGGAATGACAACGTTGGCTAAAGGAAGCTATTATAACGCGGCTTCGGATTCGTCCATGAATGTTAACGTCAGCGGAAAGCTTACTATCAAGGGACAGTATACTTCAACCGGTTATAATTATACGGGTGGAAATATTATCGTTGATAATACAGCTGAAAGAACAGTGTTGTTTGATTTGCAACAACCTGACGGTACCCGTGGCATGTTTAAGCCGACGACAATGACTGTGCTGGGGCTTGCAGCTATGAAAAACGCTGAAGCAACCGTTGCAAATACTTGTATCGGCACAACTTGCAACGGTACCTCCAATGCCTCCGGCGTGACTTATATATCAAACGGTCATTACAGCAGTTTGACCTTGTATAATACAAACTACTATTTGTACGAGTGGGCCAATAACCGGTCGAATAACTTGCACATGAGTTCAGGTACAATGTTTGGCGGTGATGCCAGCGGCAAGATTATTTTCCAGAGCAACACCCGTTACATGGTCGGTTTTGCCAGACTGTACAGATATTGCGGCGATTGTCCCGATACGGCTTATCCTTACCTGACTTCAAGCGGATCCTGGACAACCAGAAAGTGGTATGAAGGCGGCGGACGTTGCGGACCTTACTGTGCCAAAACTTCCAATAAAGGAGATCGACCGGATGATATCATGTGTATGATTACCGGAACCGGAGTTAAAACCCATCGTGCGGGTGGGCGTACACATCCTGATTGCCGCTGGTTCGATAAGGGGAATGACGTACAGAAGGAATATTTCCAATTCTATAATATATAATATTTAATCCCCGCCCGTACCGGATATGCAATATGATCCGGCAGCACAATCCCCTTTAGGGCGGGGCCCTCTGATACCTGTCTCTTATACACATCTGACGCTGCCGACGACTTAATAGGTG
>ERZ1027194.1176-NODE-1176-length-12145-cov-5.178329_pt1 | contig 12145 bp, 8 predicted proteins | sample MGYA00519246_ERZ1027194 | MGnify/ENA primary metagenome ERZ1027194 (study PRJEB26926, sample SAMN06164505) | human gut metagenome | biome: ENVO:00009003; feature: ENVO:2100002; material: ENVO:00002003 | host: Homo sapiens | place: USA | collected 2012 ...
CCTCAAGGAGTTCGTCGTGAAGCTGCCCGAGGGGGAAAACCTCAACTTCCGCAGCGGCGGCTACATTCAGATCGACATTCCCAAATACGACGCGATCAAATTCTCGGACATGGATATCGAGCCGCAGTTCCGCGCCGACTGGGATAAGTTCAAGATGTGGGATCTGGTGACCACCAACCCCGAGCCGACTTTCCGCGCCTACTCGATGGCCAACCACCCGGCCGAGGGGAACATCATCATGCTCAACATCCGTATCGCCACCCCGCCGTTCGACAAGGCCACGGGGGGCTTTATGAAGGTGAATCCCGGCATCTGCTCCTCTTATGTGTTCTCGCGCAAACCGGGCGACAAGGTGACCATCTCGGGCCCTTACGGTGAGTTCTTCCTGCCGGACAACCTGCCCGATACCCAGGAGCTCGTCTTTATCGGCGGCGGCGCGGGTATGGCTCCTATGCGCAGCCATATCATGCACCTGTTCAAGACGGAAAAGACCAAGCGTCCGGTATCATTCTGGTACGGTGCACGTGCACTCAAGGAGGCTCCCTACATGGACGAGTTCACCGAGATCGAACGCGAGTTCCCCAACTTCAAGTTCAATCTGGCGCTCGACCGTCCCGACCCGGAGGCCGATGCCGCAGGCGTGAAGTACACGGCGGGTTTCGTACACAACGTGCTCTACGAGAATTATCTCAAGAACCACGAGGATCCCGAGGGCTGCATCTACCTCATGTGCGGGCCTCCGATGATGATTGCCTCCGTGGTGAAGATGCTCGACAGCCTCGGCGTTCCGCCCGAGAACATTCTCTACGACAATTTCGGCAGTTAATTTGTCGTGATAGCGGCATCCTGTCCGCTTCCTGGAATCCCTGAATAGGAAATACAGTTTGTATGTCCTATCCGGGGATTTCTTCGTTCTACGTCACATTTGCAACAATCTGATGACAGGAAGTGTTTTCATAACGGGTTTTTGGGGATGGGCGAGCGCCGTCGAAATTACGGATGCGGTAACCAGGTGATGATAAAATGTCGGGAATTTTCATATATTTGTTATTAGTAACGGTTAACTTCTCATTGTTAAATTAATATCCTATTCTTCTATGAAACGAATTGTAGTTGTCCTGTGCGGCGTTTTATTGTCGCTCCTACTTCTGGGGTGTAATACGGATGCGAATTATCAGCAAGGCCGAGAACTCTTTCTCAAGGGCGATTATGAGCAAGCCGCGAAGCTGCTTCAAAAAAGTGGTGATAAGGGCGCCGGCCTTTTGGGTGTACTTTATTATTGGGGCAAGGGTGTGGAACAGAGTTGGTCCTCTGCTCGGTCCAGTTTTAGCTGTGCTGCCGGAACTAAGGACCGTGCTGCTGAGATCGAAGATCCGATTGTCTGGTTCTACATGGGAAACATGTATCTAATCGGTGAATCCGAATCGGCCATTCAAGACTTAACAAAAAGCCGGATTGCGCATTATGACAGATTCAAGGCTGCACTCGAATGTTATGAACAAGCCCGAAAAATGGGCTATGACAAGGACGATATCGACCTGCGTATAGGGATTCTACGCTCAATGATCGAAACCTATGATACGGATAAACTGAGCTGTTCCAGCCATCGATGCGCCCATTCTTCGACTTTTTACGGTCGTTACGACGGTTACGGAAAAGAGGGCTGGGGATATACGGTAGGTGGAAACGTAAACCCTCGATTACAACTTTTCAGACTCGGACATTGGGCTCATAATGAAATTGACAGTCCTTGTCTCGAAGTCGCATGGGTCGAAGACCTGTATAATTCCGGCGAGGAGCATGTCTTCATTCAGCTTAACGGCGTTTGTTACAACAGCGACGGGAGCAAGAGTCCGTCCATGATTTTCAGTGAGGATTTTTAATGATACTATGAACCGGCCGGGATAAATATTCTTTCGAGTTTTTCGATTGTACCTGTTGTGTTGTCTGCTGCACTGGTTTCATCCGGGTGCTTTGTCGCCTGATGAAACGTGAGGATGAGGGCATGGATTGTTTGCGCGAGATCGCCGCGCATGTTCGCAAAGGGGGCATGGCATATCTGCGTCAGCAGTATAAGGTCGTGACGATTATTTTCGTGGTGCTGGCTCTGTTTTGCCATCCGGCCTTTGGTGTCGACGGGGTGCAGAATCCGTATGTGCTTCTCGCCTTTATTACGGGTTTATCTTTCTCGGGACTGGTCCGGCTGTTTCGGCATGAAAACCGTAAGCTGCGCTTCGTCCCGAACTGAGTCGGGATGAAATCTATTCTGTGATAATTGAAACAGAGAAAGTTCCGCACTTCAAAAAATTGAAGTAGAACGTGTTTTTACGCTTTCTTGCTGGTGCCGCTTTCGAGAATCGACACGATCGAAAAAAGGGTGAAACAGATGGCGCCGAAGCCCATCAGCACCCGCGCCGGTACGAAATATTTGGCTTTGAACAGGGCCTCTTCAAAGAGGAAGGCCCCGAGAAACAGGCATGCAAGGGCTGTCACGACCGGGATGATGGGGATGCGCGAGGCGAGCTTGAAGGTGTTGTGCCAGATTTTGGCCAGCAGGATCACCTTGCTCGAAATGCTCCAGCAGATCAGTGCGAGGCCGATGAGCACGAAGCCGACGAAATTGACCGTTTCGCCCCAATGCACGAAGATCATGACCAGTCCGAAGACGAACGCCACGGCACCCATCAGCAGGACGAGGCCCATCCACATGCCGCGTTCGCGCATGGAATAGGTGCCCCTCACCTGGCGGGCTATGCTGGCCACCAGAGCGATGAGCGACGTGCAGACGCAGGCGATGCCCAGCATGACGCTGCCCGCGACGAAGTGTTTCGGGGAGTTCGACACGGCGAACAGGCAGATGCACCAGATCCAGGCTATGGCCGATACGAGCACGGCCAAACCCGTGAGCACCTGCACCTGGTTGGCGGAGAAACCGGCCGGGTTGGGGCTGAAGTCGGGTTTTTCCGAATTGCGGGGGATAAGCACGAAGCGGGTCGAGGAGGTCGCCGCGGTCGCGACGCAGGTGGTGATAAGCCCCAGTCCGCAGACGACGTGTCCGGCGACGTAGGAGCCCGGATCGCCGGTGGGAATGATGAACAGGCCGCAGATGATGGTCATCAGGGCAAAAGCGTAACCGATCATCGGGAGGATGTATTTCGCTGCGGTGGTGTAGGTGCCGATAAGTTGGCGGATGATGGTGGACGCCGTGGTGTAGAGGGCCACGCAGATCGATCCGAGGAAGAAGATCACGGGACCCGCCGTCAGACGCGAGAGGTCGTTGCCGGCCGCCAAAATATAGGCGCCATAGCTGAAACAGAAGGCGGCCATGACGAGCGGGATGGCGCGGAAGAGTACACTGATACCGTAATTCATAGAGCGATTGGACTTGGTTGTTCGCATGAAGATGCAAATCTCAAACCAAAGCGCAGAGTGTCGGCCGACAGGTGCAGAGATCATGGAATGAAAGATGCGGCCCGGTTCCGGAGCGGGAATCGGGCCACAGGGCAGAACAATTCGGGGCATCGCTTTGCCGCATGTCAGCGGTTGTTTCGGACGGTGCCCGTCTCCGTCGTACTAAACTTTACCGGGAGGGTATAACGCACTTTCACGTTTTTGCCCTTTTGTCGTCCGGGCTTCCACGCGGGCGAACGTTTCAGTACGCGGACGACCTCCTCGCTCAGCTTCTTGTCGGGCGACTGGAGGATTTTCACATCTTCCACCCGTCCGTCCAGTCCGACCACAAACTGGGCGACGACGGTGCCGGTCGGGAAAACCCCTCGGTCTGCCTGTGGATAGCGCATGTTGCGGTTCACCCAGTTGCGGAAATCGCTTATGTCGCCGCCCTGAAAAACGGGCATGTTTTCGACCGTAGTAAACAGCTCTTCTTCGGGGGCGTCCGCTGACGCTTTATCCGCCTTGTCCGAGAAATCGGCTTCGGTTTGTTCCGCTTGCGGCGTTGCGGTTTCCGGCATGTTGAAATCCAGAGGCAGCACGAAACGCACGGCTTGCGGCTTGCCGGCCGTCGTGCCCGGAGTCCAGCGGGGCGACGAGGCGATGACGCGGATCACCTCCTGCGACAGGGATTCGTGCGGCGATTGGAGGATTTCGACGTCGGCGATTTTGCCCTCTTCATCCACGACGAACCGGGCGACCACACGCCCCCGGATGCCGAGTTTCTGCGCCTGCTCGGGATAACGCAGCCGCTGCATCATCCACTGCCGGAATTCATCCAGGGCGCCTGTCCCGAACCGGGGCATGACTTCCACTCGCGCATATTCCGTGCTCGTGTCGATCGGTTTGCCGGATGCGGCGGCCGATTTGGTGACGACGAGAACCACGCCGTTTTTTGCTTTTTCTCCGTATTGCGCTATAGCGGTCTCGTCTTTCAGCACCTCGATCGATTTAATGGAGTTCTTATCGAACGAAAACAACTCCTCCGCGCTGATTTCCCGCCCGTCGAGCAGGATCAGCGGTTTGTCCCGGCCGAGTTTTGTTGAGCGGAGGTCCGTTGCTTCATCCGGGTAAGCAACCGTTACAATCTCTTCCAAAGCCGGTGCATCGCTCCCGACCTGATCGGGATATGCGGTAACGGATATTTCGGAACGTGCGGCTTGTCCGTCTTCGACTTCGCCAGCATGACGTGTCGTAATGGAGATCACGCCTTTTCTTGCCCGTTCGCCGTACCGCGTCACGGCAGTTTCATCTTTGAGCACATCGATCGATTTGATGGCGTTATTGTCGATGCGCTGTGCCTGGGCCGAATCGATCTCCCGGCCGTCGAGAAGGATCAATGCATCCTTCAGATGGAAAGGTCTTGTTTCCATGAAAATCACGCCGTTCTTCGCCTTTTCGCCATACTCCTTTATGACGCTGTTATCGACGACGACCGAGATCGACTGGATGGTTTGTCGGTCGCACTCCTCTTTCGCACGCATTACGTCGATCTCCTCCCCGTCGAGCAGAATGAGCATCCCCTGATTGAAGCACGAATTGAGGTGAGGATCGTCGAAATGGACTCGGTTTGCCGACGGCACGGGGGGCTGTTCGATCGTCTGGGGCGATTCGCCCGCCCGCGCGGTAAACGAGAATGCGGCAATCAGGCCCGCCGTGACAGCGAGCATGCCGGTCAGGCGAAGCAGCGCGTGGCTGCCGGAGGTAAAGTGAGTCATCATCTTAAAGCGTTTTTTGGTTAACGAATCGTAAAGTCCGTTGGCAATATCGGGACGAAAGCCGCAAAGCTGGCGGAAAAGCAGGTCGGCATAGCAGGCGGCATCGTGGCCCGAGGCGATCACCTCGCGGTCGGCCTCGAACTCCTGCACCTCCGTCAGTTTGCGTGCGACGATCCAGGCGATCGGATTCCACCACATGAGGGCTTTCTGCAACTCCATGAGGAGGCGTTCCTGCGAATGGCGATGGCGGACGTGGCTTGCTTCGTGGGCGATCACCGTCCGTTCGACGGTTTTGTCGGAATATTCGGGCAGGTAAACGGTTCCCAGAAACGAGAACGCGGCGATCGGTTCCCTCACCCGTGCGATCCGCAATCCGTTTTCGCTGGACAGGTCCGCCCTACCGGTAAGGCGGCGAATCCGCACGCCCTGGAGAAGCATCGCGCCGCACAGCACGATAACCCCCGCAAGATAGAGAACGCCCAGGAGGAGTTCCCAGGGGAAAGACGCCGGATGGTCGGCGATAACCGCTGCGGTCAGCGTCCCTGTTTCGACGATGCCGACCGCAATGGGAAGGCTCTCCGGCGCAGGCCATACCGGGATGCGGAGTGCCGGGACGACAGCGGAAACCGCGAGAATGCAGACTAACGCGAGACGGCACCACCGAAAAGGCGCCCTGCGCTGCATCAACAGTGCATAGGCGATAAGCAGGGCGGCGCTGCATGCGACCGTTTCAGCCAGGTAGATGAGGAGCTCTTTCATGGCTGCCGCAGTTTGATGTCGTCGAGCAGTTCGATGATCTGCTCCATCTCGCGCACCGAGACCTCCTCTTCTGCGGAAAAGCAGGAGACCATGCGCACGAGCGAGCCGTCGAAATAGGAGTCGAGCAGCGACCGTGCGGCGCTGCGCGCATACGCTTCACGCTCGACGAGCGGGAAGTAGCGGTGGCTTTTGCCCGCGACCTCATGGGCTACATACCCTTTGTCCTCCAGAATTTTGATGAAGGTGGCGACGGTCGTGTACTTGGGCGCGGGCTTTTTCATCCGCGCGATGATGTCGTTCACACACCCGCTGCCGATCTGCCAAAGCGCCTGCATCACCTCTTCCTCGCCTTTGGTCAACGCCGGTTTTCTTGTTCTGTTGTTCATATTGCGCTCGTTCATGCCCAAATATAAATCTAAATTTTTAGATGACCAACTTTTTCTACTAAATTTTTAGATTTTATTTTTACGCACCATCTTCCGGCCCTTATAAAAGATAGGGTAGAAGGTCTTGTTCAGGCGGGAAGCAAGCCTGTTCGTAGCGTGCTCAGGGGGTATTGCCGAGCGTAAGGCAGTCCGCGGAGCGTCGGCCCTCCGGATCGGAGGCCGAGGCGTTGAGGAAAGTTCCGGGCGGGATAAACGGTTGTAAGGGAGTTCAGAGGCAACCGGGGCCCGGTGTTTTCAGCGCCGCCGCTCCCCGGAATTCGACCGTCCCCACCTGCTCTGCCATTCCGAGGAACGGAAAGGGGCGGGTCTCTCCTCCGGCATGCAGAATTTGACGGGCAGCGTGTAGCGCACACTGACCGGCTCTCCGTCCATGCTTGCGGGCTCCCACGCCGGGCACTTTTCCAGCACGCGAACCACTGTCTTGCCGAACATTTCGTCCGACGCTTCCAACAAGGTGATGCTTTCGATCCTGCCGTCTTTCCCGACAACGAATTGTACGCTGGCGCGGCCTGTCAAATCACGGTGATAGGCTCCGACGGGATACGCCAGTTCATCCATGAACCATTCGCGGAATTTCTCCAGTCCCCCGCCGCGGAACGTGGGCATGATGACGTCCGAAGCGGAGTGAGCGGCCGGAATACTATCGGTCGCCGGATCAGGGATTGTCGCTGCGGGGGATTGCGGGGACGGCGGAGCGGGTTTTTCGACCCGAAAGCGGAAGGGGACGTACATCCGCACGCGCACGGGCAGCTCTCCGATCAGACCCGGCTCCCATGCGGGCGAAGTGCCTATCACTCGCATCACCTCCCGGCTGAGCGCATCCGAAGGGGAGCGCACGATTTCGATTTGTGAGGGAGTGCCGTCCTTTTCGACGACGAAACGGGCGACGACCGTGCCCTGCTCGCACGAATCCGGCATTTCGGGCGGCATGACGACCTGCGCTTGCAGCCATCGACGGAAGTCGTTGATGTCGCCGCCGCCGAACCGGGGCATCCTTTCGGCCGAAACGAAGATCTCCTCTCCACCGGCTTCGAGGGAATCGGCACACGATTCCGCTGCGTAAATGCGTTCGGGATTGTCTGCGGGGCGGCCGTTCCAAACGTTCCGTTGTGCTGCGGGAATCGCGGTAAGCGAGAGAATCGCGGCCAGCGAAAGGGCATAGCTGAGTTTTCGACGGTTCATGGTCGGTACTTGTTTGCGGGTTTGCCAGGAACGGGCATCTCGATACAAAAATAGGATTTAATTTTAAGATTACAAATAATTTATGCATTGTTTTCGCGCCTTTGCAGCGGTTGCGGTTCGTTCCCCTCGGGAGAGGATTTCCGGATGCGGGGAAGGAGGCGTCGCGGACGTCGCAAAAATGCGTATCTTTGCGCCATGAAAAATATTGTCTTCGACCTGGGCGGAGTAGTTTTCGCCCGCGATCCGCGCAAGTGTCCGCCCGAACTGCTGGACTTTTTTTCGTTCGTGCGCGACGAACAGATGCCCCTGTTCTGGGAGGAATACGATCGAGGCACGCTCACGCTCGACGAGGTGAAGCGGATTCTTTGCCGCGAGAAGGGGTGTGCGCCCGAGGTGTGCGACCGTTATCTCGAGCAGGCGATCGGGATGCAGGAGGCGGTGCCCGCGACCGCGCGGCTGATTGCCGACCTCGAATCGGCCGGCTACCGCCTCTATGTACTTTCCAATATGTCGCGCGAATTCATCGATTTCCTGCGCCGGCAGCCCGTCTATCGCCACTTCATCGGCGAGGTGGTCTCCTGCGAGGAGCACGCGGTAAAGCCCGAGCCTGCCGTTTACCGCACGTTGCTCGACCGCTACGCCCTGCGTCCGGAAGAGACCCTTTTCATCGACGACCGACCCGCCAACCTGGATGCCGCGGCCGCTTTCGGCATCGGTACCTTTCTGTTCCGCTACCGCGACCCCGAAGGCAGTTGCGACGAGCTGCGCGGACTGCTGCTCTGACGCGGCAGCGCGTGCTTGCGACGGGGAAGTCGCGGCTTGCAACGAAAAGGGACGGCCTGAAAGCCGTCCCTTTTGTGCATATCGTCTTATGCGGATCAGTTGAATTTGTAACGCAGACTGAACTGTATGGAGAAGGTCGAGAGGAAATCGTTGTAGTTGCGGAATGTTTCGAGCACCCGTTCGCCGTTTGCACGCTGGTAGGTGATGTTCCCCTTGTCGTATTTGAGCAGGGCCGTATTGCGGGCCTGCTTGTAGAGCCCCCATTCGTTGTTGAGCAGGTTGGCCACGTTACGGATGTCGATACCGAACTGCAGCGTGTTGCGGTTGCCCCGCTTGGTGGTGATGTAGAAGTCCTGCATGAACTTGAAATCGACCTGATGGTGCCACGGCATCACGGCCCCCCCCCGTTCGGCGTATTTTCCCTTGCGGGTCTTCAGGTAGGTGTCCTGGTTGATGTAACTCCAGAAATCGTCGCGCTGCTGGGCGGCGGTGTAGTCGCCGTCGTCCACGAAATTCCAGTCGTCGAGCGCTTCACGCGAGGCGGGGATGTAGAGAAGCGAATTGGCGCCGTAGTCGTTCACCAGGTTGCTCGTCCACGTGTATGAAAAACGCGAATAGGACCAACCGCCCGCGTAACCCATCTGTCCGCCGTCGTAAATCAGCGCTACCGAGGTGGCGAAGTGCTTGCCGTACTCCTTGCGGTAGGCGATCGAAGCGATTACGCGGTCGGGTGCGATGTAGGAGCCGTAACCCAGCTCGTGTTCGTTATTGCCATTGACCGAATAGGTGTTGTTGTAGTAGGCCGAGGAAACCTGATCGCCGATGCCGTCGCTGTAACTTTTGCCGCCCGACCGGGTGTAGGCCACCGCCAGGTCGAGGCCGAAGCGGAAGCGCTTGTGCAATTGGGCCGAGAAGGAGTAGTAGTAGGCGTCGTTGCCGGCGTTGTGGAGCATATAGACGTTCTGAAACTTGTTGGGCCACGTCTCGTCGCTGTACATCTTGCCATAGTAGCGGCGTTCGTCGCCCGGTACGGGCGTGATCGTGGATTCCCCGTCCCAGGGTTTGTACCCGACGTTGGAGACGACCGCCGGATGGTAGTCCTTGCTGTAAATTCCCTCGGCGGTGAAATTCACGTCGCCCGGCAGTTTGATGTCCAGAGCGAGCGACGACTTCCACGAAGCGGGCATCTTGAGCCGTTTGTCGATGATCGTCGGCGAGGCCGGCACGCTCTCGGTGGGGGTGAAGGCGATGTCGTCCAGAATATCCCCGATGCCCGCATGGAAGCCGGGCTGCGGCCCGCTGCCGGGAGAGTTGTAAAAATAGGTGGTCTGTCCCACGCCCGAGTTGCCGACGGCCGAGACGAGCCATACGAATGGGAGGCGTCCGACGAAATAACCCGTCCCGCCGCGCAGGATGTATTTACGCTCGCCCGTGAGATCCCAGTTGAAGCCTACGCGGGGCGAGAAGGTTACACGCGCATCGGGTACCTGATCGGTGGCATAGTGGGTGCCGCCGAAATCGAGCGCCGCGAACTTGCTGTTGAAGTTGCCCTTGAGCGAGGGATAGATCGGCACCTCGAGACGGACGCCGGCCGTCAGGTGGAAATTCTTGTGCAGCTTCAATTCGTCCTGGATGTAGAAAGAGAACTGGTCATAGGACATTTCGGACAGGAATTGCGAGCCGTCGGGGTTGTTGGTGTGGGTGACGCCGAAGGCCGACGGCTTGCCGCCGTTGTAGAAATCCTCGAGCGACGAAAAGACGTAATAGCCCGTTCCACCCTGCATGAAGCCGTTGGTGGCCTTGTTGTGTTCGTACTGCGCACCGACGAGCAGGTTGTTTATTCCCGCCCGGTAGTTGAATTCGTCCGTGACGACATAGGTCGAGACGCGCCGGAGGTTGCCCTGGGTGAAGAGCTCCGTGCCGAACGAGGCGTACACGTCGCCGTCCTGCAGGATATCGACCGTCGGGAAGGCGCCGCCGTCGTACTCGCGCGGTTCGTTCTGGTAGGAGTAGGTGAAGCGCAGCGTATTGGTGGCCCGCCCGTCGAAGAGCTGCGAGTTGAGCTCCGCCGCGACCGAGGTGAAGTCGCGCACCTGATAGTAGCGCGAATTCTCGAAATAGAGGGCGTAATTGGAGAGGCGGTTGCCGTCCTTGCCATGACCGGGGTAGATCGCATTGTTGTTGAGCGGGGTGGTGGAGTTGCCCGGATCGTTCGTGTCCTTGGTGTGGGTGCGGGCGAAACGGACCGAAAGCCGGTTCTTGTCGTTGATGTTCCAGTCGAGCCGGGCCATGAGCTTGTAGCCGGGGGTCTTGACCGAATAGCCGGCATAGCGTCCCGGGTCGTATCCGTAGGTGTCGATCAGGTGGTTGCGCAGGGCGTCCATATCCGAAGCCAGGGGCCGGTTGTAGGGGCTGTCGCCGCCGTACTCCTGGTCGGCATTTTCGCGGGCCAGACGCGAGGGACCCGCCACGATGTTGTCCTCGTACTCGCCGTTTACGAAGAAGAAGAGCTTGTCTTTGACGATCGCCCCGCCGATGCTCGCGCCATAGGTGTAGTACTGGGCCAGCGTCCGCGTGAGGGCGTAATCGTCCACGTATTTGCCCTTGAGGTTCGCATTGTTGAGGTAGGTATAGACGCTGCCCGTGAATTCGTTGCTGCCCGAGCGGGTCACGGCGTTGATCGCGCCGCCCGTAAAGCCGCTCTGCCGCACGTCGAACGGGGTCACCGAGACCGTCACCTGCTCCAGCGCGTCGAGCGAAATGGGGCTGCCGCCCGCGGGGAGGTTGCCGCCGATGCCGAAGGCATTGTTGAACGCCGCGCCATCGACGGTGACGTAGGACTGCCGGTAGTTGCCGCCGCCCACGGCGAAACCGTTGGAGGTGGTATTCGATTGGGGCGACAGGCGCAGGATGTCGTTCATGCTGCGCGACACGGTCGGCATCATTTCGATCTCCCGGCGGGATACGTTGGTTCCCACGCCGGCCCGCTCGCTGTTCATCGCGCTTCCCTTGCCTTCGACCGATACGACCACGGCATCCATACCGATGCTCTGCTCATGCAGCGAGGCGTCCGCCACATAGGTGTCGCCCAGGGGGATTTCGATACCCGTGCGCTCGACGCCCTGGTAGCCGATCATCGTGTAAGTGACCGTGTAGGGGCCGCCCGGCTGTATATTCATCATGCGGAAGTTGCCTTTGGTGTCGGCCACCGTGCCGTATTGCGTTCCCGAGGGGGTGTGCACCGCTACGACGGTCGTTCCGACGAGCGGCTGGCCGTTTTCGTCGAGCACCTTGCCGCTCAGCCCCGAGGTGGTCACCTGCGCTGCGGCGGTGAGGACGGCGAGCGATGTCAAAATCAGGAGGTAGAGTTTCTTCATATTTTTCGGTTTGGGGGTTTCTTCGCTGTTCCGTATCGGTCGCACACGTCAGGGTTGCCATTCCCGTCGTTTCCCGGGATGCCCCTGCATTGGTACGATGCACAAAAGTACGACGAAATTTTCACCGTCGCAATTTATCGGGGAGGAAACTCCCCGAATGACAACAAAAAAGCGACCCCGAAGAGGGATCGCTTCGCCGGATCGTTGCCGGGAATTACTTGTTGTTCTTCTCGCCGGAGTTGCGGAAAGCGCCGTTGACCTCGTGTTCTTTCTTGTCGCGGTCCTTGTGGCTGGTGCTTTGTCCCTCTTTGACCATCTGATCGATGTTCTTGTCGAAATCCCGCTGGCACGGATCGCACTTGCCTTCGCGTTCTTTTTCGGGGTTGAGGCTGCCGCTGTGCTGCGACTGGCTGCCCATCTCGCGGTTGTG
>ERZ1027194.1188-NODE-1188-length-12074-cov-5.375239_pt1 | contig 12074 bp, 10 predicted proteins | sample MGYA00519246_ERZ1027194 | MGnify/ENA primary metagenome ERZ1027194 (study PRJEB26926, sample SAMN06164505) | human gut metagenome | biome: ENVO:00009003; feature: ENVO:2100002; material: ENVO:00002003 | host: Homo sapiens | place: USA | collected 2012 ...
CGCCACGGCCGACGACGAACTGCGTCCGATCATGAACGGCGTCTACATCAACATCGAGCCCGCGTCGATCACGTTCGTGGCCACCGACGCCCACAAGTTGGTGAAGTACTCCTCGGAGCAGCCGAGCGAGCTGACGGCAGCTTTCATCCTGCCCAAGAAACCGGCGAACCTGCTCAAAGGCATGCTGCTCAAAGAGGAAGCGCCGGTCAAGGTGTCGTTCGACTCGAAGAACGTGCTCTTCAACCTCAAAAACCACACGTTGGTGTGCCGTCTGATCGAGGGCAGCTATCCCAACTACAACGCCGTCATCCCGACGGCCAACCCCAACAAGGTGCTCATCGACCGCATCGAACTGGTCAATGGCATCAAGCGCGTGGCCGTCTGCTCGAATCCGGCGACCAACCTCATCCGCATGGACATCGCCGACAACAAGATCAACCTCACGGCGCAGGACATCGACTACTCGATGTCGGCCAACGAGACGATCTCGTGCAGTTACGACGGACAGTCGATCACCATCGGGTTCAAGTCGACCTTCCTCGTCGAGATCCTCTCGAACATCGAGACGCCGACGGTGGTGATCGAGCTGGCCGATTCTACCCGTGCGGGCGTTTTCAAGCCCGTTTATGACGAAAAGCAGTCCAGCGACACGCTGATGCTGCTCATGCCGATGATGATCAATGCCTGACGACGATGAACAAACGTGAATTGATCGGCGAAGTAGCCCGCCGCACCGGCTATGCCGAAGAGGTCTGCACCCGCGTACTCGACACGTTCGAAGAGGTGCTGGGCGACGCCGTCGCGGACAAGGTGAAGGACGCCTCCGACACCTTCCGCAGCAACGCCGCCGAGGCGCTCGACCTGATCCGCGGACTGTTCCGCAAAAAGACCGAAGCATGAAACTGAACCTCAAACGTCCCATCGTCTTTTTCGATCTGGAAACCACCGGCGTCGACACCGCCAAAGACCGCATCGTCGAGATCTCGATGGTCAAGGTGATGCCCGACGGCGAGGAGATCGTCAAGACCCGCAAGATCAACCCCGGCATACACATCCCCGAAGAGGCGACCGCCATTCACGGCATCACCGACGAGGATGTGAAGGATTGTCCGACCTTCGCGCAGATCGCCCGGTCGCTCGAACAGTTCATCGCCGGCTGCGACTTCGGAGGATTCAACTCCAACCGTTTCGACCTGCCGATGCTCGTCGAGGAGTTCATGCGCGCCGGCATCAGCGTCGACTTCAAGCGGCGCCGCTTCGTCGACGTGCAGAACATCTTTCACAAGATGGAGCAGCGTACGCTCGTAGCCGCCTACAAGTTCTACTGCGACAAGGACCTCACGAACGCCCATTCGGCCGAAGCCGATACGCTGGCGACCTACGAGGTGCTCAAAGCGCAGCTGGACCGCTACGACAACCTGGAAAACGACATCGATTTCCTGGCCGAATTCTCCACGCGCAACGAGTCGGCCGACTAAGCCGGACGCATTCTCTATAACGAGAAAGGGGAGGAGGTCTTCGGTTTCGGAAAGTACAAAGGCCGCTGCGTAGCCGAAATATTCGAGTCGGAACCGAGCTACTACAACTGGATGATGAACGGCGATTTCCCGCTCTACACCAAGAAGGTCATCACCGAAATCCGGATGCGCGATAAAATGAAATGACGATGAAACGACTCTGTGCCGCAGCTCTGATGATCGTGTGGGCTTTCTGCGCCGTTGCGGCGGGGAAGTCCGCAACGATCGTCTACATCAACGGTGCGAAATACTACATCCACACGGTGCAGGCGGGCGAGACGCTCTACGGGCTTTCGAAAACCTACGGGGTGGGCGAGAAGGTGATTCTCGAAAACAACCCCTCGATCGCCCGCGGCCTAAAAACCGCCGAGAACATCAAGATCCCCTTCGTGGCCGACGTTCCCGAACCCAAGTCGGACAAGAAGCTGCGCAAGACCTTCGACTTCCATTTCGTGTCGAAGGGCGAGACGCTCTACGCCATTTCGCGGCAGTACGAGATTCCGGTGAAAACCCTTCTGGAGGACAATCCGAACCTCGACCCGCTGCACATGCGCCTCGGCGAACGCATCCTGATCCGCAGGAAACAGATCGGCTCGGAGGACGAAGCCGGAACGAAGGAGCAGTGGGAGGAGTACCGGCAGTCGCTGAACAGCGTGGCCGAGGAAGGCACGGCCTATCACATCGTCCATCCGGGCGAGACGTTCTATTCGCTCTCGCGCCGCTTCGGGATCACCGAGGCGGAATTCAGCGCGCTCAACGGCGGACTGAAACCCGCGGACCTCAAGGCCGGGGCCATGGTCAAGATTCCCGCGCCCGAGGCCGGACAGATTCCGGAGGGCGCCGACAGCCTCCAACGGCAGGACAGCGTGCCGGAGACCGGGCAGCAGGTCGTGCAGATCGACTTCCGGGCGCTCCGGGCCGGCGACCCGCTCGACGTGGCGCTGCTGCTGCCCCTCGCCACGGGCGGCGAGCCTAACGGCAACTACCTGGAGTTCTATCAGGGTTTTCTGCTGGGGCTGGACAGCGTGAAGCTCAAATACGGACGTTCGGTGAACGTGGACCTCTACAACACGGCCCGCGACACGGCGCGCATCCGCGAAATCGTCGAAAGCGACGCCTTCCGGAAAGCCGACCTGATCGTCGGCCCCGTCTACGAGGAGGGGCTGTATCCGGTGATCCGCTTCGCCGAGGAGAAAAAGATTCCCGTGGTGTCGCCGCTGGCCAATATCGAGGGGATGAACAGCGACGTGCTGTTCCAGCTCGCGCCCGACCCTTCGCGCAAGTACGAGAAGGCGGGCGATCTGGTGAACGGCGACAAGCGCGTGACGCTGATCTGCACCGAGTCTGCCGACAAGGAGTTCGAGCGCGAGATGCTCGCGCTGCTGGGCGATTCGGAGTACCGCCGCTATACCTATAAATACGAGCATCCCACGGCCCGCTCGGCCGACAGCCCGAGCGACCTCACGCCGCTGCTGGAGAATACGGACGACAACGTTTTCATCATCCTCTCCGACAACGAGGTGGACATCGACCGCATTCTCGCGGCTCTGGCCTCGGCCGATACGAGCCTTACGAGCCGCGGCCGCACGGCGCCCCGCTTCGTGGTGCTGGGCAACACCCGCTGGAACCGCTACAACACCGTCGACCGCGCGATGTTCTTCAAGAACCGCGTGATCTTCTTCTCGACCTACCACGCCAAACGCGACTCGGAGACCGTGCGGGCGTTCGACGACGCCTACATCCGTTCGTTCGGCGCGCTGCCGAGCCTCTTTTCCTACCGGGGCTACGACACGGCGATGATCTTCGCCCCGGCCATGTACGGCGACATCGAGTACGACCTCGAAGACCGCCGCTACACGCCGTTGCAGACGACCTATCGGTTCGGGCAGAACGAAGGCCGCGAGAACCACGTCAACCGCAACTGGACGCGGGTCAACTACAACAGCGACTTCACCATAACCATCGAATGACAGAGCCATGGCAACTTTGACGAATACGATTCCCGAGAAAACCATCGAGCGATTGAGCGAGTACCGCCGCACGCTGCTCGCCAGCCATCGGCAGGGCATCACGCATATCTTTTCGCACGTACTGGCCGGCATCCACGGCATCACGGCCGTGCAGGTGCGCCGCGACCTGATGCTGATCGGTTTCTCGAGCGACACGAAGAAGGGCTATGACGTGCAGGTGCTGATCGAGTACATCAGCCGCATCCTCGACAGCCCCTCGCCCATGAACATCGCCGTGCTGGGCATGGGCCATCTGGGCCAGGCCATCACCAAATATTTCAACGGCAAGGGGCTCAAGCTGAAGATCACCGCGGCGTTCGACGTCGACCCCGAAAAGGTCGGCAAGACGATCGACGGCATCCCGTGCTACCATATGGACTCCTTCGAGGAGGTGGTCGAGGACAAGGACATCTCGATCGTCATCGTCTCCTCGCCGACGAAGGTGGCTCCGAATCTCGTGCTGCCGATCATCAATGCCGGCATACGGGGGGTGCTGAATTTCACCTCCACGCCGCTGAACTTCCCGCAGGGGATCATCGTCGAGAATTACGACATCACCACGCTGCTCGAAAAAGTCGCCTACTTCGTCAAGGAGAGCGACGGGAGCAATTCGTAACCGTGTGCCGGAGAGGGAGAGAGAGATGAGGGTATTTCACGGTTTCGACGCACTTCCGCACTTCGTCCGCCCGGCGGTCACCGTCGGGTCGTACGACGGCGTGCACCTGGGCCACCGCGCCCTGATCGGGCGGCTGATCGCCGAGGCCCGCGCCAACGACGGCGAAAGCATCGTGCTGACCTTCGAGCCGCACCCGCGCATCACGCTGGGAAAGGCCGAAGGGCTGCGGCTGCTGACGACGCTCGACGAGAAAACGGCCCTGCTGGAAGAGCTGGGGGTGGATAACGTGATCGTCATTCCCTTCGACAGGGCGTTCAGCGCCTTGTCCGGAGAGGAGTTCGCGGACGATTACCTGATCGGAAAGGTCGGCGCCGAAACGCTCGTCGCGGGCTACAACCACCGTTTCGGCCACGACCGGATCGACTGCGACACGCTCGCGGCGTCGGGACGGCTCCGCGTCGTGAAGGTGGGTCCGTGCAGGGTCGACGGCGAGCATGTCAGTTCGACCGTGATCCGCCGGCTGCTGGATGAGGGGAAAACCGCAGAGGCCGAATTGTTACTTGGATATTCCCTGCAAACCGAAAAATAAAGAAAACATGTTAAGTCACGATTGTCAGATACGCGTGTGGTACAAGCACACCGACCAGATGGCCATTTGCCACCATTCGAATTACATCTGCTACTACGAAGCCGCCCGCAGCGAGTTCCTGCGCGCGCTGGGCATGTCGTTCGCCGAGGTCGAACGGCGGGGCATCATGATGCCGATCCTCGAAGTGCAGTCGAAATACCGCAAGCCGGCCTATTTCGACGAACTGCTGACCGTGCGCATCATCCTCCGGGAAATGCCCTCGACACGCATCAATTTCTTCTACGAAATCTACAACGAGCGGGGCGACCTGCTCAATACGGGCATGACCCAGCTGGGCTTCATCCACAGCGATTCGCGGCGTCCGTGCCGCTGTCCGGAATGGTTCCTGGAGCTGATCCGCAGCCGCTGGACCGAATAAGACGCCCCGTTTCGGGTCCGATTCATGCCGCTTCGCCCTGCGAAGCGGTTTTTTCTGCGCCGTGACGGCATTTTCATCGCCCGGAAAGTCCCTCCCCGCAGTCCGGATTCCGGGACCGCTCCGTCGGGGCGGAAGCAAACCGGCGTTCGCTTCTGCACCCGACTTTTCGTACCTTTGGATACTCCCGCTCGGCAATGTTCAAGTAAATTTGACATTGCCATCGCTTATTCGTACCTTTGCGGCTCAATTTGCGACAACTTATGATTTCAATAGACGGCCTCACCGTAGAGTTCAGCGGCACGACGCTTTTCAAAGACATCTCCTTCACGATCGGCGACAAGGACCGGATCGCCCTGATGGGCAAAAACGGAGCGGGCAAATCGACCCTGCTGAAGATCATCGCCGGAGTGCGTTCGGCCACGCGGGGGCGCGTGACCGTGGGCGAAGGCGGGAAAGTGGGGTATCTGCCCCAGCACCTTCAGGTGGAGGACGGGCGCACGCTCGTCGAGGAGGCGTCGCGGGCCTTCGAACACCTGTTCGAAATCGAGCGGCGGATCGCGGCGCTCAACGAGCAGCTCACGACCCGCACCGACTACGAAAGCGAGTCGTATATGCGGCTGATCGAGGAGGTCACGGCCATCTCCGAGAAGTTCTATGCCGTGGACCTCACCAACTATCAGGAAGACGTAGAGCGCATTCTGCTGGGGCTGGGCTTCGAACGGAGCGACTTCACGCGCCAGACCTCCGAATTCTCGGGCGGCTGGCGCATGCGCATCGAGCTGGCCAAGCTGCTGTTGCAGAAACCCGACCTGCTGCTCTTGGACGAGCCGACGAACCACCTCGACATCGAGTCGATCGAGTGGCTGGAGGATTTCCTGATGAACAACGCCAAGGCCGTAATGGTCATTTCCCACGACAAGGCTTTCGTGGACCACATCACCACGCGCACCATCGAGATCGCCCGCGGACGCATCTACGACTACAAGGTCAACTACTCCCATTACCTCGAACTCCGCAGGGAGCGTCGCGAGCAGCAGCAGGCGGCCTACGACAACCAGCAGAAGATGATCGCCGAGACCCGCGAGTTCATCGAGCGTTTCAAGGGGACCTATTCGAAGACCAATCAGGTGCAGTCGCGCGTGCGGATGCTCGAAAAACTGGAACTCATCGAGGTGGATGAGGAGGACCGGTCGGCGCTGAACCTGCGCTTTCCGCCCGCCCCGCGTTCGGGTTCCTATCCGGTCATCACCTCCGAACTGGGCAAGGCGTACGGCGACCACCGGGTGTTCAGCGACGTGTCGATCACCATCGGGCGCGGCGACAAGGTGGCTTTCGTGGGGCGCAACGGCGAGGGCAAGTCGACGATGGTCAAGGCCATCATGGGGCAGATCGACTTCGAGGGCGAGATCCGGATCGGCCATAACGTCCGGATCGGTTACTTCGCGCAGAACGAGGCGTCGGGGCTCGACGAGTCGATCACCGTCTTCAAGACCGTCGACGACATCGCCGTGGGCGACATCCGGACCCGTATCCGCGACATTCTGGGGGCCTTCATGTTCGGCAAGGAGGCCAGCGAGAAGCTCGTAAAGGTGTTGTCGGGCGGCGAACGGACGCGTCTGGCGATGATCAAGCTGTTGCTGGAACCGGTCAACCTGCTGATCCTCGACGAGCCGACCACCCACCTCGACCTGAAGACCAAGGAGATTCTCAAAGAGGCGCTGATGGCTTTCGACGGCACGCTGATCGTCGTCTCCCACGACCGCGATTTTCTCGACGGGCTGACATCCAAAATCTACGAATTCTCCCACGGCCGCGTCACCGAGCACCTCGACGGGGTCTACGGTTTCCTCCGGAAGAAGAAAATTGAAAATATCAGCGAAATCGAACGGCGCAAGGCGTAGACGCCGCGCCTGTGAAGTCCCGGACCCTCGGGATTCCGTGCCGCCCGTCCTTGGCGCAGACAAAACGGCCGCCCTGCAAGGGGCGGCCGTTTCCGTTATTCGATCATCTTTTTGAGCGTCTTTTTCAGCTTGTCGTGGTTGCGCAGGTCGTTGCGCAGTTTGCTGTTGCCGTCCCGGTCGACGAGCACGTAGGAGGGGATGCCGTCGACTTTGAACTTTTCGCACAGATATTTCCATTGCTCCTCGTTCAGCCGGTAATGCTTGCCGGCGATTTTGCCGATCTGGGTCTTGTAGGTCACCAGCGGCGAGGTCTCGTTGGCAAGGTAAATCCACACGATGTCGTCCGATTTCAGTTCCCCGGTTTTCAGCGGCTCGTTGGCCTTGATCGCCGCCTGGCAGGGTCCGCACCAGGTGTTCCAGAAATCGACCAGCACGACCTTGCCCTTGCAGGGCGCGACGATGGCGTCGAAAAGCTTGTCGGGGGCCACGTCGGGCGTCTCTTCGATCTTCACCTTGCCTTCCAGCGCCGCCAGCTCCCTGCGCACCCTGGCCTGAATAGCCTCGCACGCCTCGGCGTAGAACGGATTCTTCAGCGAACGGAGCGAGGCGAGGTCAGCCTCGGTGAGTTCGCAGTTCGCGGCTTTCGCGGCCATCGGAACGGCTTTGCGCAGATCTACGACAAGACCGTTCTCTGCATGGATAATATCCGCCCAGTCGAAAGCCGAGTAGCTGATGGCTGTCCGGTAGTCGGGTTCGAACTCGCCCATCAGCAGTTTCGGGTCATTGATGTCGAACAATCCGCAGACAGCGGCATAATGTTTCGGCTCCAGTGTGGCAAATTTGTAGTCGATCTTTGCATTGCGGTCCCAAAGATTGTTTACCGAGCGGTAGTTGTGTTCGAGAAGACTGCTGCACGTTACCATGACACAGAGAGCCTCCTGCTTGAGCGAGAGCAGGTTCAGTTCCTTCATCATCTCCGACATGCCGCTGCGGGCGACGCTGTCGGTCAGCATTTTGTATTTGGATACGATCATCTGCGCATATTCGTCCGCCGTCATCCGGTAATCCGCGAATTTGCCCGTATAGAAATCGAACCCGATCTGTTTTTCGGCCCTCATGTCGTACAGCATATTCAGGTCGGCATAGGTTCCCGTCGCATACAGCTTACGGTCGTGTGAGGCTTTTCGTTCCTTGCCGCGGCGCTGGACGATGGATTTGCCCTTCTCTGTGAGGTCAACGTAAATATCCGCGGTTTCCCCGGGAGCCGTCCAGAAATTCAGGTGCATCGAGCCGGGACCGGCCGGATTGCCATAGATCAGCGACGGGCCGTATTGCCCGAATTTAAAGGTCGCAACGCCCGTCTCGGGGTCGATGGGAGCGTCTTTGCGCTCGTGACCGGTCAGCATCGAATTGATATAAAGCGTCATGTCCTTGTACATCCCTTCGCGGAATCCTAACAGGTGGATGTTGACCCTCGTTTCGCCGACGGCGAAGATCGGATCGGGCACCGGACCGTCCTTCGGGGCCTTGCGCAGCTCCCGGGGCAGCCCCTCGGGAAATTCGGGGTACTCCGTTTTGCCCGTCAGGTCCACGCCGTAGAGTTTGAAACAGTCGTCGCAGTCCGATTCGATGAAGTCGAACGACTTTGTTCCGCGGGGCAGGGGAGGAAACCGCAGCACGAACGACGCGCGGCCCGACTTCGGCATCCAGAACAGCGAGTCGGGCGTTATGCCTTCGGCCCCGGTGAGCATGAATCTCCGGGCGGGGATTTGCAGATAGCTGTCCGAAGAAATGACGATCCAGTTTTTGGGCCGGTAGTAGGCGTTCATGTGGAGCACGGTCGCCGTGTCGCTCAATTCGACTTTCACGATGTCGAGCGTCTGGGTGTTGGCCGTGGCGATCAGCGGGTTTTCCACGACCCGGTTAGCCGGGGTGCAGGACGGCAGCAGCGCACCGAGCGCCGCTGCGATTAGGAACAGGAGATTTCTCATAGCAGGTTGGTTGGGTTTGTAGTGACAAACAAATGTAGTCTTTTTTTGCTGTTTTTGCAACTGTTTCCGCAAAAAGCGGTTGGATGGCCCGGAACGGAAAAGGGACCGCACTCCGAAAGTGCGGCCCCTTCTCTGCAAACCCTTCAAAAACTATTTTCCGATCAGCGAAATCGAACGCTGGATGAAATCCGTCAGGTTCTTGCCCTTGAGCATGCCGTTGGTCAGCAGCGCCAGGTCGATGATCTGCTTGACGAGGCGGTTTTCGCCGCCGATCTCGCGCAGACGCTGGTTGCGCTCGTCGCGCAGGGTGACGATCTTCTTCGACAGCTCCTCGCGCGTGGATTTCTCCTCGGACGAAAGTTCCTCCTCCTTCTTGCCCTTCACGACCTCGTCGAAACGCTTCTCCTCGGCCACCGCGGCGTCGATCTTCTTGGTGATCGACTTCAGTTTGTCGCCGTAGGACTTCTCCACGTCGGCGAGGATGTCGATGACGATGGGGTGGTTGGCGTTGACCGCGATGGTGAAGTTGTCGGGCATCTGTCCGTAGAACTGGCTCATGCCTCCGCCGCCCGTCTGGGCCATCTCCTTCATGCGGCGCATGAACTCGTTCTGCGTGATCACCACCGGAGCCTCGTCGGGCGACATGGCCTCGAACGAGATATTGTAGTGAATCTTGTCGTCCTTGGGCATCTGGCTCTCGAAAACGGGCGTCAGCACCTCCTGCTGGCCCTCGGTGAGCGACATCTTGACATTCTCCTCCTTCTGGATCAGTTTGTCGACCACGTCGCTGTCGACGCGCACGAAACGCGACTCCTTGTTCTTCGACTCGTACCAGTTGATGTAGTGGCTGTCCAGCTGGCCGTCCATCACCAGCACGTCGTACCCCTTGCCTTTGGCCGCTTCGAGGAACGTGTGCTTCTCCACGGGATCGTCCACATAGAGGAACACCTCCGTCTTGTTCTTGTCGGTCTGGTTCTCCTTCACCTTCTCCGCATACTCCTTGGGGGTGAAATATTTGCCTTCGACGTTCTTCCAGAGCATGATCCCGGCGGCCTTCTCGGCGAACTTCTCGTCGGTGAGGATGCCGTACTGGATGAAGATTTTCAGGTCGTCCCACTTCGCCTCGTAGTCCGAACGCATGGTCGAGAACAACTCCTGCAAGCGGTCTGCGACCTTGCGGGTGATGTAGCTCGAAATCTTCTTCACGTTGGCGTCGCTTTGCAGGTAGCTGCGCGATACGTTGAGCGGAATGTCCGGCGAGTCGATCACGCCGTGCAGCAGCGTCAGGTACTCCGGCACGATGCCCTCGACCTGATCCGTCACATAGACCTGATTCGAATAGAGCTGGATCTTGTTCTTCTGGATCTCGAAGTTGTTGTGAATCTTCGGGAAGTAGAGGATGCCCGTCAGGTGGAACGGATAGTCGATATTGAGGTGGATCGAGAACAGCGGCTCGTCGCTCATCGGGTAGAGTTCGCGGTAGAACTCCTTGTACTGCTCCTCGGTGATGTCGGCGGGCTTGCGGGTCCACAGCGGCTCAACGTTGTTGATGATGTTGTCCTTGTCGGTGTCGACGTATTTGCCGTCCTTCCACTCCTTGACCTTGCCGAAGGCGATGGGCACGGGCAGGAAGCGGCAGTACTTCTTCAGCAGGGCCTCGACCTGCGCATCCTCGGCGTATTCGAGCGAATCCTCCGAGAGGTGCAGCACGATGGTCGTGCCGCGGTCGCGCGCCTCGTCGGTCTCCTCCATCTCGAACTCGGGCGACCCGGTGCAGCTCCAATGTACGGTTTTAGAACCCTCTTTATAGGATTTCGTGAAAATCTCGACCTTGTCCGACACCATGAATGCCGAGTAGAATCCCAGTCCGAAATGTCCGATAATGGCCTGGTTCTTATACTTCTCCATGAACTCCTCGGCGCCCGAGAAGGCGATCTGGTTGATGTATTTGTCCACCTCCTCGGCCGTCATGCCGACGCCGCGGTCGGTCACGGTGAGCGTTTTCTTCTCCTTGTCGGCGGCGACGCGGATCGTCACGTCGCCCAGATCGCCCTTGGCCTCGCCGATCGACGAGAGGGTTTTCAGCTTCTGGGTGGCGTCCACGGCGTTCGAAATCAGCTCGCGCAGGAAAATTTCATGGTCCGAGTAGAGGAATTTCTTGATGACGGGGAAAATGTTCTCCGTTGTAACTCCGATTTTTCCGTTTTTCATAGTGCTATCGTTGTTGTTGTATTTGATTTCCTGCCCTTCCTGCAACAAACGGTGTGCCAGTACTTTTTTTCTGCCATTCTGTCAGCCGGACCTGCCAAAACGGAGCGCCCGGTTGTATAACGGCGCGAATTTTTATACCTTTGGAGGCGTAACGGCCCTTTTTACCGGTCGGGAGATTTCGAATCGCCCGGCCTGTCCGTACCTTTATATAATTAAAACCTTTGCAAATGGATTTTCTGAAACTGGCGAAAAAGCGGTACGCCTGCCGCAAATACCTCTCCAGGCAAGTGGAGCCGGAGAAACTGGAGCTGATCCTCGAAGCGGGCCGCGTGGCCCCCACGGGCGCCAACCGCCAGCCCCAGCGGCTGGTGGTCGTGCAGTCGAAGGAGGGCATGGAACGCCTTGCGCGCTGCACGCGCGATTTCGGCGCCCCGACGGCCGTCATCGTCTGCGCCGACACCTCCGAGGCGTGGACCCGTAAGTACGACGGCAAGAACATTTCGGACATCGACGCGTCGATCGTCACCGACCACATGATGCTTGCCGCCGCGTCGCTGGGCCTCGACACGCTGTGGATCTGCATGTTCAAACCCGAAGCCGTGCGCGAGGAGTTCGCCCTTCCGGCGAACGTCGAACCCGTGAACATCCTGCTGATCGGCTACGGCGACGGCCCGGCGGCCGATCCCAACCGCCACGACACGCTGCGCAAACCGCTCTCCGCGACGGTCTTCCACGAGAGGTTTTGAGACAAAAAAGAGGATCGACTGTGAACTGCACCCCAAAAGTTGGACATAACTTTTGGGGTGTTTTATGAAGTACAGT
>ERZ1027194.1190-NODE-1190-length-12068-cov-12.450012_pt1 | contig 12068 bp, 8 predicted proteins | sample MGYA00519246_ERZ1027194 | MGnify/ENA primary metagenome ERZ1027194 (study PRJEB26926, sample SAMN06164505) | human gut metagenome | biome: ENVO:00009003; feature: ENVO:2100002; material: ENVO:00002003 | host: Homo sapiens | place: USA | collected 2012 ...
ATACATCATTATTCTATTCCTTTTAATGCTTCTACCATATCTATTTTTTTGTTTTTCTTTGCAACAAACAAACCAACAACAAGTGAAACACCAAATGTAAGAAGAGTGCTAACAAAATAGGTAAGAATCCCCATTGTCAATTTCAACTCATATTCACTCATCAATGAGATGATTAGTATATGCAAAACACCAATGCCACTTGGAAGTCCAATCATCACGCCAAGAATTGTTAACCATATATTTTGTGATATAAGTATTTTCCCAATATGCTTATCACGGAAACCAACCACCTTTAAAGTTGCAAGTTCACGAGAACGTTCAATATAACTCATTACACCAAGATTATAAAGCACTACACTCCCAAGTACTACTGCTGCAAAAACAAAAATTACTACCATAATGTTCATTACTTCCATAAAAGTGTCGTACGAAGAAATTAAAGCATCTTTTGTTTGCTTTCCTGCAATGTAACTCGCATCATTGATTTCAATTTCAGGTTTATCTGTAAACACTGCATTCATATGATATGGAATATTTACGCTCTTTGCATAGGTCTCTGTCATCACAATATTTTCACTCATAATCGAACGAAGAATTCCTGCTACTCGTATTGTGTATGATTCTGAAGAACCATATGGAGAAATTTCAATCGTATCCCCAATCGCATAGTCTTTTGCAAGACGAAGACAAATATATGCGCCATCGTCACCAAGTGTAACACAATCATTATCTTCATTAATAAATCGTACCAAATCATGTGTAACATCATAGATTTCAAGAGATACAGCCTTATCTTCAACTTGAATACTTGATGAAGCAAGCATATCACCATTCACACTTGTCGCAAAAGCAAAAACATCATCATGACTTGCATCTTCTGTAATATTAATGCGTGTATTGTAATTATATACATCGTCAATTAAAGAAAGAAATCCATCCATTGTATCTTTCATTCCAAAACCACCAACAAGTAAAAGCATACACCCAATAATGCCTATCATAGTCATCACAGAACGAGTTTTATGTCGAAAAAGATCGCGGAGATTCCAACGTGTTCCGAAAGATAATTTTTTCCACATATGAGTCTTTTCAAGTTGAAGTGGCTTCATTTTTTTAGGTGTATAAACACGAAGTGCCTCTGCAGCAGTCCCCTTTAATATGGTTTTGACAGAAAGAAAACTGATAAACGTCATAAATATAATAACTAAAAGCACAATCCACAAGCAAAAAGGAGGTAAATGTAAACTCCAATCAGGCAAATCAAGATAGGTTCCCATCATACCATTTGGATTGATAATAATTCTTGCAATCATAAATCCGAGTGCGATACCCAGAATTGAACCAATTGTACCTAAAAAAAGACCATAAGATGTATAATGTCTCAATATCTTTTTATTACGAAATCCAAGAGCCTTTAATGTACCAATTTGTGTTTTCTCATTTATTGAGATACGATGCATTGTTGTTACCATTGTGAGAATAGCTATTGCTAAAAACAATACAGGCAAGATAGCTCCCATAGTCTGCCCTTCTTCTATCTCACTTTGTGGTCCAGCATAAGAATAATGCTCACTTTTATCTGTAACTAAAGTATTTTTCTCAAGTATATGATGGAGTGAATTTTCCATTTCGACTTTTGTCATATTTGAAATGATGTTGACTTGTGGATAATAAGTAAACCCGAGTGCGTGAAAAACCATATTAGGAGAGGCATAAACAAACCCAAAAGTATCATAATTAGGCATTAACTGATTTTCATCAGCAACACAAATCGTGTACTCTCCTGATTTGCCAACTCCAAGCACCTTTCCCTCTATGGCTATACTCCTATATACAATAGTTAAGGTATCCCCAACTGATATTTGATTTGCTTCAGCATATCTATCAGAAAGCCAAAATCCTTCCTTTTCAGCACTATATGTTTCCCCATTTGTAGTGAGAAAAGAAGACACTTCTTCACTTTCAGGTACAAAGAGTGAAAGTTTATTACTACTATCCTTTACGTCTACATTAACCGATAAAACACGGCCAGCACAAACGCCATCTATTGTTCTTATCTTTTCTATATCCTGATCAGTAAAACCTGATTCATCATAAATACGAAAATCAGCATAATTTGTTTGCTTATGAAAAGTACTCACATCTTTATCAATACTATACCATTCCATATGGAATCCCACAAATACACCCATACCAATAGTAACCATAATAAGCATTGAAAAAAACTGTGCTTTGTATTTCCATGCTGTACGAAATAATTTACGTATTAACATATACCTACCACTCCACTTCATCTACACTCATCGGTTTATTTTGTTCCTCATAAGATGTTATCTTTCCATTTTTCACATGAACTATAACATCCGCTATCTTTGCAATATTTTGATTATGAGTTACAACAACAATGGTCTTACCATATGTTTTAGCCATAGATAGTAATAATTTTAAAACCATTATGCCTGTTCCTGAATCTAGTGCTCCAGTTGGTTCATCACAAAGAATAATTTTTGGATTTTTTGCAAGTGCTCGAGCAATAGATACCCTTTGTTGCTCTCCACCTGAAAGTTCTGAAGGAAAGTTTTTAAGATGATCTAGCAATCCAACCTCACGCAACATCTCTTTTGCATTCATCGCATCAGGAGCAATTTCACTAACCAAAGCCACATTTTCATATACTGTTAATGTTGGAATAAGATTGTAGAACTGAAAAACAAAACCAATTGTTTTTGCACGATAATCGGCAAGTTCATTCTGCGAGAGAGTAGAAATATCTTTCCCTGATACTATGATTTTTCCACTTGTAGGACTATCAAGACCTCCAAGCATATTCAAAAGTGTTGATTTTCCTGCACCTGATGGTCCAAGAATAACGATGAACTTTCCCTCATCAAGTTTTAAATCTACACCGTCAAGAGCATAAAGTTCATGCTCTCCACTTGTATAAATTTTTGTTACATTTTCAAATTTCGCTATTTCCATTTTATTTTTCTCCTTTTTTTCACTAGATTACAAGATAAAATATCTTGCATATACAAGATTTCACTAGTTTTTATCTATATTCTTTTTTATAATAAGAAAGAAACGGACATCTCTTTACATATTATCCTTTGTTAGATTAAGCCAATACATGGTTTATCGGCTTTCATGATTCATATCCCTTTATGTTAGCTTTTGCTAACATAATTATAACACATCTCTTGATAAATGTCAATCATACGATATTGCAATTGATAAATCTGACCATAATGAGGAGAATGAAAACTATATTTGTAAGAGGATTTACACATTATTTTCTATATACACATCATAAGGTCAAATAAAAAGTGAAACCAAAGATAGACTTTAGCTTCACCTATTGTATATATTTTATTCTAATCATCGTTTGATTCATCTTCATCCACTTTTTGATGGACAATGACTTTTATTTTTTCCACTCGCATTTTATCCACATCTAAAATAACAATCTCAAGATTATCAAATGTGAATGTTTCCCCTTCTTCAGGAAATTTCTCCAAAATATCAGTACACCAACCACCAACTGTTGCATATTTTGATTCAAAATCACGATCATCGTAATTCACAAGTTCAAAGAAATCATAAATATTCATATCACCATCTACTTCATAAACGTTATGGTCAATTTCTTTATAATCTTCAACTACTTCATCCATTTCATCAAAAATATCTCCAACTAATTCTTCAACAATGTCTTCAATAGTAAGAATTCCCATAAACCCACCAAATTCATCTGCGACAATGGCCAAATGTTGTCCCACCTCTTTAAATTCCTTTAAAATAATAGAAATTGGTTTCGTTTGATGCACATACATCGGTTCTGTTAGCATTTGTCTTAAATCAATTGTTTCACCATTTAAAATTTTTTTCATTAAGGCTGTAGTATTCAAAATACCTATAACATTATCAATTGTATCTTCATAAACGGGGACTCTTGAATATCTAAAAATTTCTTCATTTGCTAAAATTTCTTCTTGGTCATCCTCAATATTGATAGCAAAAACATCTACACGAGGAACCATAATTTCATATGCTGAAACATCACAAAAATCAATTGCAGAAATGATTAATTCAGCATCATTCTCATCAATTATTCCTTCTTCTTCCATTTCTTCAGTAATATGTATTAATTCTTCATCTGTTGCTGTAGGCTCTTTTTCCTTTGGAGTCCAAATAACTGAAAGTTTTTCAACCAGCTTTGTCACAAACCAAGTGATTGGAAAAAATACAATTTTAAAGAAATTAAAAATTGGAGCAAATAATAAAGCTAGTCCAAAATTATAACGATTACCAATTGTTTTAGGTAAAATTTCACCAAATATTAAAACAACAATCGTTGAAATGATATTAGCAAAAATTGGTCCTTTGGCATCACCTAACGCATCTATTGCAAGAAGAGTAGATATAGAGGAAACCAAAATATTAACTAAGTTATTCCCAACTAAAATGGTTGATAATGTGCTTGAATAATTATCACATATCTTCAAAGCAGATGTTGCCTTCTTAGAACCCTTTTCTATTTTCTTTTGTAGTTTTATTTTACTAACTCCTGAATATACAATTTCACTAGACGAGAAAAAGGCAGAACATACAACAGAAAGAATAACAATGACGTATAAAACTACTTTAACAGAGGCACTCATTCATTTGTACCTCCTTTGGTTGAAATTTCTTTTTTCATTTCACCTACTAGTTCTTCTAAAACATCCTCCATAGTAACTAGACCAACTAGTTCATTATCATCATTTCTGACAATTGCCATATGGCTCTTTTTTTCTTTAAATAATTTAACCATATCATCTAGTGGAGTCGACATATGAACTGTTATAACTTCACTCATTGAAGATTTAAAAGCAAATTTTTTTGTACCCATAGCAAGTTTTACAAACTTTCGAACATTAAAAATACCAATAATATTATTTATATTGTTTTGGTATACAGGTATGCGAGTATATTTTATTTCACTAATACTTTTTAAGATTTCAGCTCTTGAGATATTACGATAGTCTAAAACTACCATCTTTTCTTTAGGTGTTAATACTGATTTTACAGTGATATCATTGAAATCAACCGCAGCCTGAATAATTCCTTTTTCTTCAATGTCAATAATTCCTTCTTTTTCAACAGCATCCACAATTCCTTGAAACTCATCTTCTGAATAAGCAGGATCTTCTTCTTTCATTTTAAAGACCTTTTTGAAAATCCATAGAATAAAATTAAATATTTGCATAAACGGATAAGTGAGTATATAAATACCATATAAGGGATATGCAAATATTTGAGACAATTTATCTGCATTGGCTTTTGCAATGTTTTTAGGAATTGTTTCTCCAAAAAGGAAGACAACTAATGTCATAATGATAACAGAAATAGTTGTTGCCAATGTTTCATTATGTGGTAATAAACTAACGGCTAAAATTGTGGCCACTGACGATGAGACCATTCTTAAAACGTTATTTCCAATTAAAATTGTAATCAACGATTGGTCATATTTGTCGATTATTTTTAATACAAGTTTAGCACTTTTATTCCCATCCTCTGCTTTGGTTTTCAATCGTACTCTATTGCAACAAGTTAAAGCGGTTTCAACACTTGAGAAAAAAGCACCACATAAAACCAATAAAATAATAACCACGATTAAAAAATAATTAGGTTCTTTTGTTTGATTTGATATAAATTTTACATACGATAAGGGGACCAGCGGATCCATATTTTTTTCAACTCCTTTTTGATTTTAAAACGTTCTATTATAAATTATATCAAGTTTTTCGATTTAAGTCAAATTTTATATATTCTTATTCTATTTTTCCTTTTGATTATGAAACATTTTTAGTAAAAAAGCTGATATACTTGTTTATTCAAAGTATATTAGCCTTTCTATTTTAAAATTTCATAAGTCTACTTGCCATTTACACTATAAAATACATTCCACAATCTATATTTAACCAGTAATACTTTACGCCACTATATTTCAATCATTTTACTCTATCTATTTTTTCTTCTAAATGTGTATATTATCGAAGATAATAGAATAATAGTAGAAATTAAAACAATAACCGAATTTTTATTGCATTTTTTACAAGTTTTACTAGTCGAACACTTGATAATTGCAAAAGGTAGCGATCGACAATAAATAGTTTGATTTTCATTTGTTAATTCAAATTCAATATAACATTCATGAATTGTTTCATCTGGTAATGTCAATTTAAAGCTACTTCCATCATTTGTTGTATTGTATGCATTTGTAATATCTACTTTAATACCATCTTTTATCAAATATACTTTCGCCATAGTTACATTATTGATTGGTGTATAACTCACTTCAATAGTACTGTCTCCATCATATTTGGTATCAGTAACTGTTATGGTTATTTCATCTGGAGTTACTTTTCTTACTTCAAATGTTTCAGATTGACAATAAATAGTTCGATTTTCATTTGTTAATTCAAATTCAATATAACATTCATGAATTGTTTCATCTGGTAATGTCAATTTAAAGCTACTTCCATCATTTGTTGTATTGTATGCATTTGTAATATCTACTTTAATACCATCTTTTATCAAATATACTTTCGCCATAGTTACATTATTGATTGGTGTATAACTCACTTCAATAGTACTGTCTCCATCATATTTGGTATTTGAAGTAACAATATCTATTTTACTTGGTGTGTAATAATCCACTAGACTAAATACTTGCGAATAACTATCTGTTTGTAAATCCCCATCTGATAGTTCTACTAAAAGCTGTACTTCTTCTGCTTCATAGAAAAAACTTTTCCATGTAAAATATACCTTATCCTCAACAACTTCAGTATTTACAGTAATTGAATTTTTTCTATTTCCTTCAAGTAATTGAAAACTATAACTTACCACATCGCCATTTTCATCAACAGGAATATAAAAATAACCACTAAGAATGGAACCAGTGAGAACTTCATTACTATCTGGTAAATCTAATATCACTTCTACTTCATTAGGTGCCACATTTTTTTCAACTGTAGTTAAATCAATTTTTGTGATATTTGTAGCAATATGACCATGAATAGATACAGGAACTATATAATAGTCATAATTTTGATCTATTTCATCAATCATGATATTGACACTTTTGTTTTCTTCATATCCTGCATAAAATACATTTTGGCGATACATAAGATTGTTTATATCAAAAGGAACATCCTTTGGAACTTTATAATAGCCATAACATGAAGCACCAATAATTGTTTTAAATTGAATGGTTCCTTGTTTTGTAGAATTTTCTTTTAACTGATATTCATCAATTACTAAATTACTTGCATCATAATCTCCAATCATAACTGGAAATACTTGATTGTTTGACCATAGATTTTTAAATTGGTTCATTGCTCCTTTTCTTATTTTTTCCGCATTGGGATACTGATTGACAATATCAGAACCTAACGTTTTATATAGTATTTCATAGGAATATACTGCTGACCCTTTTAAAACATCCGTATATTTATTATTATATTTCAGTTGATCGATTATTTCCATAGAACGATAAAATTGATCTGGATTATCTCTATATTTATAAATACCTTGAGCAATATACAATCTAATCTCCTTCTTGTCTTCAAGAATTCTTTTTTCATTGACCAATCTGACTTGTTCAACCCACCAATCAACAACATCAGCATATGGTGCATATTCATCTTCAAATGCATAATAAACTTGAGGAGCAACCCAATCAACCAATCCTTCTTGAACCCATTTTAAAGAATCAGCATATAAATCATTATAGGTACTATATGCACCCTCATGCGTATTGGATCCATTTTCTACACATCTACTTGAACCTGCTGAACAATATTCAGAATTGGAACGCCATACTGCTGCAGGCTTTGTTCCAAATTCAATAAATGTATTATTTTTTTGATTATACTCATCAATTTTCTTTCTAATATTTCGCATCATGTTATTGATGTTTTCACGTCTAAAGTCACCTAGATTTAATCCTGAAGGCATTCCATATATACCATCTTTGCCAAAAGCTTCTATACCATATGTTGATGGATTTTGTTGATATTTTAGATAATTAGGTATATCATTCATAATATCTTTATCTGATTGCGTATAAGCATTATATCCAACAAAACTACTATTTTCAGTATTACTTGAGGTCGCTCCTTCTAAATAGAAATAATCATCGAAATGAAGACCATCAATAGCATAGTTTTCAACAATTTCCATAATAGTGTCCACAATAAATTTCTGAACCATTGGTTCACTTGGATTTAAAATCAACTTTTCATCGTATAATCCAGCAACAACATATTCAGGGTGAAGTTTGGCAAAATTATTATCAGCAAGTTTTGCTAATGCGGAATGCTTCATTTGTACTAAATCTGATATTTTTGAATTCAGTGCTTTCCCCGTTGTTACATAACTCTCTGTAGTAACCCTAAATGCATTCATCCAACAATAAAACCGATATCCTCTTTTGTGCGTTTCTTCTATCATCCATTCTAAAGGATCCCAGCCTGGGTTTACACCTTCCCCAACTAAAAATTTGCTCCATGGATTCAATGTTGATTGATAAAAGGAATCATTATTGGGTCTAACTTGAAAGAAAATTGTATTCATTCCAAATTCATTCATTCGATTAAGAATTTCTAAAAACTCATTTTGATATATTTGAATTGCCTCATCTGTTAAGCCATTTTGTTTAGAAATTGCAATATTGTAAACAGTAGCAACCCATACACCTCGCATCTCTGCATTAAGTACTTCATACTCATTAGGAACCATCACATATTGGTTTGTTCCAAAATGCTTCACCCCATTTGTATTTTTGGAAGTGATTATCTTACTTTCGTCGCGTTCTGCAAAAATAGTTAGATTCACTTTTCCCTTATTTGCAAAGGAAAAGATTAGGCAAAGGAATATGCATATTAGCAATTTCTTTTTCATTATAAATTATCCTTTACAAGCATTTTCTTATAATCTAAAATATTAAAACACTCTGCATATTGTGTTTTAGCTAGAGCCCCACGGCAACGAGCAAGGGAAGTATAATAATCATAATATTTAAAATCACTACTATTCATAATAAACCAATGCTCATGAAGTGCCTTACACCACAAATCAAAGCCCTTAGTAATATCAACATAAATGTATGGATCGAAATCGTGATCATCTTCCCAATTTTCTGCAAAATATACTGGCGCATAATGTCGTCCATATTTTGTTCCCACAACACTTGCGATAAACTGTGCATCTTGAACAATATAATGTGTTGCATTATGATCTTTATGCATCTTTGAATGCCAGTGGGTAATGATAATATCTGGCTTATATTGATCAATGATTTCCGCAACCTCTCTTCTTACTTCTTCATTATTTGGAAGTTCACCATCTGCATATGGTAGAACCAATGCCTCACCATTCATGAAATGCATAAATGATTCTGCCTCTTTTATTTTTTGCTTTCGATATTCCTCTATTGTCATATGTTTTGGATTACCACGTTCACCTGCGGTTAATGCAAGTGTAATATTCTTTCCACCATCTATGGCATTTGCAGCCATTAATCCCCCTGCGGTAAGTTCCATATCCCCAATATGACCACCAATTGCAAGAATTGTTTTTCCCATCATTACTTATCTTCCTTTCTTAAATATTGATAATTGCTCATAATAAAATTAGCAATTTTTGCCCTAGCATCAATATGCTTAGGATTATTCCTTGTTGGATGAACACGATTAGAGAGTAAACAAAATCCAACTTCTTTTTCTTTGTCAATCCAAATACTTGTTCCTGTAAATCCAGTGTGATGAATCGTTTTAGCACTTGTGAATTCACCGTTGGGACCCGCTTGTCCTGCAATCAACCAACCTAAACCACGTGAATTTCCTGTTTTCATCACTCCATTGATTTCCTCCACCTCAACTTGAAATAAACGATCAATGGTTGATTTTTCAAAAACTCTTGTTTCATTATACATACCATCATTTAAAATCATTTGCATAAAATGGGATACATCCCTAACCGTAGAGAATAAACCCGCATTTCCTGATACACCACCTAACAAATAAGCAGTTTCATCATGAACTTGTCCACAAACAACTCCATTATAGATAGCATCATGACGTTCTTCTGTAGGTGCACATCTCTTTGTATCTTTTGGATTATAACAGCTATCTTTCATTTGTAATGGAATAAACAATATTTTTTCTGCAAATACATCAAGTGATATTCCACTAACTACTTCAACGATTTTTCCAAGTAATATATAACCCAAATCAGAATAGAGAATAGAACTTCCCGTTGCATAAACCAATTCTGTTTGATAAATAGCATCCATTACTTCTTGTTTTGTATGATACTTACATATTCCTGTTAATCCCTCTGGAAGACCTGATGTATGAGTCATTAAATTCCAAATGGTTACATCTTTGAAACGAAATTCTGGTAGATAATTACATACTTTCGAAAAAAGCCGAATATGACCTTGTTCTAGTAATTTCATTACGCATGAAGTTGTTGCAACAACTTTAGAAAGGGATGCCATATCATACATCGTATCCAAATTATTTTTTTCCACATTTGGAACAAGTCTTTTATTACCAAGGCTTCCACAATATACTTTATCTTTAAAAACAAGTGCATAATTTGCCCCAGGAAATGCTCCACCATTGATTTCACTTTGAATTAAATTTTCTAGACATTTTATGAATTCCATATATTTTCCTATTTATGAATCACTAAGAAGTAATTTTTCTTACCTCTTCTCACTACTGTATACGTATTGCCAATGGCCTCCTCTTTAGATAAAACTTTTGTTAAGTCTTTTATCTGAACGCCGTTCACTGATACTCCTCCACCTTGAATAAAATCTCGTGCCTCTCTTTTTGAAGATGCAGCTTTCAAACTTACCAACGCATCAATTAATCCTATTTCTTCTGCAATTTCAAGAGTTGGTACTCCCTCAAATCCCATAGCAATTTCTTCTTTTGTTAAATCAGCAATTTTACCACTAAATAATGCTTCACTTAATTTCAATGCTTGATTGTATGCTTTTTCACCATGAATCATTATGGTCATCTCTTTGGCAAGTGCTTTTTGAGCAGCTCTTACATGCGGTTCATTGTGAAAAGATTCTTCCAATGTTTCGATCTCCTCTTTTGATAAGAAAGTAAACTGTTTCAATTCACGAATCACATCATTATCTGGCGTATTAATCCAAAATTGATAAAAAGCATAAGGTGATGTTTTATTGGCATCTAGCCAAATGGCTCCACCTTCAGTTTTCCCAAATTTTGTACCATCACTTTTCGTAAATAGCGGTACTGTAATACCATATGCCTCTGCATCAGTACCATGAAGTTTGCGAATTAATTCTAGGCCAGATGTAATGTTCCCCCATTGATCTTGTCCACCAATTTGAAGAGTACAATTTTTAGTCTTAAATAAATGTTCAAAATCCATTGCTTGTAAAATTTGATATGAAAATTCTGTATAGGATATACCACTATCTAATCTTGATTTCACAGTTTCCTTATTCATCATGTAGTTTACATTGAAAAATTTACCATATGATCTTAAAAATGTTAAAATATCAATATGATGTGTCCAATCATAATTGTTTACCATTTCACAATGAAACAAACGACTTACTTGTTCATATAAACATTGTGCATTGTGCTCTGTTTGCTCTTTACTTAACAATTTCCGCTCTGCAGTAGGTTTAGGATCACCAATGGTACCTGTTGCACCACCAATTAAAATGATTGGATGATGCCCAGCTTGTTCTAATCGTTTTGCGAAAATAAATACCAATAAGTGTCCAACATGAAGACTATCACCAGTTGGATCAGTTCCAAGATAAAAAATCATTTGATCATGATTTATCTTTTCAATGACTTTTTCATCAGTCACATTATGAATAAGTCCACGCCATTTTAATTCTTCAAATAAATTCATATTTTTCCCTCTTTCTATTAAAATTTAATTTTTTGTATTATTTATATAAAAAATCCCTAAGAACTACTTGTTTACAAACAAATATTCTTAAGGACGAAACAAATATTCCG
>ERZ1027194.1194-NODE-1194-length-12054-cov-4.518960_pt1 | contig 12054 bp, 9 predicted proteins | sample MGYA00519246_ERZ1027194 | MGnify/ENA primary metagenome ERZ1027194 (study PRJEB26926, sample SAMN06164505) | human gut metagenome | biome: ENVO:00009003; feature: ENVO:2100002; material: ENVO:00002003 | host: Homo sapiens | place: USA | collected 2012 ...
GATCTACACCTATTAAGTCGTCGGCAGCGTCAGATGTGTATAAGAGACAGTGTCCACACTGCGCAGTAAGATCGGCGCACTGTTAGTAAAGCCCGCGCTGAAGAAGACCTTGAAGAGCTTCGATACCTCCCAGTACGGAGGAGCTCCGCTGCTTGGCTTAAATGGTCTGGTAGTGAAGACCCACGGAAGCAGCAAGGCTGTGGAAGTGAAGAACTCCATCCTGCAATGCATCGCATTTAAGGAAGAGAAGATCAACGAAAAGATCAAAGAGCAGATCGGTCTGGAAGATAAGGCTGCAGAAAATAATTAAAATTACAAAATATTTGGAAAGAAGGAACTGTTATGGAATTCGAAAAGTTAAAGAAAATTATTGCTGAGGTATTAAATGTAGATCCCGATGAGATCACCATGGAGACCACCTTCCAGGATGACCTGGGTGCTGATTCCCTGGATGTATACCAGATCATCATGGGTATCGAGGAAGAGTTCGATATCGAGATCCCTGCAGAGTCTGCAGAGCAGGTTACTACTGTAGAAGAAGCAGTAGAGATGATCAAGAACGCAGTGAACTAGTAAAGCTACGAGCCATGCAAAAATAGAGGGAATGACTCCGGTGAGAGCTTGCTCGCACAAGAGGTCATTCCCCTCTGTTTTTATACGATGTGTTCCGTAAAACGGGACACACTTGACAGCCATTTATGAATAGGCATGGTGAGGGTAATTATGTAGTCCAGTAGGCACGGCTATGGTTAAGAATAAGCGCGCCGTAAGCAGACGTCGGTACCATAGCGTCCCAAGGGACGCATTGCGTGGGTATTTTCCACGCCTATGTACCGTTACGCTCTGCGACATGAGTGCATCGTACTAAAGTACGAGCGTGCCGCGTTTCTTACCATAGCCGGGACTACGGAATATAGTGAGGACAAGAAAATGTTGGATGGTTATACAATGGACGTGCTGGAGCAGCGAATCGGCTATTGCTTTCACAACAAAGCATTGCTGAAGCAGGCTCTGACCCACAGCTCCTATACCAATGAACAAAAGATCAACAAGACAGAGAACTATGAACGTATTGAATTCCTGGGAGATGCTGTACTGGAGCTGGTATCCAGCGACTTCCTGTTTCGGGAACACCCGGATGTTCCGGAGGGTGAGCTGACCAAGATGCGCGCCTCCATGGTGTGCGAGCCTTCCCTGGCATTCTGTGCCAGAGACCTGGAACTGGGACAGTTTATGCTTTTGGGAAAGGGCGAAGAGAATACCGGCGGCAGACGCAGAGACAGCATCACCTCTGACGGTATGGAAGCCATGATTGGTGCCATTTATCTGGACGGTGGCATGCAGCCTGCCAAGGCTTTTATTGACCGCTTCATTCTGTCGGATTTAGAGGACAAGCGTCTCTTCTACGACAGCAAGAGTAATCTCCAGGAACTGATTCAGGGGAAACTCAAAAAAGAGTTCGAGTACCGGCTGTTAGAGGAGAGCGGACCGGAACACGACAAGACTTTCGTGGTAGAGATCGACATGGAGGGAGAATGCCTTGGCCGTGGGCAGGGAAGAACAAAAAAAGCGGCAGAACAGCAGGCAGCTTATGAGGCGCTTCTGCTATTGAGGGATAGAGGATATGTATTTAAAAAGTATTGAGATCCACGGGTTCAAATCATTTGCCAATAAGATCGTATTTCAGTTCCACAACGGAATCACCGGTATCGTAGGACCTAACGGCAGCGGTAAGAGTAACGTTGCGGACGCGGTAAGATGGGTGCTGGGAGAACAACGCATCAAGCAGTTGCGTGGTGCCAGCATGCAGGATGTTATTTTCTCGGGAACAGAGACCAGAAAACCGTTGAGCTACGCCTATGTTGCCATTACTCTGGACAACAGCGATCACCAGCTGGCGATCGACTATGACGAAGTTACAGTGGCGAGACGGATCTACCGTTCCGGAGAAAGTGAATATCTGATCAATGGTACTCCCTGCAGATTAAAGGATGTCAATGAGCTGTTCTATGATACCGGTATCGGTAAGGAGGGCTATTCCATTATCGGACAGGGCCAGATCGACAAGATCTTAAGCGGTAAACCCGAGGAACGGCGTGAACTGTTCGACGAGGCTGCTGGAATCGTGAAATTCAAGCGCAGAAAAGCAGCAGCCCAGACAAAGCTGGAGAACGAAAAACAGAATCTGGTGCGTGTGAATGATATTCTGTCCGAACTGGAAAAGCAGGTAGGCCCTCTGGAGAAGCAATCCGAGGTGGCTAAGGTCTATCTGAGGAAAAAGGAAGAATTAAAGACTCTGGATATCAATGTCTTCTTATTGGAAAATAAGAAACTCAGAGAACAGCTGTCTTCCATGGAAGAAAAATATAATCTGGCCAGCAATGAACTGAACGAGACCAGTGAAAAGTACGAAGGTATCAAGGAAGAATACGAGCGGATCCAGCAGGAGATCGAAAGCCTGGATGCAGCCATTGAAGTCGCCAGAGAGCAACTGACGGATACCGGCCTGATGCGGGGCAAACTGGAAGGTGAGATCAATGTCTTAAAAGAGCAGATCAATTCCGCTCACGGCAGTGAGAACCATCTGAACAATCGTAAGGCAGCCCTGGAAGAAGAAATCGCCGGCAAAGAAAAAGAAAAACAGGATATTTTAACCGATAAAAAGGATACGGATACTCAGGTACAGGAGATCGCAGAGGCGGCAGCCATGGCAAAGGCCGACCTGGAAGCTATCCAGAACAAGATCACCGAACTCAATAATAATATTGAGGCCGGGAAAAATACCATCATCGGCGAGCTGAACCAGCGGGCTACCATCAAGTCCAAGATGGGACGTTTCGATACTATGATGGAGCAGATCAATATCCGCAAGGCAGAGTTGAATTCCAGACTGCTTCGTGCCAAATCCGATGAGGCTGCCAGAGAAGAGACAATCAAGAAGCTGGAAGAGACCTTCGAGACTGTGACCGAAGAACTGCGGCAGATGACCGAACAGGAAGCAGCATCCGAACTGGAACTGGGCAATATCCGTGAGAATCTCACAGGCTTAGATGCGAAGCTGCGGGAGACACAGAACCGTTTCCATCAGGAGCAGTCCAAACTGGAAGCCCTGACCAATATCACCGAGCGCTATGACGGCTACGGTGGCAGCGTCAAGAAGGTCATGGAGCAGAAGGAAAAAGAAAAAGGTATCATCGGTGTTGTAGCGGATATTATTCAGGTAGAAGCCAAATATGAGACCGCCATCGAGACCGCTCTGGGTGGTAATATTCAGAATATCGTAACGGATAACGAAGAGACCGCCAAGCATATGATCGGATTCTTAAAGCAGAACCGCCTCGGAAGAGCCACATTCCTTCCCCTGACCAGTATTACCAAACCTCAGGAATTCAAAAATCCCGAGGCCCTGAAGGAAAAAGGTGTCATCGGTATGGCGGATGAACTGGTAAATACGGAAAAAGAATACCGCAATGTGGCCAAGGCCATGCTGGGACGTATCGTGGTCGTAGACAACGTGGACAATGCCGTGAAGATCGCAAGAAAATTCGATTACGGCATCCGTATGGTCACATTGGAAGGCGAACTCTTAGTTCCCGGCGGTGCCATCAGCGGTGGTGCATTTAAGAATAACAGTAATCTCCTGGGAAGACGTCGTGAGATGGATGAACTGGAGAAAAAGGTGAAAAAACTCTCCGATGACATCAAGACCTATAACCAGAAGATTGAAGACACCAAGAGCAAACGAAATAAGCTGCGTATGGATCTGGAAGCATTGAAGACCGAGATGCAGCGCAAGTCCATTGAGCAGAATACCGCAAGATTAAATATTTCCCAGGCCAGAGAACGTATGGAAGAAGAGGCAGAGAGTGCACAGTCCCTGAAGCTGGAGGAACAGGAGATCGAGACCAAGATCTTCGAGATCCGTTCCAGCAAGGAATCAATCGTACAGGAACTGGCTGCAAGTGAAGAACTGGAGAAAACCACTCAGGAACAGATTCTTGTCTTCCAGAAGGAACTGGAAGGCTGCAGACTGGAAGAGAGTGAAGCTTCCGCCCATGCCGGAGAATGGGAAGTAAAAGTCGAGAAGATGCGTCAGGCTCTGGATTACAAACAGGCCAATGTAGACCGTATAGGCGGCGAACTGGAGCGTGCACAGGCAGAGCTTAATGAGATTTTAGAAGCTCTGACGGAAAATGCGCAGGAAGTGGAACGCAAGAAGAACAATATCCTGGAGATTGAGAAGACCATCGCGGCTTCCCATGAGAATCAGGATGCTTCCAAGAAAAAGCTGGACGAGGATATTGCAAAGAAAGAAGAATTGTCTGCAAAGCAGAAAGGCTTCTTCCAGAGCAGAGAAGAAATGTCAGAGCGCATGAATGCTCTGGACAAAGAAGTCTATCGTCTGAGTGAACAGAAGAAAAAGCTGGAAGACAATATCGAAGGCCAGATCAATTACATGTGGGATGAGTATGAGATTACCCTGAGTGATGCGGCAGGCCTTCGCAATGAAGAGATGAATGATCTGCCCGCCATGAAGCGTGAGATCAGCGGTCTGAAAGATGAGATCCGGAAGTTAGGTAATGTCAATGTCAACGCCATTGAGGATTACAGGAATCTGATGGAGCGTTATACCTTTATGAAGACCCAGCATGACGATCTGGTAGAGGCGGAGAAGACCCTGGAAGGCATTATCGAGGAACTGGATACCGCCATGCGCAAACAGTTCACGGAGAAATTTGCGGAGATCAGCAGAGAGTTCGATAAAGTATTCAAAGAACTCTTTGGTGGTGGTAAGGGAACCCTGGAACTGATGGAGGATGAGGATATTCTGGAAGCAGGCATCCGCATCATCGCACAGCCCCCCGGAAAGAAGCTTCAGAACATGATGCAGCTGTCCGGTGGAGAAAAGGCATTGTCCGCTATTTCCCTGTTGTTTGCCATCCAGAACTTAAAGCCCTCTCCGTTCTGTCTGTTGGACGAGATCGAGGCGGCGTTGGATGACTCCAACGTAGGCCGTTTCGCTAAGTATTTACATAAGCTGACCAAGAACACTCAGTTCATTGTCATTACCCACAGACGCGGTACGATGGAACAGGTGGACAGACTGTATGGTATCACCATGCAGGAGAAGGGTGTATCTACTTTAGTCAGTGTTAACCTCATTGATAAAGATCTGGATGATTAGAGTATGAAAAGAACTTCTAATCACTCAGAGCAAAGGCTCTTTCGTGAAGAAGTTCTAAGTTTCATACAAGAAAAACGCAAGCGTTTTTCTGGATAGAATGCTGATTGGAGGAAATCGGATGAGTGAGGAAAAGAAAGGCTTTTTTGCCCGGTTAAAAGAAGGACTGACCAAGACCCGTGACAACATTGTACGGGGAATTGATTCGGTCTTCAGCGGCTTCTCCGCTATTGATGATGATTTCTATGAAGAACTGGAAGAAATCCTCATTATGGGAGATATCGGTGTGAATGCCACCACCGCTATCGTGGAGAGACTGAAACAGCAGGTGAAGGAAAAACATATCAAGGAACCTTCCGAATGCAAACAGCTTCTGATTGAAAGTATCAAGGAGCAGATGCAGGTGGATGAGACTGCCTATGATTTTGAGAAGGAACAGTCCGTGATCATGGTCATCGGTGTCAACGGTGTGGGGAAGACCACTTCCGTCGGCAAGCTGGCCGGTAAATTAAAGGATGAGGGCAGGAAAGTCCTTATTGCCGCAGCGGATACTTTCCGTGCCGCAGCGGGAGACCAGCTGGCAGAGTGGGCATCCCGGGCGGATGTTCCCATGATCGGCGGAAAAGAAGGTGCGGATCCCGCCAGCGTGGTGTTTGATGCCGTGAATGCGGCGAAGGCACGAGGCGTGGATGTGCTTCTTGTAGATACCGCCGGCAGACTGCACAATAAAAAGAACCTGATGGAAGAACTTCGTAAGATGAACCGTATCATCGACAAGGAATTCCCCAATGCCCACAGAGAGAATCTGATCGTGCTGGACGGCACCACGGGACAGAATGCTCTGGTGCAGGCAAGAGAATTCGGTGAGGTGGCGGATCTTACGGGTATCATCCTGACCAAGATGGACGGAACGGCCAAGGGCGGTATCGCTGTGGCCATCCAGTCCGAACTGAAGGTTCCGGTAAAATATATCGGTGTGGGAGAATCCATCGAGGATCTCCAGAAATTCAATTCCGATGAATTTGTAAATGCGTTGTTTGATGTGAATATGGATGACATCGGAGAACTGCATCTGCCGGAGGAAGAAGCTGGAGAGACAGACGCGGAAGAATAATAAACAGGCAGACCAAAGAAAGTGTGACAGAAAGGCATGGGAAGAAAAATGCAGGAAGAAATGTTGACTTTAGAGAAATTTGAAGAAGCAAGTGAGATCGTTAAAAAAGTTACTTTAGAGACCAAACTGGTATACAGTGATTATTTCAGTGCCCAGACCGGCAACCGCGTATACTTAAAGCCCGAGAACTTACAGTTTACCGGAGCTTACAAATTAAGAGGCGCTTATTACAAAATGAGCACTCTGACCGATGAAGAGCGCGCCAAGGGACTGATCACCGCCTCTGCAGGCAACCATGCCCAGGGCGTGGCTTATGCGGCAAAATGCTATGGAAGCAAGGCAACCATCGTAATGCCCACCACGACACCTCTGATCAAGGTAAACCGTACCAGAGGCTATGGAGCAGAGGTAGTACTGCATGGCGATGTCTATGATGAGGCCTGCGCAAAGGCATATGAGCTGGCAGAAGAGCACGGATATACTTTCATCCATCCTTTTGATGATCTGACCGTAGCTACCGGTCAGGGTACCATTGCCATGGAGATTTTCAAAGAGCTTCCGCTGGTAGATTATATTCTGGTTCCTATCGGTGGCGGCGGACTGGCAACCGGTGTTTCCACACTGGCAAAACTGCTGAATCCGAAGATCAAGGTCATCGGCGTAGAGCCCGCAGGAGCTAACTGCATGCAGGTATCCTTAAAGAACGGCAAGGTTACCACATTGCCCAAGGTCAACACCATCGCAGACGGTACCGCGGTAAAGACTCCTGGCAGCAAGATCTTCCCGTACTTACAGAAGAATCTGGACGATGTGATCACCGTAGAGGATGAGGATCTGGTAGTAGCTTTTCTGGATATGGTAGAGAATCACAAGATGATCGTGGAGAATTCCGGTCTGCTGACGGTAGCAGCCTTAAAGCAGTTAAATGTGAAGGATAAGCGTATTGTATCTATCCTGAGTGGCGGTAACATGGATGTCATCACCATGTCCTCTGTAGTACAGCAGGGTCTGATCTTAAGAGACCGTATCTTCACCGTATCCGTACTGCTTCCCGACAAGCCCGGTGAGCTGTGCAGAGTATCCGGTATTATTGCCGGAGTCAACGGTAATGTCATCAAGCTGGAGCACAACCAGTTTGTATCCATCAACCGCAGTGCTGCTGTGGAGCTGCGTATCACACTGGAAGCATTCGGCACCGAGCATAAGAATGAGATCATTGCCGCTCTGGAAAAAGAAGGCTATCAGCCCAAAGTGGTAAGAGCCAATATCTAAGTTTTAAGATTTGAAAAGAAGTGAATGTATCACCGATAAAAGCCGCATATTATAGATATGCGGCTTTTGTATGGAATGGAGAAAAAAGTTATGGCAAAGAAGACAGAAAAAGAACTGGAAATACAGAGACTGGACAAAAAGACACCCTTACAGATGCTCTGGGATTATGTGATGATCACGGTGGCATCCTTTGTCTATGCGGTATCCGTCAGCTTATTTTTGGATCCGAACTCCCTGGCACCCGGTGGAATCACCGGTATCGCTATTATCTTAAATCGTCTGTTCGGCATTGAGACCGGTACCTGGATGCTGCTCATCAATATACCGATCCTGCTGATCGGTATCTGGAAATTCGGACTGCGGTTTATTCTGTCTACAATCTATTGTACGGCAATGACCTCTTTGTTTACGAACCTGCTGACACCGGTGGGAGCAGTGACGGTGGATCCACTTCTGGCCTCCCTGTGTGGCAGTGCCCTGATGGCCGTATCCATGGGATGGGTGTTCAAGGCAGGCTCCACCACCGGCGGCACGGATATCATTATCAAGCTGCTACGGATAAAGTTTCCGTTTCTCAAGACCGGAGCGCTGTTTTTCCTGACGGATGCTGTCATTGTTATCGCTTCAGCATTTGTCTTCCAGAATATTGACAAGGCACTGTATGCCGGTATCGTGGTCATTGTTACCTCTGTAGTGCTAGATGTGGTACTATACGGAAGAGATGAGGCAAAGCTGATCTATATTATCAGCGACCATGCGGAAAAAATCGCAGGGAGACTTTTGGAGGAGCTGGACATTGGTGTAACTTATGTACAGGGCAGTGGTGCCTACAGCGGCAAGGAGAAGAGCGTCATCATGTGTGCCATGAAGAAAAACATTTCTCCCAAGGCGGAAGAGATCGTAAAGGAAGAGGATCCCCTGGCATTTATGATCGTCACCAGTGCCACGGAGATCTTCGGGGAGGGCTATAAGAGCTATTTTAGTGAGAAACTGTGATGCTGAACATAAAATTTAAGTAAAAAACAGCTGAAAGGGCTTACATTTTCAAAGAGAATCATCTATAATAGCGTCGCGCCGGAAGGGCAGACGCTATTTTTCACTGTGGTGCACCCGCAGCGCACGTTTCTAACCGGTGCAAGTCCGGAATCCGCCCGGCAAATCTCTGTTCCGATGTAGTAATCGCATATCAGGCTATGCATGAGGGTAAGACAGCTGCTTAGGTCAAAACTCAGTAGCTACACCGAATCATGCATGGAGATACGGTAGTTGGATTGAGAGAAAGAAACATATAATAGTAAAAATAAGCAGATAGAGAATCGCATGGAAAAATGTGCGATGACACTTATAGGAGTCAGGGAACATGAACGATACAACTTTGACAAAAGAGGAGAAACAGTATAAACGGCTGACTGAGGAACCGGTGGCGCGGCTGATCCTGGAGCTGGGACTGCCCACTACCATCAGTATGCTGATCACGAATCTGTATAATATGGTGGATACCTGGTTCGTAAGCCAGTTAGGCACCAGTGCTACCGGAGCGGTAGGCGTGGTGTTTGGCTTGATGGCAATTATTCAGGCGTTCGGATTCATGTTCGGTCATGGCGCCGGAAGCAATATCAGCCGGTTGTTAGGAGCTCATGAAAAGGAGCGAGCGAAAGCTTTTTCCGCAACGGGATTTTATCTGGCGGTGGGAGCCGGAGTGTTGATCGCAATTATCGGTATTTTGGATCTGAACGGATTGTGCAGATTGCTTGGAAGTACGGAGACCATCCTTCCCTATGCGAGAATCTACGCTTTCTATATTCTGGTGTCGGCACCGGCAATGGCATCCAGCTGTGTGATGAACAATGTACTCCGGTATGAAGGCTATGCCAATCTGGCGATGGTAGGACTGGTCTCCGGCGGTATCTTAAATATGGTGGGAGATGCCATCTTTATGTGGGGCTTAAATCTTGGTATCCGGGGAGCGGCACTTTCCACTATGATCTCTCAGTACATATCCTTCGGAATCCTGTTATTCTTTTTCCTGCGTGGAAAGACACAGAGCAGCCTGGCACCGAAATATTTTACCTGGGAATTTGCCGTGCATAAGAATATTCTTACAGCAGGCTTCCCCAGTATGATGCGGCAGGGACTGAACAGCGTGTCCACCATGGTGTTGAATGCACAGGCAGCTGTCTACGGAGATATTGCCATCGCTGCCATCAGCGTGGTATCCCGTATTTTCAATTTCGTATTCAGTGTGGCCCTGGGTATCGGTCAGGGCTTCCAGCCGGTATCCTCCTTCAATTATGGGGCAAAGAAGTATTCCCGTGTAAGGAAAGCGTTCTGGTTCACCCTGTGCGCCAGCCTGGTGACCATGGCAGTGTTTGCAGGGGTGGTGTATGTGTTCCGCAGAGAGCTGTTGCTGGAATTTCTTACGGATATGGATGCCTATGAGATTGCATTTTATGCGTTGCAGATCCAATGTCTGACGCTACCGTTTATTCCGGTATGTATCTGCGGCAACATGCTGTTTCAGTCCATCGGAAAGGGCGGCAGGGCGACGATCTTAGCCTCCTTCCGAAGTGGCACTATCTATATCCCGGCTCTCCTGATCCTGACAGCCTTCTTCGGACTTCGAGGCATCCAGTGGTCACAGCCGGTGTCCGATATTTTATCTGCGGTTTTGTCATTGCCGGTGGCAGTGGTGTTCTTAAGGGGACTGCCGGAAGATGGTACGTAAGTATAGAGAAGAATGAGATCCCTTCGTCATAAGACGGAGGGATTTTTATGTACAGATGTATCCATACGCAGGAATAAGTATCTGCCTTGATCTGTGAAGCTGTTGACATTAAATAATCCACATGATACAATATATTTAACAATTAGGTTAAATGTTAAACGATTGGATGAAAGGATGTGATTCACTTTTTGGGAATACAGGATACATTGAAAGCGCTGGCAGATCCTATAAGGCGTGAAATACTAAATCTTCTGAAAAACGGTCGATTGTCGGCAGGAGAGATCTGCGAACATTTTCCGGTGACGGGGGCTTCCATATCGAGGCATTTGTCGGTGCTAAAGGAGGCAGATCTGATCCGGGACAAGCGGGAAGGAAAGTTTATTTATTATGAACTGAATGCTTCCGTGCTGGAAGAAATCATGTTATGGATCACAGATTTGAAAGGAGCATCGGATAATGAAGGAAATGATACAGAAAAATAAAGGCAGGCTGATCTGCTCGGCATTTGTTATGTGCGTGGGCATTATATTGGGATATACCTTTGAGAACAGTCTGTGGATAAACGGCACTTTTGCAGTGACTTATGTGGTAATAATGGCAGTAACTTTTTACGACAACAGAAACAGGCAGCAGAGTGACAAGGTCATAAGAATGGTTACGTGGATCGTGCCGGGAATGACATTGCTCTATAACGGTATCGCCAGATGGATTGATATGGGTGTAAAGAAAGAGAATCTGCTCATGGTAATTTTGTATGTCGGAATGGGATTGCTATTTGTTATTGTGGGCAATTATCTGCCCAAGGTGAAACCGAACCGCACCATCGGCATCCGCGTCATATGGACATTGCAGGATGAGGAGAACTGGAATGCCACGCACCGCTTCAGTGGGAAAATATGGGTGGCAGCAGGACTATTGAGCATGATCTGTGGACTGTTCAGTGACAGCATGGCTGCATTATTTCTGTTTATTTTCGCTATCACGGCAGCAGCTTTTGGCAGCATCCTGTATTCTTATCTCTATTATAGAAAGAAGTTGCGCACCGGAAAAGGGCTGGCAGTACACTACAACCATAAAGTGGTTGCGGTCTATGTGTTTATAATGCTCGCGTGTGTGCTATTTACGGTATGGACGTTATATACGGGAAAAATCGAGATCTGTTACGGAGAAAATGAATTTACTGTTCAGGCGGAAGGCTGGCAGGATTACACAGTGAAATATGACGCTATCGAAAGCATTGCTTACGAAGAGAATATGTTCCGGGATACGAATACAATCCGGACGAACGGTTTTGGCAACTTGAAATACTCCATGGGACATTTTCGCGATGAAATCCATGGAGATTACATTCGCTATACCCATAACGACTGTGATATTTATGTAGTCATGGAAGTGGAGGGGAGCACCGTTATTCTAAACGGTGCGGATGATGTGCAGACCTGGGAAATCTACAATAATATCAGAGAACGGATGGAAAAATAATATTTGTAAATATATTTCCCAATTGCTTTTATATTTTTTAAAAATGGTATACACTAAACTTATGTAAGTTAGTAAACGAGGATTTCGGGAAAGGGTGGTTACAGTATGCTGAAACAGTGGATTCCGGCGGTGAAGCCGGAAAAAGAGGAACTGGAAAAACGACTGAATGCGGCGCAGGAGGAGCTTGGTAGACTCCAGATGCAGATCAAGGAGCATAAGCTCCCGGTGCTGGTGCTGTCTCTTATACACATCTCCGAGCCCACGAGACCGATCAGTATC
>ERZ1027194.1218-NODE-1218-length-11938-cov-9.654801_pt1 | contig 11938 bp, 8 predicted proteins | sample MGYA00519246_ERZ1027194 | MGnify/ENA primary metagenome ERZ1027194 (study PRJEB26926, sample SAMN06164505) | human gut metagenome | biome: ENVO:00009003; feature: ENVO:2100002; material: ENVO:00002003 | host: Homo sapiens | place: USA | collected 2012 ...
GAGCAATAGTTTTTGCATGTCCGTGGGACTGTACAGATGCTCTCTCCGAGCAAATTAAGGTGAACGGCAAAGAAGTAAAACATCTCAAAAAAGAGAACTATGAGGCATACGCCGACCATCTTATCCGTTATATCAATTTCATGAAGCAGAATGGAGTAGACCTTTATGCCATATCTGTTCAGAATGAACCGGACATGGACTTTACTTACTGGACTCCCCAAGAAGTAGTGGATTTTGTGAAGCAATACGGCGCCAAAATCCGTGAAACCGGAGTCAGACTGATGTCTCCCGAAGCATGCGGTACGCAGCCCGAATACACGGATCCGATAATCAACGATGCCGGAGCATTTGCACAGACCGATATTATTGCCGGACACCTTTATCAAGGTTTTACAGACTTGGATAATGGATACGTCAAAAATCGTCACGATTACATCTGCGGTCTCTATCCCCGCATCCAAGGAAAGACGTGGTGGATGACGGAACACCTCTTTAATGACGGAGAAAAATCAGATGATCCGTCAGCATGGGAATTCCAAAAGTGGCAATACTGTCTCAACCATCTTGGCAAAGAAATCCACATGTGCATGGAAGGCTATTGCAGTGCATACATATACTGGTATTTAAAGCGCTTTTATGGATTAATGGGCGATAACGACAAACGCAGCCCGGTGGATGAAGGTGAAATAGCTAAGAATGGTTACATCATGGCCCATTACGCACAGTATGCCACAGGTACTACCCGCATTAAAGCTGTCACGAATAATACAGGGATATGTGCCACAGCCTACATCAATGAGGCAGGAAATGAAGTAACGGTTGTATTGCTGAATTTCACCGAAGCCACCCAGTGTGTAGAAATACCATTGGCAGGAACGAAGCGTGCAAGTGCCGTTGAAACAAATGAAAATAAAAATATGGAAGTTATCAGTACTGAGATACCGGAATCCGGTGAAGGTGTATATGTTCTGTTGTCTGGTAACAGCATAACCTCTATCCGGTTGACTTTGTAATTGCATGAAGTGATATGGAGTCACTCAAGTAATTCATATTCTCCCAAAATGGCAAGTGTTGCCAAAGCAAAATAAAAAATTGCTTTGCGCAACACTTTTTTTTATTTTTGATGTCACGTTCGCTTTACACGTTCGTCTTAGTTATGTAAATGGAACTCAAACAATTTAAAATATCCGTTCTACCCCTCCGCAATAAACTATTGAATTATGCGCGGAAGTTGACCGAAAGTCCGGACGATGCAGAAGATGCCGTACAGGAAGTCCTGCTCAAGCTATGGAATAAAAGGCTTGAACTGGAACAGTACCGAAGTATTGAAGCATTCGCCATGACCATGACACATAATCTCTGTATGGATATGTGGCGTACTAAACATACAACCAACGTACCATTGGAATATGTGCAAGATGCCACCCCCAGCGGAACACCGGAACGGTTGCTTGAAATAAAAGACGAAATTCGCCTGATGCATGAGATTATCAATTCACTGCCCGACTTGCAGCGCACCATCATGCGGATGAAGGATATCGAAGAGTACGAAACAGAAGAAATTGCCGACATCACAGGTTGTAATCCGGAGGCTATCCGAAGTAACCTGTCGAGAGCACGAAAGAAAGTGAGGGAAATTTACATGCAAACCATACAAGAAAAAATAAGGAGGAAACAAGCATGAAGATAGAAGAATTAATAGATCGCTATTTCGAGGGACAGACCTCATGTGACGAAGAACGCGAATTGCGCCGTTTCTTCACACAAGAGAATATACCAGAATCCCTACAAGTATACCGTCCCCTGTTTGCCTGTCTGGATCAAGAAGCAAAAGCATTCCAGAAAGAAAGCATCCCTGCTAAAAAACTCTCTTTCCGTCGACGCTTCATTTATATGACCGGGGGAATAGCTGCCGGACTATTATTACTTATCGGTATTGCAGGTACACAACGTTATCTTCATGCCACTCCGGATAACTATGTCATCATCGACGGTAAACAATACACCGACGAGAACCTCGTACGTGAACAAGCTCTTGCCGCTTTCCGTGATATGCGGACTACGGAAGATGAAGTACTTGACCTGATGTTTGAATAATAAAAATCAATAGATATGATTATGAAAAAGCTCATTCGTACCCTGCTATGCTGCCTGCTGTTTCTACTCAGCACCGGTATGTACGCCCAAAAGGGGCTACAAATAGCTTCCGTATTTCAGAAATACGGTAATGAGAAAGGGGCCACTTATGTGGAATTATCGAAGATGTTATCCAAAACATGGGACATAACCCATTACCAAAGCCTAAAGCTGTCGAAAGCCGAAAAAGCATTACCTGACATTTACCGTTGTCTGGAAGCCGATCGGGAATATGCCAAAAAGATCAAAGAGGTAGTCACAGATGGACGCATTCAATCGGGATACTATCAGCTGCCTCCGGTAAAAGACCAAACCAATCGATTCATATTGTTCCGACTCGGGAAGAAAGGCGAAGCTACGCTTATCTATATCGAAGGAGAAATAGACAGCGATGACCTTGTTACACTGATATTCAGCAAAGACTAAGATTGAAAATTATAAATCACAAATAATAAAACTTATGAAACGAATACTCTTTTTATTTCTGATCATGACTTCAATGACAGTCGTGGCACAAGAAAGCATCCCGCAAGACACAACCCTCTACCTCAACGGACGGAAGGTGGTTATTAAAGAACGTGACGGTAAAATCAAAGTAAAAATGTATGAATCGAAAGCTGAAAATGACACCATAGAAAATACTCAGGTATTTGAAGGTGTGTATCTGGACGGGCGCAGCATTGAGCGAACCACCACAGTTTCCGTACCTTTCGTAAAGAAAAAGAAAGGCTACTATCGCTTTGATCCGCATTACCCTGCCATTTACTTCGGTTTCAACAAACTGGCGAGCAGCAAGTTTCAATATTCTGCCAAAGTACCGCAACTTGGCTCTAAGTCTTGGGAATGGGGAATTAATATGTTCAATACCGGCGTAGCTATTACACGAGACAATCATTGGGGATTAACTACGACTCTCGGACTTGCACGCATCGTCTACAAATTAGATGATAACTATGGTTTCGAAAAAATCGATGGCATCACTGTTTGCCGACAAGCCAACGATGTAGATTATCAAAAGAGTTGGCTGCGCTATTGGGCTTTCCGCCTACCTGTCAGTTTGGAATGGCAAACCAAATTTGGCAGTAGCCGTGCTTTCATCGCAGTCGGTCCGGAAGTGGAATGGCGCATGGGGGTTAAATCCAGAGCCAAATATGATAATAAGAAACACACATTGAGCGATAAACTGAACACCCATCCACTTGGAATGAACCTGTTGTTGCAAGCCGGTTACGGTTGCCTGGGATTCAATGCCCGTTTTGCACTAACTTCCTTGTTTGAAAAGAACAAAGGCCCTGAACTCTATCCGGCTTCTATAGGTATAGGTTGGTACTGGTAAATCGTCCCGTAAGATAAGAAAATCTGTCCCACGAGATAAAATAATCCGTCCCCTGAGATGAAAAAATTCATTTCAGGGGACGTTCTTTTTCATTTCAAGAGATGATTTTAGTTGTCTCCTGTAATCAGGTTCACAATCTTGGAGAATATAAAAAACATTGTTATCTTTGTCAGTAACACTAAAAATAATCATTTCATTATGACCAAAGAAGAATTAATGAGAAAAGCGATCGAACTCTCTACGGAGAATGTCGCTAATGGTGGCGGCCCTTTTGGTGCTGTGATTGCCAAAGATGGAGAAATTATAGCTACCGGAACGAACCGCGTAACAGCCTCATGTGACCCTACGGCACATGCTGAAGTCAGTGCTATTCGTGCAGCAGCCACAAAGTTGGGTACTTTCAACCTCAGCGGATGCGAAATTTATACTTCCTGCGAACCCTGTCCCATGTGTCTCGGCGCTATTTACTGGGCACGACTGGAGAGAATGTATTACGGAAACAATAAGACTGATGCCAAAAATATAGGTTTTGATGACTCTTTCATTTATGATGAGATCGCTCTAAAACCTGCCGATCGCAAACTCCCCTCAGAAGTACTGCTACACAACGAAGCCATCAAAGCTTTTGAAGCATGGGCTGATAAGGAAGATAAAATAGCCTATTAATTCCTTGCCAAGCACTATTTTCAAGCATTAAAAAAAGAAGTCCCCGGAGCGCTGCAATCGTTTCCGGGGACTTGGGTTTAATACACAAGGTATTTGCAATGAAAGGTTATTTGCTTTATATTGTTGTTCGTTTAGAAACGCATACCTAAAGTAAATAGCACCTGACTACGAGAGTTTGTTACTTTCGTTACTGCCGGTACATCATAATTACCATTATTACCGGGCAAAGCAAACGGATAAAAATCAGCTTTCTGAGTAGAATACTTATAAGCCAGATCAGCATAGAATGAAGAACCTCTATAACCAATACCTAACGTATAATTACTCAGTGATTTCGTATTTGCAAAGTCAGTATCTACATTCAATGAATTATAAGGAAGTGTCTTAACCGCATCATTCTTAAATGCAGCAGAGCTATAGTTGTAGCCCAAACGAAGAGCAAATTCCGGGATTACCTTATACTCAGCACCAATACGGAAAGTACTCACTCCTTTATTATTAATTTTTGCTTCTTCACTCTCATACTCCATTTTATCACCTTCCGGGTAATAGAAAGCCATTTTTGAATAATCCTGATACTCATATTCAGCGCCTAAAGCCAAATTACTTCCCACTGTATAACCTATACTTAAATTATATGTCCACGGAGTACGCAATTCAAACTCGCTCTTCATATCTTTATCATTCAATTCATAATAAGTATCATATGAGAGATGTTCCTGAAACTCTTCACCTGTTTCATTATTCACATACCAAATATTCGATTGTATAGCTGCTCTGGTAGTATAAGTCAGTTTATAAAAGGTTGGCGTATGGATGGCTAATCCAAGGCGCAAAGGAGAGTCTTCCATAGGACGAAGAATAAAACCGAACTTAGCATCCCAACCTGCACCATTGATACGATTTTCACTGCTTATACTATAGTCATTACCTTCTTTCATATCTTCGCCATAGAAATAAGACTTACGATAATTTACATCGTATGCTCCGATGGTAACACCAAAATAAAAGCGATCATTAAAGTTAAAAGCAATATTAAAATCATATTGATCCACTCCACCTCTTTCTACAGACTTATAAGTAGCATAAGGGCTAATACCTAAGCTATAATAAGGATTATTAGGATCGTCATCTGTTTCAAATAAACGGGCATCCCATCCTAAAGCACCTAACCAGCCAACTCTATCTTGATCATACGGAAGAATATTGTTTTCTGTCAACTGGTGAAGATCCATTCCCGCACCATACATCTGATTCGCCTGGCTTGCCATCAAGTCTGTCTGCGACAAACTATATTGCCCTCCCATCGTCATTGTCCGATTGAATGATTTTGCTTTATGATAGTTAAATCCAAAGTTGACATAACGCAAGGTCGTTACATTCCCGAGCTTCGTAGAGAATACAAAACCTGCATTGTCAAAATTCCAACGGTTTTTATCACTATTAAATGTATTACTTCCTAGCTTACTCTCGACTCCCATACTGGAAAAGCCAAATGAAACCATTGCATCATTACTGCGATAGATACCAATACCGGCAGGATTTGTTCCAATAGTAGAAATATCACCACCCAAAGCTCCCATCGCACCACCCATACCCACAAAGCGGGCGGTTCCGTTCAAATCTTTACTTATTATATTTGCTGCATCATATACAGTCTGTGCGCTCACACTTGTCGCTACGAGCACAGCCAAAGCCATTATCGTTGATTTCTTTTTCATACTCATTTCTCTTTTATGGTAAACACTCCATACGGTTATCTTCTTCTAGTGGAACCACCGCCACCACCACTTGAGCGACTGGAAGAACCTCCTCCACTACTACCGGATGAATAGCTGCTCGAACGTGAGCTACTACCGGAAGAGTAACTACTGTTTGAAGAAGAACGACTACTGTTATAAGAACGAGTAGTACTACTATTGTTATTAGAACGTCTGCTATAATCATTAGAGTAGCTTCTGGTAGGATTAATCGAACTACCTCTATTATAAGTCGGTGTAGAAGTGCTACTACGACGTGTAGTTCCTACAGAAGAAGAACGGGTAGAAGTTCCTCCACTATTACGAACACTTTCCACATTACTACTATTATATGAATTATTGCGCGTACTGCTGGGACGAGTATAAGTCGATCTCCGTGAAGAAGCAGCATCTCTTCGGGTATTCATTCCCGGACGTTCACTTCCTGAACGGGTACCTACCACCCTGCGAGTTGTACTGCCTGAAGTACCGGTACTGCGTCTTACGGAAGTAGCATCCGAAGAACGACGTACGGTTTGTCCACCATTCGTTACAGAACTCCGGCGTGTAGTTCCTTGTGCAGTAGAAACACGATTTCCGTTGGAATAACGTGTTCCATCATGACGTCTGTTTGTATATACGCTACCGCTATTCCAATGGCCACCTCCCCAGTGTCCACCGCCGGGATACCAACCGCCTCCAGGATAGTAATGATGGTGATGGTGTCCCCATCCCCAACTCCAGCCACCGTAGAAGCCGCCCCAACCATAGGACCAGCCGCCGTAACTATAATAAGGTGAGTAACCTCCCCAACCATAATAAGGATAGCCTCCCCATCCATAGGAGTTATAACGCCAATCCCACCACAAACGGTTAGAGAAAGTTGGGAAAGCATAAGCATACATTCCATCGGTATATACGTTCCAGTTCCATGTATCCAGACCGTAAACGACATCCCAATAGTATGGACTACTGATACTTATTGCATAACGAGGATTACGGAAACGTACGATACGCATAGCATATTCATAATCATCTTCCGAACCATCGAAGCCGTTTACCCATTCCCCTTCCGGATCGGGCACAGCTTTTTCTTTGATATATAAGGTATCGTCCTCCATTACGAAGTCATTCTCACGTGAATCATAGCGGCGATTATACTCATCTACATCACGTGTATTTCCTTTACGATCCTGAACTACAACCGTAGTATTCCCCGGCGACGTATAAACCGTAGTCGGTGCATTCGACTTTACTACAATCTCTTCAGCCGGAGCAGATGTTCTTTTCTTCTCCTGTTTCTTTTCCTTCTTACTCTTAGAAGGAGTGTAGTAAAGGTCGTCATCTATGCTCTGCGCCGAAACCATCCAAGGGAGGCACAAGGCAAAAAGCGATAAAAAAACAATCTTTTTCATATGGGTGTGGTTTATTGGTTTACATTTATCTATTTTATCACGTCACAAAGATAGCGATGGGAATTACCGTCTGCAGGAGAATTTCCCCAAATGATTATAGGGATTTCCCTAAATACCCTATCTTTAAAGAAGATAAGCTGCACCTCAACATAACTTTTTCATGCAAGCATGAAAGTTCTGCATTCGATTTGCATTATCTTTGCAACTAATAAACAAATATACAAAGAAACCGGTTCACCTCATCGGAACCCTCTTTGTATTTAACAATATATTGTATTCCAATGAAATATTTAGAATTTACTTTCCGCACTTCCCCTTGCACTGAAACAGTGAACGATGTGCTTGCCGCCATTCTGGGTGATGCAGGTTTTGAGAGTTTTGTAGAACAAGAAGACGGTATTGCTGCCTACATACAAAAGGATTTGTATGATGAGACAACTGTAAAAACAGCTATTGCTGAATTCCCCCTACCAGATACAAAAATTGAATATACTTTTACAGAAGCTGAAGACAAAGATTGGAACGAGGAATGGGAAAAGAATTTCTTTCAACCGATTGTTATTGGTGACCGTTGCGTCATTCACAGCACTTTCCATCACGATGTTCCCCAAACTGAATATGACATCGTAATCAATCCGCAAATGGCTTTCGGTACGGGTCACCACGAAACTACCAGTCTCATCATCGGTGAACTGCTGGACAGTGACCTGCAAGGAAAGTCTTTACTCGATATGGGGTGCGGTACTTCTATCCTTGCCATTCTTGCCCGCATGCGTGGTGCTGCACCTTGCACCGCTATCGATATTGATGAATGGTGTGTACGCAATTCCCTTGAAAATATTGAACTGAACCATGTAGACAATATCGCCGTGTCACAAGGGGATGCATCTTCCTTGAAAGATTTAGGTCCGTTTGATGTGATTATTGCCAACATCAACCGTAATATTCTGCTAAATGACATGAAACAATATGTGCGCTGCATGCATCCGGGCTCAGAACTGTATATGAGCGGCTTTTATGTAGATGACATTCCATTGATTCAGGCAGAAGCTGAACGTAATGGATTGCAATTTGTACACCATCAGGAGAAAAATCGTTGGGCAGCAGTAAAGTTCAAACTTTAGCACTTACTCATCCAGTAGCGCAGCCCTTTATTTGTGTAATTTGCGTAATTTGTGTTCTACTATGAAGCACCGTCTGATTCATATCTACACAATCAAACAACAGACAAGGAAGCATTTGACTTTGCCCTACTCTTTTTACAACTTCATAGTAAGTCCTATTGGGTGTTAACCTTGGTCAACAGGCCTGTCAACCTTGCTTGATCGGGCTGTCAACCGAGGTTAACAGGCCGTTCAAGCAAGGTTGACATCCAATTATTCCTAAGAGTGAACAGGATGTTCCTTAAGAGAAAACAGAATCATACCTTATGTAAAACCCGTTAATACCTAATGATTAAAACAATCAACTATGGCAATCTTATCGTTTACACGGGGAAAAAAGGCTAAAAAACATCAGATTACGGGTTCATCCGATATATGCACCATACGTAGGATACTACGGTATAACAGAATAAGTTACGATATATAAATTAAGATTTTCGGGTGAGAGTAAGCCTCTACTCTCACCCGAAAATCTTACTCTCACTCACACTTAATATTTTAGCTATCAACGATTTATTTTAAAAGTGAGAGTAGTGACAGTAAATTGAAGCAAACTTTTAAGCATTGAGTTTTTAGTACCATCCATCATAATAACACCCCGTCTTTCATCACATTATAATAAAACATAGTCTGTCTCTTTGCAGCCTCCCAAGCTTTACGAGTCATTACAATAGGACTAATAATGATTCCGGATTCGATTTCCAAATCATAGATAGGAGTAGTTATAGTGTCTTCTTCCTGAGGAGATACCTTCTCCTTATCTATCAAAATCAAAAGATCAATATCACTGCCAAGTTTTGCATCTCCACGTGCCTCCGAGCCATAAAGAATAGCTTGGGCATCAGGAGCAATACCCTTTATTAGTTTTTTTAAATGATGTACTAATTCCGTCCGGTTCATAAGCAAATGATTAAGTTACATTTCTACCTCTTTTAGTAAATACAAAAGAACACATTTCTTCTCTTTTTTCCTAATCTTATACCGGTAATTTAATTATTTAAAAGAGTATAATCAGCGTATCGTCATATCAACAAGCTCTTCCAATGAGCCATTAAATACGTTCAAGTCAACTTCTTCCTTAATGCCCGGAACATTGCCTACATCAGTATGTTGCCAGAAGTGCCAGGGACCTTCGTACTTGACGGAATCTACGTAATAATGAGCAATCCAGTAGGGATACGTATTGAATACCGAATCATTAAGATAGCGGCTTTTAAATTTATAGGAAGTATAAAGAATAGGTTTCACACCATAATGCGACTCTACACGGTCGAGCCAGGTTTTAACGGCAATCTTCAGGTCATGGGGCGTACTTTTACCAATAGTTTCGACATCAAGTACAGGGGGGAGATCACCGGGAATAAGCTGAACCGTACGGATAAAGAAATCAGCTTGCTTATGGGGATCTGTTTTGGGAGAAAAGAAATGGTAAGCCCCACGGATAAAACCATAACGATGTGCCTGATCAAAATTGAACGGGAAAGTATCGTCAGCATGGTCACCACCCTCAGTGGCTTTCATAAAGACAAAATGGATAGGAAATTTGGTTGTTTTATTAGATGTCAGTTGTACCCAATCTATACTACCTTGATAATGGGAGATATCAATGCCATGCACTTCATAGTCACAGGGCATACAGACACCATATCCTTTCTGACCATAACAAGGCTTCCAGCGATAAGCATACGGGCGAATGAAAAACCAATAAAACCCGACAGAAAACACAGCAATAATCCCAACAGCAAGTATAGTACGCAACCATGTGGGCATGATACGTTCTTTGCTCTTTTTCTTACCGCGGCGTGCAGCAGGTACAGCAGAACGGGAAGTTGGTTTTCGACGAGGTGTAGAATTAGTTTTAGTTGCCATGCATTAGTTAAAATAGAACGCAAATCACACAAATTACGCAAATAGATTATTCAAATTTGTGTAATTCATGTAATTTGCGTTCTTCTTATTCACTTTTCGTTAGCTTGCTGATTTATTTAGCTTGCTCTAACTGCAAAGTCTTTGTCGGCTGGTCACAAACTTCTGTAGGTCCGAAGTACTGAATCGGTCCCGGATATACATAGTCTGTAGTGATAGCCCACTGATCGCGCTGAGCAGCAAATGCCTTGAATGGAGCACCATCCAGTTTCACCAGAGCTTTCTGGATAACCGGTTTCATTTCACCGTGACGGCGTTCCATGTTCATCATCATCGTGATGGGCACACCACCTGCAATCCATTGGTCAGCAGGAGCTGTAGTGTTGCGTACAGAAGACATATAACCAGTCTTGCCGTTAGCAATCAGAGAAGCAGCTGTATAACCCAGTGAGTAGCAATAGTCAGCATCGTAGTTAGACGGAGCAGCGCAACGGCCTTCATAACCGAAGAAGTGATGTTGAGAAGCGAACTTACCAACAAATTTACCTTCTTCTTTCCATGCAGCGAGCTTAGTAGCCACCATTTCCGACAACAGTTTTTCTGTTTCAATCAGAGATACCTGTACGTTTCCGTGCGGGTCGCGATCCAGCGTCAGCTGACGTGCAACGCCTTCGGGCAGGCTGGCATAGATAGCAGAATTTTCCGGAGACAGTTTGCGGATGATATAATCACGTTGGTGAGATTTCTTAATCTGAGAGAATTCCTCAGCATTGGCAGCAAGGAAGTCGTTCAACTCAGCGATCAGACGTTTCATAGCCGGGATGAATTCAATCAGACCTTCAGGAATCAAAACTGTACCGAAGTTGTTGCCTTGAGCAGCGCGGTTGGCTACTACCTGTGCAATGTAAGTTACGACATCGTCCAAAGACATATCTTTTGCCTCAACTTCTTCTGATACGATACAAACGTTAGGTTGCACCTGCAAAGCACATTCCAATGCAATGTGAGAAGCAGAACGTCCCATCAACTTGATGAAGTGCCAGTATTTGCGAGCAGAGTTACAGTCGCGTTGAATGTTACCGATAACTTCAGAGTAAACCTTACAAGCAGTGTCGAAACCGAAAGAAGTTTCAATCATTTCGTTCTTCAAGTCACCGTCGATAGTCTTCGGACAACCGATTACCTGTACTCCACACTTCTTAGCTGCATAATATTCAGCCAGTACGCAGGCATTCGTGTTTGAGTCGTCACCACCGATAATAACCAATGCTTTGATATCAAGTTGCTTCAGGATTTCCAGACCTTTTTCAAACTGGTCTTCTTTCTCCAATTTGGTACGACCGGAACCGATGATATCGAAACCACCTGTGTTACGGTATTCGTCAATGATGTCTGAAGTCAGCTCCATATAGTTATGATCTACCAAACCGCCGGGGCCAAGGATGAAACCATATAACTTACTGTCTTTATTCAAATTCTTGATACCGTCGAAAATACCGGAAATCACATTGTGACCGCCGGGAGCCTGACCACCGGAAAGGATAACGCCCACATTCATAGCAGGGAAGTTAACCACTTCGTCAGTAGCCTCAAACTTGATCAAAGGCATTCCGTACG
>ERZ1027194.1220-NODE-1220-length-11928-cov-4.906174_pt1 | contig 11928 bp, 19 predicted proteins | sample MGYA00519246_ERZ1027194 | MGnify/ENA primary metagenome ERZ1027194 (study PRJEB26926, sample SAMN06164505) | human gut metagenome | biome: ENVO:00009003; feature: ENVO:2100002; material: ENVO:00002003 | host: Homo sapiens | place: USA | collected 2012 ...
CCTATTAAGTCGTCGGCAGCGTCAGATGTGTATAAGAGACAGTTTTTTCACGCAGCATATACGCCGTGAGGGAATTGCAAGTCGCTGGACTATCAAGGAAATGATCGTAAAGGTACTGTGCCTCTTTTTTGGTAAGTTCAATAGTCGCGTCCTTTTGAACATCGTAGTCTGGCACGATAGGAGAGAACAGAACAGTTTTTCCGGCTAATGCGTCCGTATCGTCAGCCGCCTCATCTGCACTTTCTGTTTTCAGAGTAACTTCTCTTTTTATCCTTTCATTCCGAAGGACTATTTCACACGCTTCATCCAGAGAAATGTTTGGATATCGAAGGATACCGACTGTCCGCAATCCATTCCAATAGATGGAACTTGGCTTCATCTTCACCATCTTTTCCATGTTGCGGCTTCCGACGATCCCATATGCCTCCGGCCCGGAATTCTTCACTAATGTTTTGACTAGTGTGAATTCTTCATTATGGATATAGGCAAGAACATCCCGCCGGTGCTTAAACCGATGGTTTTCGGCTTGGGCAAACAAATAAGGAAGAATCACAAAATACTTTGCTCGTGTCTGCAAAGTGGAGATCCCCGGAAAGAACATATCGGAGAAAGCATCCCGAACAGTTCCAATCCCCAACTCATCCAGCGCTGTTTGGGTCCCAAGTAGCCGTAGAATGGATACGACTTTGTCACGCTCAGTTTTAGAAAAATCAACCCATCCGATCTGCATGAACCCAAATCCTCCTCACGAACACTGTGCTACACACATGAATGATGTCTATTCCACATGCATCTGTAGAATAATTCGTCTTGTCATTATTTCTCCAAATTGAAATAGCAATCTAATCAGTCTTTCTCCCTTGTAAAAACGCGCTGTAGTCTATCTTGATAAGTGGGCAACTGCTCCAAATAAGGATGGATCCGCCGTTCAATTTCTCTGCGCTCCAATAGCGTTGCTTCGGTGGGATCAATGGTATGACCGACTTCCTCCATGATATCAACTGCCAATTCCCATACGAGTTTATCAAATAGCTCTTCTCCACAATTAACTACGCAGCAACCGGTATCGCCGATGCTACCTTGCACATTGTCAATGCTGATGTAGATATAGCCCACCTTATCCGACCAAAGCAGTTCAAAATGAGTCGATGTTCGGATATAGTCATTGAATACATCAATAACCTGCTCGATGGCACTCTTCGTTTCAGGTTCATAAGTCTTTTTCATTAAGTATTCTCCTCGCTATAAATTTCTAATTGAAGGCACCTGAATGTTACCATACTCGTCAGTTTCGTTCACAACACGAGGATAACAGCAATAATAGAATCGGCCACCTCTTCGATAATCCGTGCCTTTTCGGTATTCTGTGATCAGATTATGCCGACACCCCAGGCACTGGTCATCGTGCCATTCCTTGGTCTTCTCGCAGATATACCACGAGCGAGGATTGCCCTTCATTCTCTTGCATTTCGGCTCATATGGGCTGTGGTTTCTCAGGAAAGCCTCAAAACGTCTTCTTTTATTGAGCATGATGTCTCGTAGGCCGGTAGGAGAAAAAAGGTCCGGAGTGAATCCGTCATCGATAAAAAAGCGGCGATAGTCAGCGTAAGTGTCGTCCTCGGCAATGGCCCATTCCGCTTTGACAAGCCAATCGCAATCATTTTCATCGTCTTCTGCTATCAGCTGAAAGATAATTGCAACATCCGATGTGAACTGGGGAACCACCGACGCGATAGCGCGATTGGGCCATTTCCAAACAAACTTGTCGCAGTTATCTCCGCTGCCAATAATGTACTCATTCGCATAGGCCTCAGTTTCATCAAACACCCAGATAACTTTATATCCGGCTTTAGTATAAAAAAGGTTGCGCCGTTCAAACTCCGTTGAAGTAATGGGACTATGCTGAAACTCAATCACATAGCCTCCAGTCAGGATATCAGCTCGATGAGACTCTCCTTTATACTCAATGACCACCTCTCTGGTGGATTCGGGGAATCGATTCTGCCAGTTGCGATGCCATTCGGACATATCGTATTTCCAGTCATCCACACACGAAGTCACATGAGCGAAGTGCCACGAATTGACTTCGCCCTGGCGAGGAATCACCTGGTTGCCGCACACAGGACAGTAATACTCTTGCCCCTTCTCCGCATCGAGTGCGTGAACGCGGTGATGATCCGCTGTCAAAGCATATTCCAAAGTGATCCCTCCTCACAGAATAATCTATTCACTGCCTTCTTGGCTGCTCGCGTCTCTCTGGAAGCCATACTCAAAAAAGCACATGTCCAGGATTTTGGCTGCCGGATACTCAATTCGGCTGCCGCAATGTTTCCGGAGCTTTTCAAACTCATCCTCATGGTCAAGATATAGGTTGCCAAGGGTTCGGATGGATTTCGCACTGAATGCTTGGGGTGCTGCACCGGTATCAGCAAGAGCCTTTTTGAAATACCGATCATAGGCGGGTACGCAACCCACAGTACCCAGCAAGATCTTGGTAAGCAAGGTATCCGTTGGGATGCCGACACCGGACGCCACATAAGCTTCTGTAATGCTCTCGCTAAGTTTCATGATGCGGTCAGCATAATACTCCTGCGAGAGTTTCTCGGGAGAAAGGTCCCAGAGATCATCCCACTCCGGCTGATAAATCAGACGGACAACATCCGCATGGATCTTGTAATCCTTCTGCATGAGGAAAGAGTTTCGAAGCATACCCCAACTGGCCAAATACCAAGCCAAGTGCAGGCAGAGATAGTCGATCGTGGCGTCAATCTGCGGGCGCCTATTCAGCCGAAACGCTTCATGGCAGTACTCCCAAGAGAGATACCGGTGATGTGGATCATCCTTCATACTGTCATAGCACTCGTATCCAGCTTGAATGGCTTCAGCAAGTTTTTTCTGATCCACAACACGATAGGGCGGCTTACTATGGTGCGTGTGGCCCTGTACTTCGCCTTTCCTGAATACGACCCATTGTTCCTCTAAACTAATGGAATCCACGACATATCCCGCACTGATCCAGCTGGAGCAAAAGGATGCAGGGTTTGAGAGATTTGCCCAGGATGGTCTGTTCTTATATGCGTGGTTAGGGATTGGGATGATCTGGTTCAACTCATCGAAAGTAAGCTTAACAGAGTCTCCTCCGTGTTCCTTCAGCCAATTTCCAAGTGGAGCATATTTCTCTCCAATAGCCATATCCGTCACCCATTCAGTTCATGAGGCTTGAACACTCTTTTGTCCAGCGCGAAGATGCGACTGCTCACCTCTCCCACCTGGAGACCGGCCAAGGTCTCGCGGTAGATTTCCATCCGGCTGTCAAGCATATCGATCTGGGAGAGCAGCTCGCTCTCCGCACAGATGGGCTTCACTGCAGCGCCGAATTCTGGCTCTCCGTGATGGGAAAGGATCATGTGCTGCAGCAAAACGGACTTGTCTTCAGGGATCCCCAGTTCCGAAGCTACGGCAGCAACTTCCTGTGCACCCATTACGAGATGGCCAAGGAGCTGTCCTTTCACCGAATACTCCGTGACGAGGCCGAGCTGAGAAAAGGTAAACTCCCTCTCTTTGGCAAAGTCGTGAAGGAATGTACCGGCAAGCAGCAGGCTGCGGTCGATGATATCCCCGTGAACGCCCGACAGGAAATCAGCCGTTTTCATCATGGTCGCAGTATGCATCAGAAGTCCGGAGATAAAGCCGTGGTGGACGCTTTTAGCGGCCGGGATCGTCTTCAGGGACTCCTTATGGCGGGCCATCATCGTGCTGCAGATCTTCCTGTAATCAGCATCCGTAATCGAACTGATCAGTCTCTCCACTTCTGCCATCGTAGTGTCCACATCAATGGGAGCCACCGGGACCAAGGCGGACAGGTCGTAAGTATCATTGTCGTCAGCCAAACGGATCCGATCGACAGTAATCTGCGGGGTGCCTCTGAACTCGGAGACAGTGCCACGGATCTTCACAACATTGCCTTCATCTGCAGAGGAGATGGGGCCAGAATAGTCCCATACTTTTATTTCGATGGAGCCGGATCGATCCGACAGAGAGGCACTCAGAAACGGCTTGCCGGTAGCGGTCGTCTTGGGATATGCAGCTTTCAAAACATAGAAGCCCTCCACCTCATCCGAAAGGGACATCTCTGCGATCAATTTGTTATATTCCATCATTATTCCTCCGTAGTCGGTCTTCGTTTACTCGCCTTTGACACGAACCCCAAACCCATTGACTTCAATATCCTCGTCTGCGGGAATGAGCAAGTACTTCCGGCCATCAATGATCCTTGTCTCAACCAAGTAGCTGTGTTCCGGATCGAGCGAAATTGTCGCATCGGCGGTCTTAACTTCAAAGCGGCTGCTATCAATCAGATTGGCCGGGTTCAGCGTTGCTCCATCACCGAACTGGGTGGCGCAACTATCACGGAACGCAAGGATCTTTTCCTCTTCCACACCGTTATCGCGCAGGATTTCTGCCGCATCACTGACGGAGAGTTCCAGCGGTTCGGGGTCATGGCTCTCCTTATGCTGTTCAATCTGGTCGCGGAGTCTGTCATGGATAGACTGGACCAGTTCCATATTACAGGCATCGCCCAAAGCTTCGCTGAGAGCATTCTGGAATGCTTCCTTTTGCTCAGCGGCAGACATGGGGGCTGTGGTATGAAATACGCTGTCGATAACTTCCTGGTGGATCTCATCTGCCTTTCTGGAATAGAACAAGGCATTGTAGATATTGGCCGCACAATCGTCAAAGGCTGGGAACAAGAATCCCAGTTCCGGTGCGGCAACGATCTGGCCGGCACAACTGTGGAACTCATTATCTCCAGGGAAGAATCCCAACTCCGCTTTGCGCTCCTTCACAGGACAGACACAGCAAACGACATAGGAGAATACGGCATTGGATGCATCTGCATCCATCTCGTCGTTTTTATTCTTGTGGGGGACATCGTATGTGTCATATGCCAGGAGGATCAGGTAGTTGCTGTCCCCAAGGTCAAGAGAGTTGATGATTTTCTGATAGAACTCCTCACGGATGTTACCGTTTTTCAGTTGCGAATCGCGCAGCGCCATGAGGAGGCGATGCTCATCACTGTCGGCTACCTGCTCCGTGGAGAAGATAATATCGATCAGGTTCTTCCCAAGTTTGCCGGAAAGAGCCTTCTTCAGCAGGTTCAGGTACTTCTCTGCTTCGTCCTGCGGGAGAATCCCCATGGATTCATCAATGTATGAAACGATTTCACGGCTGCTATTGACAAAACAGCCATAGATACGGCTGATAGCATTCCGATCCATACGAAAACGGCGGCGCAGTTCGCTTACTTCTTTCAAATTCAATTTAGGTTACCTCGCTTATCAAATTGGTCTGGCTGCTTGAAGCAACAACCTCATCATATCACAGTCTGCCGATTCTGTCACATTCCGAGAACTCGTTGAATTATTCCTGCCAATCATCCTCACAACCAGTTTCTTGAGCAATCATTATCGCAGTATCGGAGAAAACAAAGCAGTGTTTCTGCTCAGAATAAGGACACTGACAGGCCATTCTCTCTCCCTGGCATGCTAGCTCACGGCTTTGTATTGATTGTTGATTACATCCAAACAGCGTGTTCTGATGTAATCAATCGAATAGTCCCTCAAGTGATCCACAATCGTTTCACCACACTTAACAAGAAATAAGATTTCCTACTTGGCTGACCAGTCAAGGCTTGCAACGGCCACAGGGAGAATACCCATTTGAAATGGCCTCATCACGGGTGCCGAAGAACTCCTGCTTGTTCTTTTCCTTCATATCGTTCACGCTGGAACAGGTGGGATAGTGGAACTTCTTCGTGTTGGTATTAAGGATATAATCTGCCTGCGACGCCTCACTTCCGGTCACTGGCTCCTGCTTTTCAGGCTCTGGGGAAGGTGTGGGAGTTACCGTAGCCGTCTTCTGCTCCTCCTGCTGAGCACCATCTGCCAGCTTGCTCTCGCCTGTGGCATAGTCAATCTCAATGCCCGGCTGGACATTGTAGGCAAAGACGCAGTAGGAAACCCCGGCACCCTTGTCTTCCACAGAATAGCCTTCCATCAAAACACCGTTAGCCAGCAGGTTATTCCCTTCAAAGATTGGGGTCACGCGATATAGGACATGGTTATTAGTCTCCTGGATGTAGTCGGCAACCATGTTCTCAAAGGGCAACATTCCCTCAATATTCAGATACCGTGTGCCCGTGATGAGGTTCTTCGTATTGGAGTTTTCACCAGTCAGCTGATAGCCAATGAGATGGCAGCGGTTATATAAGTACTTGCCATCAACCAAATCATCATAGCGGACGGTGTGCCAGCCGGTCGGCTTTACCATACCGATGGATCCGCGCTCCTCGGAAGGCATCAAATCCTTCCCAATACATGCGTAAGTCACTCCGCAGCGACCGAGACTATCCAAATCACTGTAGGTCTCAAAGGATTGGGTTGTCAGCTCTGCAGCGGAGAAATAAGGAACACTCCCATTGACCGAGGTATATGCCTTACCGCTATACGCAGGCACATCGCTCAGGGAGAACGAGGAGGCTGTCGTGATCTCTGTCGGGGCGGAAGATTCGGTTTGCTGCCCTTGAGATGCAGACGGTGCATCCGACTGACTTGGGACTGTATCCCCCTTGCATGAAGCACTGTCCAAGGATTCGAATCCATCCCACTCTTCGGTCTCCCCAGGTGTGCTATCCTGCGAGTCAGAGATCTCGGTCTGCAAGGACGAGCTCGGACTATGATCGGACGGTGCCGTGTCACTGCCGCAGGCAGAAAGCATAGAAAAGCAGAGTGCAAAGATCAAAAAACAGGATAGGATGCGCGATTTCATCTCAGATAAACCTCCATGGTAATTCGCTCGTGAGAATGCCCGGTAAACTCAACCGACTCACATATTTTCCAGTTGCCTCCGGAGAGGTCAATATCAAAGTGCTGATCAGCGGGGTACGTTCTGTGCCATCTGAAAATGATGATCTTCTCAATCCACCGTTCAAATGGTGCCAGAGCGGCATCTTCAACAAAACAGTAATCGCCATCAACCGCTTCCTGCAGGAAAGCGTCATCCACATTCAGGTGCTGAATGGATTCCGCATCAAATTGTTGGGCTGAGTAGTGGTTCATCCAGAGCCTAGCATCACCGACCAGCGCGGCAATATGCGCCCGCAGCACTCTGTCTTGGCTCTGGCGTCGATGGTTGAACATCATGCCTCCATTATCATCTAAGCAGGCAATCACGATCATAGCGAAATCCCTTCCTTCAGTCTTCCACCTCGGTTGCGGTGAACTGCGTCATGTCACAGAACCCCTTCTCGGCCAACTCCTCGATCATCGAATCGGCATTGGCCCGCACGATTCTTGACACCTCATAATTGGTACCACTTGCAGCGTACAGCAGCAACAACTGATCCTCCGGATCATAAACGGCCTCTTCCGCTTCCAGCGCGATCAGAGTCTGATTCTCGGCATCTCTCAACAGTGCTCTCATAGGTTATCTCCGTCAGTCATCCAGCAATTCTTCGATTTCCTCGATCTTTTCATCGAGATATTCACATCGCTCCTCCCACTCATCGTAGGCATCGCTGAGGCAATCGTCCGGTTCCTGATCGTCAAGCTCATCGCGCTCATCGCACAGCTCTTCCAACTTGGCTTCCAGTTCATCGCGATCCATGCTCTCGTAGTCCTCATCGCTACCGGTGGAGGCCTTGATTGTTATCTTCACCTCGGCTTCAGTCTCAGATAAGGCGGCCAGAATAGCGCCAAGACCAAATGCTTGCTCGCTGCTGCTCACTTCACCATCCCGATTGAAATCGGATATACTCATCTGCTTTGCTCCTCTCTTTGATACGATAATGTGGGAACTATACGCATCATAGCAGGGGATCTGTCCAAAAATACGGACAGAGCTCGCCAAAAACAACAAAAGATGTGAGGCCGCCATGCGGAAGCCCCACATCCTACTTAATCTACAAAGGTCAATCCTTCCGCAATTCCTAGCACGATAAGCTCCATCTCCGACCGAACTTTGGTCTCAGACACTGTAATCCGGTAATCTCGGATAGTGTAGTCAGCTCCAACGGTAGCAGGATAGATATCAATGGCATCTTCGACATAAAGGTCAGTCAGAACAAAACCATTCTCGGCGTGGTCCTTCAAGAGAACTCGGCAATCCAAGCAAAAGTGAGAAACCTTCAGTCCCTTCGTCTCTATTGGAATATCTACGGTACAGGTGTGGGAGCAGGTATCGCGCCGCCCGGTATAGCTGGCGCATGATGCAAAGCTAAAGGTTCCAGTGGTCTGAATGGGCGCAATCTCATACTCCGAAAAAGGCAAATCAGGATCGTAAATCCGCATTTCATTGCTCTGACCGGTTGTGAGATTGAGGATCACCGGCGCCTGATAGCGCTCCCTATTTCCACTCCCACAAAGGGAACACACCTCTGGCTGGCGATAGGGTCAGATAAAGCGCAGTACCAGAGATTACGATTGCAGCACATAGTAAGCCTACCATCAGATGCCTCCAGTTGCCTCTGATCCACCCTCGCATAAGCTCCTCCTCAAAAGCTGACCAATTCACGGTCAACATTTTCTCTCATTGTACCGTAAAATGATGATGATTGCAACCAATACTGGTCAATGGGGAGAGATCATATGGAACAGAAAATCCGTCGTGACCGCAACATGGGGTCTAATCTCAGGCGGCTGCGTGATCAGTATGGCATTTCACAAGAGAAGCTCTGCGCTGAGCTCCAGCGTCGCGGCTGTGATATCGGTCGAACCGCTTATGCCAAGTACGAATCTGGAGAACTGAACATCAAAGCAAGCGTCATTATTGAGCTGCGCAAATTCTACAACTGCAGCTATGACGAGTTCTTTGCCGGCTTAGACGAATAAATCGGGGCAGCACGCTTGTGCTACCCCGATTTTCTATTCCTTGAGTTCGAAGATGTACTTCAGTGAGCAAGTGCGCCTTAGCAGTACATCGCTGAGTTTGATGAGGTTGATAGGTGCTTTGAATTCTTTGCTCGTAACAGTAACACAGCTTTACCTGATAACGCTATGTCTCTTTAAGTCCAAAACCTCTGTGGCAGAAGCCTGTCAGATTGGACAAATAATCGGAGATTTCCTCCGTATCTGTCATCCCATCCGGTATCTGGACCTCTTTGGGCAGCGAATCAAGATCCTCCGCCAAGTCCACATCCCACTCGATGTTGACGGCTTTCAAATAACGATTGGTATCCATATTCAGTTCCTCACTCTGACAGTTTTCCAAGACACCCGCTGAGCAGAAGTCCTTCAAGATTTTTAGGTGAATTGATTCTTCCTACGGGAGGAGGATTGTCACCGAGTTTCAACTCGGTGACAATTCCACTCTTGAAATGAAGAAGTACGCGATATCCATTATCCAGCAACCATGTAGATAAAAACACCGACTGATCCGTGTGGATGTTCTCTACATGAAATCGAATTGCCCGCTGCGTCTGGTAATAGCCGATGAAGAACTGATGTCCTTTCGGCAGGTTACGAGGCATGGTCCAATAGTCTTCGTACCAGTGATACTCCATAATCAGCCCTCCGTTTCAGCGCAGACATTGTGGATCAGCTCACTCATGCAGTCGAAAAACCGCTGGGAGCACTGGGTACCCTTAGCTCTCATGTACCGCAGGTGCTCACACTTCCCATTTTCGATCGTGACGCTGGTCAGCTTCTCATTGATCCATCCCTGTGTGCGGAGAGGGACATTGACTCCATATTTCCGCATCAGGTAGTTGACAATAGAAAAAGCGTTGCAGCGGTACCGACTGCGATAGAACTTCACAGTCTGGTTTTGCAGGACACCACCATCTTTGATGGTTCGGATCGCTTCTTGAACGGCCTGCTCGGACAGTCGATTCTGCTCTTCACAGAATGCTCTCTCTTCGGCTTCGGCCTTAGTTCTCCGCTCCTTCGCCACTTCATCTTCCTTCTTTCGATACACAGCTGACAGTGCAACGCACTTATCAAGCTCACCGAGGATCAGGGCACCGACATAATCTGGGAAACTTTCGCCTCCGTTTTCTTTGGATGCCCCAAAACACGCAACATTGTTGTCAAACAGCTTCTTGATGTAGGATGCTTGGCAAGCTGGGTCGCTGCCCAGGAGCATGATTCTCTCCCGCTCACGCCGGACAGCTTCCAAGACAGCATCATCGCCAGACTTGCGGAGATTATCGAAATAATCATTGCGGGCATCCTTGTTACCATACAACTCTGCGACAGCTGCAGGGTATCCGGCGTGGTCGATCAGATAGAAATCCGTGATTCGCAGAGGAACCAGATAGTCCTGGATCTCCGCATAAAGGAGATAGTTATCATTCTCTGCGCGGGGATACTGGATGTCCGGCTTCCCGTCACTTCTCCATAGCCGATAGGAAACCGTGCCATCAGAGATTTCTCGTTCGAACACAGCTCTCATTTTCTTACCATCTCGGTTAAAATTTCCATCATAAAACAGCGGTTTCATCAATCGTGCATTGCTCACAATCGTTCCTCCAATCATTCGAAAGTCTTCAGGATGTGTTCGTGTTCAATAAGATGCGTGAAATCATCTGCATTGCCATCGCCATAGGCAATGGTCTGCAGGCACTGCTTGTCCGAAGAATACTCCACCCAAGCAAGACGGACAGCGCCCTCTTTGAAGCGGTCATTGAGATGTTCTCCACGCAGCTCTACAAAGATGCCGGGATAGTCGTGGTCAGACTTGATCCCGACCACGATCTCACCAATTGGTGTCTTGGCAATCAGTTCATCATTCATCGTCATCATCCTCCATAGAACCAGGCAGTGCCTTACTTCGTGTGCGCCGGTCAATACCGCTCATCATCGCTCTCACTTTCTCAAGCCGAACCAGATCGATTTCATCGTCATCGCTGGGCGAGGCCAGTTCCGGTGGTGGGAAAATGTCATTCTTCGAAATAAATGCAGAATAGAAGATGGCAAGTTCTTCCTCCCAAGCGGCCTTGTAAAACTCAAAGTCGGCCTCAATCTCAATGTACTGGGTCGACGTACAAGTCACACAGATCTTCTTGTGCGGCCGTCCCGATTGGGTGCCGACCGTACCGCAGCAGTGGCCGCTGCCAAGATGCTTGTAGGCAATCTGTACGATGAGCTTTCTCGCCCAAAAATTGTGATACCGGATGAAGTAGTCTCGCTCTGCGGTGTCTTCAATGTCCTCTTCTGAAATGCCATACTTGGCCATCAGGCGGTTGAGAAGTGCTTCGGCATTCTCTTTTTCGCCGCCAACGCCACGCTCGGCCAGGGCCTTCACGCGTTCCAGGCGCTGCAACAATTCCTCTCGCTCAGTCATACCGCTTCCACCCCCTCTGCAGGAACGAAGTTCGCAAACTCGGTTTCGGCGTTAGGCCGGTGGAGGCACAGGTCAACGATGTCAATGCAGTTATAACAAGGCGACTGGTATGTCGCCTTGTTCTTATGCAGGCAGAGTCCGCAAGGCGGCACATCTGCCATCTGACCGTCAGATCGTCTTTGGTAGAAACCTTTCACGGTACACCTCCATCAGTCATTCTTCTGACCAAGTAGGTCAATCGAAAGCCTGTCTTGAACCGTCACACCGCAGCGCTTCTGGAGGAAACCCTCTAAAAAACGCAGCGCAATGAGAGCCAATGCGGCATCATCCACATCCGGCACGACAGGTCTTACTTTCGCCTGACGCGGAATCGGGTGCAGGTCAAGAGAAGCCATGAGGGCTACATCTACCTGCGCCATCTCGCGGTCTGTCAGGTGGCCTTTGAAGTCACCAAGACGGCTGACATCGACGGAAGAGATCTGCTCGCAAAGCGCGGTCGAGCGCTTGCCGGCACTTTCAATCCGCACATGCGTCGGCATGGGCTTTTTGTACTGGCAGGTCAGGTACACGACTTCTACAACAGGACTG
>ERZ1027194.1227-NODE-1227-length-11861-cov-7.007200_pt1 | contig 11861 bp, 10 predicted proteins | sample MGYA00519246_ERZ1027194 | MGnify/ENA primary metagenome ERZ1027194 (study PRJEB26926, sample SAMN06164505) | human gut metagenome | biome: ENVO:00009003; feature: ENVO:2100002; material: ENVO:00002003 | host: Homo sapiens | place: USA | collected 2012 ...
GATACTGATCGGTCTCGTGGGCTCGGAGATGTGTATAAGAGACAGCTTCTATATCTCTCAATAAGTCTGTGTGAGTGTAATTATTGTTTTTGAAATCAATAATATCATATATTATTTTTATCATGTAAACAATTCCGATAACACAAAATATAGTTTTAAATACAATTCCCGGGATGATCCATATGGTTTCATAGTTTGCTGTCCATACTGATATTAAGAAAGATATACCTGCTATAATTGTATCTATTGTTATCTTTTTGCCTATAAAATCGCGCTTTTTTTCAAGTAAAAGCTCCAATTGTTCCCTACTAATTAAAATTTTCATAACCCCTCCGGATAATAGTGTTGAAACACATGATATATAATTATAAATGATGAAAAATGATATGGCAATAAAAAATATAAAGAGATAGAAAACAAAAACCAAAAACAAAAAGGAATGCTATTACAAATTATAATAACATTCCTGAATAATCATATCATCTCCAAAAACCTCTCATGAATCCGTGTATCATCATCAAGCTCCGGATGAAAAGCCAGCCCAATCTGGTTCTTATACTGCACACCGACAATTTTGCCGTCATACTCTGCGAGTACACGCACATCATTCTTTGCTGAAGCATCAATAGCTTCCACGTAAGGCGCCCTGATAAATGTCATGGTAAAGTCAAAGCTATTGTTAAACCTTGCTGTAGCCTCGAAGCTTCCGAGCTGTCTGCCGTAGGCATTTCTTTTAACAGTGACAGGCAAAGTGCCGAAATATACGTTGTCATCGTTGCTGATATGTGAAGCTAAAAGGATAAGACCAGCGCAGGTTGCAAGCACCGGAAGTCCGTTTGCGATTCTTCTCTTAAGCTCATCAAACATATCAAGCTCACGTAGCAGCTTGCCCTGCACAGTGCTCTCACCGCCCGGCAGCACGAGTCCGTCTATATCACAGATATCTGATTTTTTGCGCAGCTCAACACACTCACAGCCTAAAGATTCAAGCATGCGCTTGTGCTCGATAAACGCTCCCTGAACGGCTAAAACACCAATCTTAAGTCCTGATTTCATTTTATTTGCCTCTTTCTTCCATGATGATTTTAATCTCGCTCTCGTTGATTCCGACCATAGCCTCACCGAGATCCTCAGAAAGCTCTGCGATGAGCTTTGCATCAGTAAAGTTTGTTACAGCTTTTACGATAGCGGCAGCTCTCTTGGCAGGATCGCCTGATTTGAAGATACCTGAACCGACGAACACACCCTCAGCACCGAGCTGCATCATAAGAGCCGCATCAGCCGGAGTAGCCACACCACCGGCCGCAAAGTTTACAACCGGAAGCTTGCCGTTATCGTGAACAAACTTAACCAGCTCGAAAGGCACCTGAAGATTTTTAGCTGCCTCGAAAAGCTCGTCCTCACGCATGGAAGTAAGCTTAGCAATCTCAGAATTCATCTTTCTCATATGTCTGACAGCCTGCACGATATCACCGGTACCGGGCTCACCCTTTGTACGGATCATGGAAGCTCCCTCGTTGATACGGCGGAGAGCCTCACCGAGATCTCTTGCACCACATACGAAAGGCACCTTGAAATCTCTCTTATTGATATGGTACACATCATCAGCAGGTGAAAGCACCTCAGACTCATCAATGTAGTCAATCTCGATAGCCTCAAGTATTTGAGCCTCCACGAAGTGACCGATACGGCACTTTGCCATGACGGGGATGCTGACAGCCTCCTGAATGCCCTTAATCATCTTAGGATCGCTCATTCTTGAAACACCGCCTGCGGCTCTGATATCAGCAGGGATTCTCTCAAGCGCCATAACAGCACATGCACCAGCAGCCTCGGCAATCCTGGCCTGCTCCGGAGTCGTGACATCCATGATGACACCGCCCTTTAGCATCTGAGCAAGACCTTTGTTGAGTTCGTATTGAGTATTCTTATTACTTTCCATTTGTTAATTCTCCTTTTGTTTTTTAATGTTCGATTTTTGCGTCATTGGTGTGACGGGAGTAGCAAGGTGTGAGCAAGTATATTTAGGCGATGCAGGTGGCGTATACACTCTCGTGGGAGCGCATAGCGGAGCTACTTAGATACTGTTGAATTATGCTCAAGAAAACCAGAAATGCACCGGCATGGAAGCCGGGGCAAGGAGCCATCGAGCCATGGAAGGCGAGTAGCGACGGTTTCGTCTGCCATAGAAAACCTATAATGCATAATTCTTACAGTATCTTGGCAGCAAAGCGTAGCGAACACGAGAGTGTACTCGTCGCCTGCGCCGCCGGGCTGCATTTGTTCACACCGGCCACATATCATGGTTGCAATAATACGCCACATCTGGTAATATTAAAATATTCAAAATAAGGAAAATATAAATGCCAGAAAGCGGTGAATCAAATGCTGACCTACGACCTCACAAAAACAGACGGACCACTCTACAAATGCCTTTATGAGTGCATCAAAAACGATATATCACAGGGAAAATTAAGCTCCGGGGAGAAAATGCCATCAAAACGTACCCTCGCAAAGAATCTGGGGGTTAGTACCATTACGGTTGAAAATGCATATGACCAGTTGATAGGCGAGGGCTATATGTTTGCAAGGCCCAAGAAGGGCTATTTCATAGCCGATGTGTCAGATATCAGGGTAATCAAGGCACCGGTGCATAAGGAGCTTAGCATAAAGCTGCCGCCTGAGCAGGATGAAAGTATATTTGACTTCTCATCAAACAGGACAGACTCTGGTAACTTTCCGTTTTCCATATGGGCAAAGCTCATGAGAGAGACGATTTCCCTTAGGGAGCAGGAGCTTTTGTCGGTGTCGCCGTGTGGCGGAGTTAGAGAGCTTCGGGAAGCGATAGCAAGCCATCTGTCATCGTTTCGCGGTATGAATGTGGACCCGGACCAGATAATAGTCGGAGCGGGAACAGAGTATCTGTACGGACTGCTCGTGAAGCTTTTGGGTACGGACAAGGTATACTGCGTGGAGGATCCGGGCTATAAGAAAATCAGCCAGATATACGAGTGCAACAATGCAAAATGCCTGCCGGTGCAGATGGATGAGCAGGGCATCAGCGTGGAGCTTATAAAGAAAGCAAACGCGCAAATAGCACATATCAGCCCGACACACCATTTTCCGACAGGAATCACGATGCCTGTGAACCGCCGCTATGAGCTTTTGGCATGGGCCAACGAGAGCAGCGACAGATACATCATAGAGGATGATTACGATAGTGAGTTTCGCATGAACGGACACCCGATACCGCCCATCCTCTCGATAGATGCGTGTGAAAAGGTCATCTATATAAATACATTTTCAAAGTCACTCACATCCACCATCCGAATCAGCTACATGGTGCTGCCGGAGCATCTGGCAAATGAGTTTTACAGGAGGCTTTCATTTTACTCATGCACGGTATCCACCTTCGAGCAGTACACGCTGGCACGTTTTATCAGCGAGGGCTATTTTGAAAAGCACATAAACAGGATGAGGCTGCATTACGGCAGAAAGCGCCAGAGCGTGCTTTCGTCCATAAAAGACTGCTTCCCCGAAAAGGAATGCAGGGTAATAGAAAATGACTCCGGATTGCATTTTATCATACAGTTTGCCACAAACCTTCCGGACAAAACAGTTGAAGAGCTGCTATTGAAAAAAGGTATAAAGCTTCAGGCGATTACCCATTTCAACCTGAGTAAGCCAAAGGAGGACAGGCATCAGTTTATTATCAATTACTCCAATATTGATGCAGACAGGATAATGGATGAGCTTCTGATTATTAAAGAGACCATAAATTTGACATAGATTTTACATACATCTGATAGAGCATTTTACAAAGCATCCATATAATGTATTCTCGAAGACAAGAAATTTATTACATGTTGCAGGAGATACAAATGGAGAAAAAAATCAAAATTCAGGTTCGCGACCTGAATCTGTATTATGGCCAGAATCATGCACTGCATGGTGTCAATATGGACATAAAAGAAAACAGCGTGACAGCGCTGATCGGACCGTCAGGATGTGGTAAGTCTACATTTTTAAAGTGTATCAACAGAATGAATGATCTGGTTGACAACGTCAGAATCGAGGGAAGCATAGAGATAGATGGTGAGAATATATATGCACCATCAGTCGATACAACCGTACTTCGCAAAAAGGTCGGCATGGTTTTCCAGCAGCCAAATCCGTTCCCGATGAGCATATATGACAATATCGCATATGGCCCGAGAGTGCATGGCATCAAGGATAAAAAGATACTCGACCAGATAGTTGAGGAAAGTCTTCAGGGTGCTGCGATATTCAATGAAGTTAAAGATAGATTAAAGAAATCTGCTATGGGACTTTCGGGTGGACAGCAGCAGAGACTGTGTATTGCGAGAGCGCTTGCCGTACAGCCGGAGGTGCTTTTGATGGATGAGCCAACATCAGCGCTTGACCCTATCTCTACTTCAAAGATAGAGGAGCTCATGGAGGATTTAAAGAAAAAGTACACAGTTGTAGTTGTAACACATAACATGCATCAGGCAGTGCGTGTGTCAGACGATACAGCCTTCTTCCTTGTGGGAGATATGGTTGAGTTTGGTGACACAAAGACAATTTTCTCATATCCACAGGACAAGAGAACAGAGGATTACATCACAGGGAGGTTTGGTTAATGAGATCGAAATTCGACGAGCAGCTTAAGAAGCTGAATGAAGAAATGATGCACATGGGAAGCATGATTGAGGAGTCAATCCAGAAAGCAATCGAGGCATTTATACATCAGGATGCCGATAGCGCCAAAGCCATCATGGAGGGCGATTCAGAGATAGACAGAGAGCAGAAAAAGATAGAGAGCCTGTGCTTTAATCTGCTCATGCAGCAGCAGCCTGTAGCAAGAGACCTTAGAACAATTTCTGCAGCGATGAAGATGGTTACTGATATGGAGCGTATAGGAGACCACGCAGCCGATATCAGCGAGATGACCATTTTGATGAGCAGTGACAAGCCATACAGGGTCAATATAGAGCATGTCAAGAGCATGGCTTCAGAGACAATGCTTATGCTTATCAGGGCAATCGAGGCATATGTTGAGAAGAACAATGACAAGGCTCACATGGTGATGAAGCAGGATGATGTGGTTGATGATCTTTTTGATAAGGTAAAGGCTGAGCTTATTGATTTCATCAGGGAACATCCGGAGGATGGTGAGCAGGCAGAGGATCTTCTCATGGTTGCAAAATACTTTGAGCGTATCGGAGACCATGCGACAAATATTGCTGAGTGGGTTGAGTTTGCACTTGATGACAAGGTTCGCAAATCATGATTTAATTATCATACACAAATGAAAGGTATACATCGAATTGCATGCAAGCATGCATCGATGATACCTTTTTACCCTTTAATCATGAAATTTATACAGACGATGGATTTTACATAAATTTTACATAAAACCATCGTCTGTTTTACATTAGTAATGTATAATCGAAAGTAAAAAGCAGGTAAAAATTTTACATAAGATTTTTTGAAATGGAGAAAGCTATGGCACTTATTTATATTGTAGAGGACGATGAGAGCATACGTGAGATAGAGACTATTGCTTTAAAAAACAGTAATTACATCGTCAGTGCATTTGAAAACGCAAAGGAATTTTACAAGAAGCTGGATGAACTCGTACCGGACCTCATACTGCTTGATGTGATGCTTCCGGATGAGAGTGGCTACGATATCGTGAGAAAGCTCAGAAAACGTCCGGCCACACAGGATATTCCTATTATAATGGTCACAGCCAAGACCACAGAGATGGATATGATAAAAGGGCTTGACGGAGGCGCAGATGATTACATCAAAAAGCCTTTCTCAATCATGGAGCTTATCACAAGAGTAAAGGCACTGCTCAGGAGAACGGCGAAGGAGGAGCCGAAGCTTTTAAAGCTGGATGATCTGGTGATCGACCATGAGCGCCATGTGGTTACAGTGAACAATGAGCCGGTTGACCTTACATACAAGGAGTACGAGCTTTTAAGGCTTCTGATGGGCAGTCAGGGCATAGTCATGACCAGAGAGGTCATCATGAGAAGCGTCTGGGATACTGACTTTGAGGGCGAGACACGTACAGTGGACATGCACATAAAGACACTCCGACACAAGCTGGGTGACTATGGCAGCAGGATAAAGACAGTCAGAAATGTGGGCTATGTTATAGAATAATAGCTGTTATAATGATTTCTAATATACATAAGCGGAGCGTACAGCATGAAAAAGAAGATTAACTATTATCTGGTAGCGACAGCACTTTTTGTAGCAATTGCCACTATGGTTTCCATGACAGTAATCAACTATTACCTCTTTCAGAAGCAGGTAAAGGAAGACCTGCATGTCATGGCGGAGACAATAGAAAGCACCGGAATACTAAAACAGGATATAAATGAAATCCCGCAGATTGACGTGGAGGGTATTCGTGTCACCTGGATTGACGAGGATGGCACAGTGCTGTATGACAATCAAAATGATGTGAAAAAACTTGAAAATCATGGCGATAGACCTGAAGTTGAATCAGCATTTGATAAAGGTATGGGAGACAGCGTGAGAACATCAGCCACCATGAACAGCAATACTTTCTATCATGCCATAAAGCTCAATGATGGAACGGTACTGCGTGTTTCTATTGCAGCAAGAAGTATCTGGAACATGTTTGCAAGCAGTATACCTGCCATGCTTATAGTGACGGTTATCATAGTTGGAATATGTGTGGTACTTGCAAAGAGCCTGACCAGAAAGCTCATGAAGCCAATCGAGACACTCGCAGGCAACCTTGAGCAGGCCTCTGTCATCCAGAAAAAGACAGAGTACAAGGAGCTCGTGCCGTTCATGAATGCGATAAGGATACAGCATGAGGGCGTGCTTGCCGCGGCAAAGAGCAGACAGGACTTCACAGCCAATGTGTCACACGAGCTAAAGACTCCGCTCACAGCCATCTCCGGCTACGCAGAGCTCATAGAAAACGGCATGGTCGAAAAGGAGCAGCAGATTCATTTTGCCACTGAAATCAGAAGAAATGCACAGCGCCTGCTTTCATTGATCAATGATATCATAAAGCTCTCGGAGCTTGATTCCAGCGAGGCGCAGCAGGGCTTTGAACAGCTTGATCTGTACGGTCTGGTCAAGGACTGCATGGAAAATTTACAGGTGAATGCCGAGCAGAGAAAAGTAGCACTCAATTTTGACGGCACTGACTGTATGGTACGAGGCAACAGGCAGCTTCTCACGGAGCTCGTTGAGAATCTCTGCCAGAATGCTATCCGCTACAACAATGAGGGCGGCACCGTAAATGTGACGGTACACAAGCTAGGTGGCAAGACAGTTCTCACGGTCGAGGACAACGGTATAGGCATCCCAAAGGATCAGCAGGAGCGCGTATTTGAGCGCTTCTACAGAGTGGACAAGAGCCGCTCGAAGGAGACCGGCGGTACAGGCCTTGGGCTTGCGATAGTAAAGCATATAGTGGAGCTGCATGATGCAGGGCTTACGCTCGACAGCGAGGTGGGGCGTGGCACAACAATAAAGGTGGAGTTTTAGCTCCGCCTTTTTGCATGCAGGGCGGGACGTAAGCACACAAGCTCTTGCAAAATCGTGGCGCAGTGTTTATAATCATATGTTAGCAGTGAAAACAAGGCAAAACCAGGAGGAACAGCCATGTATCAGGAAATATCAAAATTACTTATGTACGGAGATTTATCTCAGGATGAGATACTTTATAAATTGGGCCAGCTCTTTGAGCAGTTTGAGGTGGGCGAGTACAACAAGACAGAGCTTGTGCGCGACATCAATACACAGGTCAAGAGAATCCTAAAGGTAGCGACAGACTATGGTTTTGATGACAATCTGTGGCACAACTATCTCACTTTCTTCCTTATGATGAGTGAGAATCCGTTTTCCATCACCTGTGAGAAGGTCGGAGCCAGCGATGGCAGCGTAAATGGGCTTGTGGCAAACGATTTCAGGATTTTTAAGAAGCTTTTCGATTATGATTTCAAGCCAATCGAGTCAGCACTCGGAATAGACTGCTTCACACAGATCAGCAATTATAAGGCCATTGTGAAAAAGGACCTTATGTACAATCACAATGTCAGCGAGAAAGTAAGGGCGCTGAGCAAGAAGCTTGAGGCAGCTAAGGATGAGCAGGAGTTCTTTGATGTGGTAACAGGCTTTTACAAGGCATACGGAGTCGGCATGTTTGGTCTCAACAAGGCATTCAGGATTGAAGAGCATCTGGACGGTGGCTTCTCCTTCATGCCAATCAACAATATGGATGCGGTCATGCTTGATGACCTGATCGGTTATGAAATCCAGAAGAAAAAGCTCACAGACAATACAGAAGCGTTTGTACAGGGCAAAAAGGCCAACAATGTGCTGCTTTTCGGAGACAGCGGAACCGGAAAATCAACAAGCATCAAGGCCATTGTCAATCAGTATTATGATGACGGACTGCGCATGATTGAGATATACAAGCATCAGTTTAAATATCTGTCAAAAATTATCGCAGCAATCAAAAACAGAAACTACAGATTTATCATATATATGGATGACCTCTCATTCGAGGAGCATGAGATTGAGTACAAATTCCTAAAGGCAGTTATCGAGGGCGGCGTGGAGACAAAGCCTGACAACATACTGATTTATGCAACCTCTAACCGCCGTCACCTGATAAAGGAGACATGGAATGATCGTAATGACCAGGACAACAGCAATGACAAGCACCACTCAGATACAGTTGAGGAGAAGCTGTCACTTGTAAACCGTTTTGGTGTGACGATCAGCTACTCAAAGCCATCGCAGAAGGAGTTCTTCAATATTGTAACAGAGCTTGCGAGAAAGAGCGGCTGCACACTTTCAGACGAGGAGCTGTGCAGGGAGGCAAACAAGTGGGAGCTCAGCCATGGTGGCATTTCGGGACGTACTGCAACACAGTTTGTCAACTACATTATGGCTAACAATTAAGCAGCAGGCATAAGCATGAAAGGATAGTATATGCTCTACCAGATAAGTAATGGCGCTGTCGCATTTGGCGACGACGTCATTTTGCATAGTATAGATTTTGAAATCAGAAACACAGAAAAGATAGCGATAGTCGGCAGAAACGGCTGTGGCAAGACAACACTTTTAAAGCTCATTTCAGGCGAGGTTGAGATGGAAAAGCTCGACAGCGATGAGAGCGCCTTTATTGCAAAGGCAGGAAACCCGGAGATAGGGTATCTGAAGCAGATTGCGTTTGATGATCCTGATGTGACACTCGAGCAGGAGGTGCGCAAATGCTTCGTGAAAATGGACGAGCGAAAGGCAGAGCTTGCGCGCGCGGCGGCAGAGCTCGAGCATGATTATTCCGATGAAAAGGTAGCCAGATATACCGCGATGGAGGAGGCCTTCAAGGATGATGGCGGCTACTATTATGAGAAGGAATATGAGGTCATGATCCGCAAGTTCGGCTTCTCAGATGATGAGCGCAAAAAGCCAATCCGTGACTTTTCCGGAGGTCAGCAGACCAAGATAGCATTCATAAAGCTGCTTTTGTCAAAGCCTGACATACTGCTTTTGGACGAGCCGACCAACCACCTCGATGTCACGACGATTGAGTGGCTTGAGGGCTATCTGAAGTCGTACCCGAAGGCAGTGGTTGTCGTATCCCATGACCGTATGTTTCTCGACAATGTGGTAGATGTGGTATACGAGATCGAGTACGGCACAGCAAGGCGCTATCCGGGCAATTATACCAATTTTATCGCCCGCAAAAAGGAAAACTACGACAAGCAGATGAAGGATCACATCGCCCAGCAGAAGGAGATAGAGCGTTTGCAGCGTATGGTTACGCGCTTCAAGGGCAAGCCGACCAAGACAGCCATGGCGCAGTCAAAGCAGAAGGCTATCGACCGCATGGTGATTATCGAGGCACCGGACAAGTACGACAACAAGACCTTCCATGCCAATTTCCAGCCCGAAAAGGAGACCGGAAACGATGTGCTTTATACATCAGAGCTTGCAATCGGCTATGACCATCCGCTCTCTGTAGTGTCGCTTGATTTGAAAAGAGGCGAAAAGCTTGGCATACTCGGCGGAAACGGACTTGGAAAATCGACATTTTTAAAGACTATCGTGGGTAAGATCCCTGCACTTTCAGGCGAGTACCGCTTTGGAACCAACGTGCAGATAGGATATTTCGACCAGCAGATGGCCATGTATACAAGCAACAAGACTGTGCTCGATGATTTCTGGGATGAGTATCCGAATCTCACGGAAACCGAGGCCAGAAATGCACTCGGAGCCTTCCTTTTTTCAGGGGATGACGTGTTCAAGAACGTAAATATGCTATCCGGAGGAGAAAAGGTCAGACTGGCGCTTTGTAAGATTTTAAAGACCAGACCGAACGTGCTCGTGCTCGATGAGCCAACTAACCATATGGATATCGTAGGCAAGGAAACGCTGGAGAGCATGCTTAAGGACTACAAGGGTACACTGATTTTTGTATCACACGACAGATATTTTGTGAAAAAGGTAGCCACACAGCTGCTTGTGTTCGAGGATGGCACGACCAATCTCTATCAGTTTGGCTATGAGCAGTATCAGGAAAAGCTCGACAGGGAGGCTTCGGAGAGCAAAAATGTATACAGAGGCAATGCGATATTTGGCGGCGCGATAAGCCAGAACGGCGGCAGTCAGACAGGCAGTGATGCAAACCGGAGCACGTCACAAACCGCTGCAGCAGGTAATGTGGGCGAAAGCACCAATGCAAATAGCGCAGCCCAGGCAGGCGGCATGGCTGTCTCATCAACCGGCAAGGCATACTACAACCCGGGCAAGGAGCGCTCAAAGATACAAAAAAAGGTCAAAAAGGCCGAGGAGGACCTGGCGGTCAAGGAGGCAAAGCTCGATGAGCTCAAGGCCGAGCTTATGAAGCCGGAGTATCAGTCAAGCTACTCAAAGCTCACGGAAATCCAGAACGAAATAGACGCTCTCGAGGAAGAAATCCTTATAGATATGGAGGCGTGGGAGGAGCTTTCCTCTCAGCTTGAGGCACTTGAGTAGTGTATAAAAAATCATCTGACTTGATGTTTTTTATCTTGATGAAATCCTTAATTATAGCGAAATCAAGTGATTTCGCGTTGGATCATAAATAAAATCTTGATTTTTTATATAAAATGCATAAAAATGATTGATGAAAAAGAAATTTATGGTATAATATTTACATGATACAGACAACGTATCAAATAAACGATAAAGGGGTTGGACATCATGAGAATAACAATTTCAGGAAGAAACATCGAATTAACAGAGGGGCTTAAGCAGGCAGTAGAGGAGAAGCTGTCAAAGCTGGAGAAGTTTTTTAAACCGGACACAGACGTATACGTTACACTCAGCGTAGAAAAGGATAGACAGAAAATTGAGGTTACTATCCCGGCAAAGGGACATGTTATCCGTTCAGAGCAGGTCAGCAGCGATATGTACGTATCAATTGACCTGGTAGAGGAAGTAATCGAGAGACAGCTTCGCAAATACAGAACCAAGATTTCCGCAAAGAAGTATGCACCGGCGATATTCCAGGATGATTTCGTGGAGGCAGACGATGCAGAGGACGAGGAAATCAAGATTGTCCGTACCAAGAGATTTGGTATGAAACCTATGTATCCTGAGGATGCATGCATCCAGATGGAGCTCTCAGGACACGATTTCTTCGTATTCAGAAATGCAGAGAATGACGAAGTAAATGTAGTCTACAAGAGAAAAGGAAATACATACGGACTTATCGAACCGGAATGTTAGACTCTTATTTTTCATCATAATTTAACCTTTTTTTCATCGAAAACCGGCAGCCGTTGGCTGCTGGTTTTTTATATCTGTCT
>ERZ1027194.1241-NODE-1241-length-11807-cov-5.426055_pt1 | contig 11807 bp, 9 predicted proteins | sample MGYA00519246_ERZ1027194 | MGnify/ENA primary metagenome ERZ1027194 (study PRJEB26926, sample SAMN06164505) | human gut metagenome | biome: ENVO:00009003; feature: ENVO:2100002; material: ENVO:00002003 | host: Homo sapiens | place: USA | collected 2012 ...
ACACCTATTAAGTCGTCGGCAGCGTCAGATGTGTATAAGAGACAGGCATATATATTTTATCTGTGGAAGGCGTTGGCTTTTCCCAATACTGCAAGATACTCAATGCACTAAAAATCAAATGGATTGTAAAGACCGATAATGATTTACGACGTCCTCGTGGTAAGAGTGACTATGTTGCATACGGTTTTCAGCGTTGCAATAAAATTATAGGGGAGGAAACTCTTCCTATTCAATCATATCCAGATGATAGTATTGCAAATAAAAGAACCCTATACGCCGAAAACAAGGAAGCTCTTGATGATATTCGTGCAAATTGTGGAATTTTCCTTTCTGTAGTTGATTTGGAAAATGACTTAGACGAGGTCTTGCATGATAATTTATGTGAATACCTGGATACATCTGATCCTGTTGCATATTTGCAAAAAGCCAAGCACTTCCACATGGCTGACCTGGTAGAAGCAATAACGGACGCTGATTGCAGGACAATTTTTGGCCATTACAACTTTGCGTGTTTAGAGGAGATAACAAAATGAATTTAACACCCGTACAGCAACAAATTGTAGATACACCGGGAAATCTAATCGTCCGGGCCAGTGCGGGTACAGGAAAGACGCATACTATGGTTGCAAAAATAGCTACCGAAATTGAGCATAACCATACCCACAAATCCATTGCTGCAATTACTTTTACAATTAAGGCTGCGCAGGAAATCAAAGATCGTCTAACGATAGACAGTTCACGTCATTTTATTGGTACAAATAACAGCTTTGTAATTGAAGAAATTATAAAGCCATTTTTGAAAGATGTATATGGCGCTGAATTTGAAGTTGATATGAGTACCGACTATTCCATCCGCATTGACACATTTGAAGCTGGTCTTGACAAAGTAAAGCGGGAACAAGTGCTTTGTTCCTATACTGATAGCAAGAAAAATTTTGTTTTTGATCTTGCTCTTGATGTAATTATGAAATCATCTGCATGTAGATTATACCTTCAAGCTAAGTATTTCAAAATCTATATTGACGAATATCAAGACTGTGATAAGTCCATGCACATGCTATTTATGTATATCTGCGACACCCTTGGTATAGATACTTTTGTAGTCGGGGATGAAAAGCAGTCTATCTATATTTGGCGTGGGGCGTATCCAGAAGCTTTTAAGAGCATTTGGAATAAGCCCAACTTTCACAAGGTATTTATGGGGGACAATTTTCGCTCATGTCAGCAGATTCAAAACTACTCTAATCTGCTTTGTGAAGAAACGCGTGGGCTTTACAATCCAACTGAAAGTCTTGGCAATATTATTTGGATAACGCCTAAGCAACAAGAGTGGCCGAGTGAAGTGCTTCAATATATTGACCCGCAAAAGAGAACGGCTCTATTGCGCTTTAGAAATGCCGATGCTGAAAACGGAGCATCCGAATTGAGCAGTGCCGGAAACAATTTTGTATTTATTCCGCAGCTCCCGATTGCGGACATAACGACTGAAACAGCGTGGCTATATACTGCGATTGCAAAGTATATGGTTTTGCCAGAGTACTCCGTATATGATCTAATATCCGAAATTCCCGCTGAAGGAAATAGCGGAAAGAAAAGCACAGCTACAATAAAGCGGACACTTGAAGCCATAGCGAACGCTGAAAATCAAACAGTGTTTGATACTACAGTAAATAGCTTATGCGATTATCTTGGCTATGAAACGCGCCCTGAGCATTTGAACAAGCTATTTTCAACGGTCAGCAACAAAAAATATCATGTAGCTTTTAATACAGATATATATCAAAATATTGCAATTACATTCCACTCATCAAAAGGCTTGGAATTCGATCAAGTGATATTGTTTGCTGGTGACTACAATCTTTCTGATATGTCTGGCATATATAATCACTATGTTGCAGTAACAAGGGCAAAAGAGAAAGTGGTTATTGTGAAATGCTCCGATTACTATGCAAATAGGTTTGAAAGCAATCTCTCCCAAATATTCGCTCTGAGCGGTTTAAAAACATGCAATTTAGTTACTTACAAATGAAAAAGCGGGAGTACAGCCAATCGGACGAACCGAAAAGCTGTACTCCCGTTTTGCGTGATAGAAAGTGTTTGAAATCGAGCCATTTTCTCTATGTGCCAGCAAGCAGCCCGACACATGAAAAATCATAAAGGCTCCCTTTGAAAATACGGATACAGGGAATTATTCTGCGGTTTTTCCACCCTTATCTTCACAGATTTTAGACCGTTTGGAACTGTAATGTGGACAAGCGGCCAAACACGCTCGGAAACTCTGCTTGCAGCCGTGAACACATTTTTTACAGATATGGTTATACTGCCGCCTGCCGTTCTCGCCCAGGAAGAACGCCCATTCCAGCCGCCATTTCTTGCTTCGGCTCATAGGCAATCATGCTCCGGCACATCACGACCGGGCTTCTTGCCCTCCGGGGGCTTATGCTCGGCACATTCCCGTTTGGCATCCTCCAACCGCTCGCGGATGGAAGGCTTCTCCGGCGTTATCCGTTCTGCGTACCCCTGGGCTTTTTCCAATTCTTCGCCGCGTCTGCCGTTGTTGATAACGCCGTCGATCATGCCGTAGTCATCCTCCAGCGTCATTTCAGCGGTGCGGAGAGGATTGTCCTTTTCCGGCTGTTCTGCTGCCACGGCAAAGGCCCGTGTGCCGTTTCCCATGATAAGATACTTTCCATCATCGGAAATATGGTGGACACCGTAACCGGCCGCCTCCATCTGCTCCCGCGTCATATTGGTCACACAAAAGCTGCCTCTGGGCGTGCTGATCCGCTCCTGTGTCGCCATCTGATCCGGCGTGGGAATCGTGACCTCCGCTGCCCGTTCCGGCTGCAAAAATTCCGGCACCTGAGAAAAGCCGAAACGGTCGCAGTAATGGGCGGTGTCCTTCCCGTCCTGATGCAGCACCACAATATCGGACACAGACAGGGAGTGTCCCTTGAAGTCTGCCGGGTGGTCGATGTTAAAGCGGGTATAGATGCTTTCCAAACTGTCCTGCTCTGTCAGCGGGGCGGTATAGACCAGTTCATAGTTCTCCGGCTTTACGGAAAGCCCGTTGTTGCGGATGGCATCCAGCGGTTCAAAGCGGTAATCCCGTGTGGCGTCCCCCGGTTTCAGTTGGTAGATGGAAAAGGTATCTCTCGGAACGGCCTGCGCCTGCTCCGCAATGTCGGCAGGCGTCTGCACATAGGCGGCTATCTCCGCCGCATACTCCCGTTCAGCCTTTTCTGCAAAAGCCAGCATTTCGTCAATACGGGACTTGTCCGGATTCTCCAACGCTGCCTTGATCTCGGCGGGGTCAAAGTCCAAAAATTCCTCATAGCCCGTAGCATCCTTGAATTTTTCAATCTCCGAAGGAAGATAGTCCTCCTGCGTCTGCCCTAACGCCGCCAGCTTTTCATCCAAAGCAGAAATGCGCCCAGCCATCAGGCTTTCGTAAAGTTCCTCCTTTGCGGCGTGCGCCTCCGGGTGCTCCGCCGCATACTGCGGATCGTTCTGACGGAAAAACTCGTCCATGTCAAAGGCAATATCCATTGCCCACTTGGATTTTTCTTCTTCGAGAAGATCATCCTGGAAGGTCATCACCCGGTACTCGTCGGGGATGCTGCCACGCTCGCCGTCATAATACTCATGGAAGGTTTCTCTGGTATCCCACACATAGCCCTGATCCGTGAAGGTGCCGTTTTCCTCCAACGCAACGTCCCGGCCGTAGGCCTCATAGTCGATGTAATTCTGCAAATGCTCTGGCACCTGCATAACGTCCAGTTCTTCGATGTAATAGCGGCCCAGATCGTCATAGTCATGGATATCGGGGTAAACCTCATAGCAATCCAGATTCTCGGTGAGGTTGATGATCTCCTGGAGACTGCTGGTATAGTCACCGATTTCCATAGCGGCCTGGAACTTCGCATAGTCGCTCTGGTCCATTTCATCCAGCTTTGACGCCAGATAATTCAGCTCGTCCAGATTTTCGTATTCGCCCAGCTTGCTGTAAAGACCGTCTACATAGCAGTCATAGTCCGTGATGAACCATTCCTCATAGGGATGGCCGAAGTCATCCTTCTGACCGATCCCGATACGCTTAAACACTTCTTTCAGTTCCTCGGCGGTGGTGGGAAATTTCACCCATTCGCCCACAAGCTCGCCCTCGTTGTACTTCCCAAGATTGGTGATAAAGGCGGCAAAGGGATAATCTTTGTCGTGATCGTAATATGGCATATCAGCACCTCCTTACAGTTCCGGCGCAGACTTTTCCTTATGGGGCTGCGCCTTGCTTTTCTCTGCACATTCCTTTTTGCCCTGTTCCAGCCGTTCCCGGATGGAGGGCTTTTTCTCCGGCTCCGCAGGGCGTTCATGCACCCACTCGTCGCCGGAGAGAGAAATATATCCGTGTTCCGTAAAATGACCCTGTTCCTCCTGCATGGCATACTTGCCAAAAGGAACAGGGTCGATTGCCTTCAGAAGTTCCGGAGGCAGCAGCATATCCATGTGCTGTGCCAGATACCGCCAGCCCAGATCGTTCAGATCGTGGATATTGGGCTCAAATACGAAATAGTCGATGTTGTCCGCAAACTCCTTAAACTGCTCCGGCGCTGTCAACTTGAAGGGCGAGGTCTGCACCGCCGCCAGCAGCTCCCGGTCCTCCGGGGAGAGGACAGCCACCGCCGCCCTCACTTCGGGTAAATGTTCCAAAGTCTTATTTTCTGCCATTGACACCTTCCTTTCTTTTCGGAAATTCCAGCTTGAAATTGATATACTTGCCGCCTGTGTCATCCAAGATCACCGCAGCGTCATAGGTCGAGCCTTTCTTTTCAGACCACATTCCCTTGACATTGGTACGACCCTTTTTCAGAAGGTCCGCTGCCATTTTCTTTGTCAGCTCCTTCTTGCGGCTCGTCCAGAAGCGGTCATTTTTCCAGAGAACGAAACCGCAGGACCGATCCGAACACGCAAAGTTCTTCTTGCCCTCATAGACCGGCTGGTCGCAGCGAGGGCAGGTACCAATCACTTCCTTCTCCGGGGCAAACAGCTTTTTGCCATCCTCGGAAATACAGGAATAGGTGGACACGATCTCCTGGACCATCGTGCGGATACCGTCCATGAAGGTATCCGGGTCAGTGCTGCCTTTTGCAATCTCCGTCAATTTCTGTTCCCATTCCGCTGTCAGCATGGGAGAGGTCAGCGGCTCCGGCAAGACTGTGACAAGGTTGATACCGGCTTTTGTGGGGATCAGGCTCTTGCCCTTGCGCTCCACAAATCCGGCTGCTACCAGCTTTTCGATGATAGCCGCCCTGGTCGCAGGCGTGCCAAGACCTTTTCGCTCCGCCTCGTCTGGAATATCGTCCTTGCCCGCGTTCTCCATAGCGGACAGAAGGGTATCTTCGGTGTAGGGCTTCGGCGGCTGGGTGAAATGCTCGGTAACAGCAACCTCCGCACCATCAAAAATCTGCCCTTCGGTGAAGTCTGGGAGTGTGCCGCCGTCCCCATCCGCTGGCTTTTCCTTCAGGGAGGTACGGAAAATGCGGTCGATCTCCCGCCAGCCTTCGGCAAGGATGCGCTTGCCCTTTGCGGTGAAGGCGTGTTCGCCGCAGTCAAAAGTTGCTGTGACCGCCTCATACTCATACGGTTCCGCCGACGCACACAGTAGCTTGCAGCAGACCAACAGCAGAAGGTTTCGTTCACCAACGGGGAGCAATTTCAAATCCGCTTTTTCAATCTCCATAGTCGGGATGATAGCATGGTGGTCAGATACATCCTTGTCGGAGATCATGGCCTCCACCAGCGGGAAGAAGTTGCTGATCCCGTCAAAGGGCGGCACCTTCGCCGCCAGATGGATGACGCAGGAGGCTGTTTCCGCCATGTCGGAGGTCAGATGCCGGCTGTCCGTGCGGGGATAGGTCAGCAGCTTCTTTTCGTAGAGGCTCTGGGCGTAGTCAAGGGTCTGCTTCGCCGTGTATCCGAACAGGCGGTTCGCCTCCCGCTGCAAGGTGGTAAGATCATAAAGCTTCGGCGGCTGTTCCTTCTTCTGCTCCTTCGTGACGGAAGTACAGGTGACGGTCACATCCTTGCACATAGCCGCTGCCTGTTCCGCCTCCGTTGGATCGGTGAACTTTTCCGACACCGCCTCGGTTCCATCCAGCGTCAAGCGCAGCAGATGATACTTTTCCTTGTGAAACAGCGTGATCTTCGCGTCACGCTCCGCCAGCATTGCCAGTGTGGGTGTCTGAACACGGCCCACATTCAGGGTACGGTGATAGAGAACGGAGAAAAGTCGCGTAGCATTGATCCCCACCAGCCAGTCCGCTTTCTGGCGGCAGAGGGCAGATTGATACAGGGCTTCATAATCGGTGCCGGGGCGCAGATCAGAAAAGCCCTCCCGGATAGCGCTGTCCTCCATCGAGGAAATCCAGAGGCGAAGGACCGGCTTGCGGCAGCCGGTCATTTCATACACCAGACGGAAGATCAGCTCGCCTTCACGCCCAGCGTCACAGGCATTGACGATGGTATCCACGTCGGGGCGGTCCATCAGGGCACGGAGATTTTCAAAAGTATCCTCCTTACCCGGTGCCAGCACATAGCGGAACGGCTCCGGCAGAATGGGCAGATCGTCATAGCGCCATTTCTTGAAACGCTCGTTATAGCCGCCCGCATCCATCGGGGATACCAAGTGCCCCACACACCAGGATACGAGAAGGCCGTTGCTCTCATAAAAGCCATCGACCCTGGATGAAGCACCCAGGGCCGACGCGATAGATTTTGCCACACTCGGTTTTTCTGCGATAATCAGTTTCAAAAGACTACCTCCTAAATTGTGATAGAAATGTTGATTTATCATTGTTGTGCAGTATAATTGTGGATATCAGAGAACGGAGGCGTTATTATGTTTGAACGGAAGTATGAAATAGTCCCCAATGCGCCAGCGCATACGTCCTGGGATGACTATTCTAAGATAAGTCTCAAAGAATATCGGAATCTTCTTGAAACAGCATCAGATGACGAAACTGCATTTCAACATTTTTTTGAGGAAAACCCCTCTTTTGTCCCAGGTGCTTTTGAACTCTTTGGCAGTTCTGGACACTACCCGTATACGCAATCTCTGATTACCCAGCCAAAACTTGATGGGGGTATTTTCAATCGCGTTCCAGATTTTATCTGGCTCGCACAAGATAGTTTATCATTTACTCCCGTTTTGATTGAAATAGAGAAGCCAAACAAGCGGACGTTTACAAATGCAGCGATACAGTCCTCAGATTTTACGCAAGCACTTGGGCAACTGCAAGAATGGATGTCGTTATTAAGCATACCTGAAAACATTCTGCAGTTTTACCGTTGTTTTGACATTCCTGAATGGATGAAAAAGAAGAAATTTGCCCCGCAATATGGGTTGATTTATGGTAGACGAGCTGAGTATGAAAATAATTCAATCTTACTTGGAAAACGGGCGCAGCTTGTTCCACCTAATGTAATGCTTGCGTCATTTGATAGACTACAGCCTGACCCCAAAGGACAAGATTTGTTATGTACTTCTTTATCTCACGGTCAGTATACGGTAAAAACAATCCCCCCAACCTTCAGGTACTCACCCATGACAGCGGATAATTTATCTGTAGTAAACGGTTTTGATCGTGCAATTACGAAAATGAACCATTGTTCTGATGAGCGAAAGAATTTTCTTATAAAACGATATCCTTATTGGGAGGGATATGGTAGTTTGGACAATAAAGGGGTTATGAATAGCTCCGATTGCGAATAAATAGTTGGCACCATATATTTTGTGGTGCCAACTATTTTTAACTTTAAACTATATCGTCCTCATTGACCATTTCTTCGTCCTCAAAATCGTAATCGTCGGGATCGGTGCTGACCTTCATGCCCTGCTTCGGCTTGATGAATTTCACATAAGCGAAGGCCCCACCGCCTGCCAGCGCCAGCAGCAGGACAATGACCAGCAGACCGCCGCTGCTCTTTTTCTCCGGCTGCTCTGCTTCAGGCTCCGGCTCTGCCACTACCTCCTTGTCGCTGCACTCGGAGAGGTTATTCTTGCAGACAGGGCAATTCGTATTTACCGCGCCAGCCGCACACTTTTCCTTGCAATTGCAGACGGCGGGTACCTCCGCCGCAGGCGCATCGTCGCCCATGAGCGTCAGAAGGTCGGCTTCATCCACCTGGTTCAGAAAATGCACGGTTTCCTCGCCCTCGTCGTCACGGTCAATAATGAGATAGAACACGTTGCCGTTTCTCGTTTCCACAGTGATAAACTGCTTGCCGCTCCGGGTGCTGCTGCCGATATCGTCGATCAGCGAAAGGTTCCCGTCCGGCGTCAGGGCGGCATCGCCGCTGCCGCCCATAAGCTGCTCAAACAGCTCGCTCAATTTGCCGGGATCAATGGACAGAGATAGGCCGCTGTCAGCCTCGCCGCCCGTATCGCTGAGCGTCATATAGCCGGAATAGACGTAGCCGATCTTTTCCGGCAGCCGGACCATATACCAGTCGCCATCCGTGCCCACGACCTCTACCACCGTTCCGTTCGGGAGCTGCGCGAAAGCGTAGTTATCCAGCCCAGCGCCCGTGCGGACATTCAGCTTGCCTCCATTCGTGGTGACGGTGCCGGTCTTACCGGATTTCTCTGCGCCGCCCAGCACAGAGCCAAACAGCGTGGAGATCAGTTCGGAAAGATCGTCCCCGGTGATATCCGCGCTGTCAGTCGGTTCCGTCTGTGCCTCAGAGGTAGGCACTGTATCCTCGCTGCTTGCAAAAGCGACCGTGGAAAAGGCCGTCATGCAGAGCATAACGGCCAGCAGCACCGCAAGTGTGCGGATCGTGTGCTTATTCTTCATCGTCGGTGCCCTCCATCATGTCGGAATCAGCGGCGGCCTCCATTTCCATCATTCCTTCCGGCAGGGAGATCATACCGCTGGCATAGGCGCGCAGGAAAGCGGTCAGTTCCTTGTTATCCATGTGGACAGCCTTTACCATACGGACAATTTCCAGATTTTCTTCCTCCGCAAGCTGCGCCTCCAGCGCACGAAGGCGTTTCTGCTGCTCCGTGATCTTCTCCCGGACCTTCTCAATATCACGACGGATCTTCTCAGTAGTTGCCATAGTCAAATAAACTCCTTTCCAAATCGTTCTCTCCATGAATAGTTGCGTCCAAGCCCCTGAACGGTTTTCAGGTTGGCCCGTGCGTTATCCTCCAATGCCAGCGCACGCCGGAACAAATCCGGGTAATGCTCCCGCAGATCGATGATCTCCTCCGCCCGCATACTGGGGCAGAAAAAACAGGAGGACTTTCCCGGCTGCGGCAGGCCAGCCGCCTCGATTGCCCGGATACACGCCTCCCGGTCCCAGCCCCATTCCATCAGGGGATACCATTTGCTGTACTTCGGGTCTGCCAGATCACGCAGAAGGACCTTATTGCTGCGGTAATGCTCGCCAGCATCATAGCCGATGAACTTGACTACCTTTTTCCCGCTGGACCAAACCTCACGGCTCAGAGGATAATTGTTGCAGAACTTTTCCTGCGGTCCGATCTTGTGTTTCAGAGAACACCGCTTGAATCCGTAGGCGATAGAGGGCAGCGTGCCGCTTTTCAGACATTCATCCTCCAAGGTCAGCCGCCTGCCGTCCCTTGTGGTCTTATAGACCCGTGTGATCTCCGGCATACCGTGATCCTTCAGCCAGCGATCCATGATATCCAGATAGGCGTAGGTATGGGGATGCTCGCCGCCCGTATCCGCAAACAAGATCAGGTCAACGGGGATACGGTGCTGATGCAGTCCAACAAGAAGGGCGGTGCTGTTCGCACCGCCGCCATAGGAAACAATATTGATATACTCACCTCCATCAATCATACGGCGGTCTGCCGTAGGCGTAAAAGTGCTGCTGCCAGTAGCTTGTATTGAGCCTCGCGTACTGGATCGGGTCGCCACAATGCAGAAACATGGGGTTGCCCGCTTCGTCCAGTCCCACATAGAAGCCAACGTGGGAGATACCCGCGGTATCGTAGGTCCCAATGAAAAACACCAGGTCGCCCGGCTGCGGATCAGATACCCGTGTGGAAATGTTGTAAAGGCCCTGGGCTCCCAGCCGCCCGGTATTGCATAGACCGCTGTTGGTCAGAACATAGCTCACAAAGCCGCTGCAATCAAAGGAGGTGGACGGGCTGCTGCCGCCCCAAACGTAGGGATATCCCAGGTATTTTTCCGCCTCCGTAATAAGCGCCGCAAAGCGTTCATCGGAGAGGTATTCCGCAGGGATTTCATAGTCCTCCGGCGGGGTCGTGATGTACTTGTCCACATACCAAGAGGACGGGAACAGGTCGGATCGGTTCCCCAGCGTGGACATATACACGGCATACATGGAAAGCGTCTCCGTATCCATGATGTAAACAGGAACATGGCTCAGATCGAAGTTTTCAAGCTCCACGGTGCAGATGTAATACGTGTACGGGACTTCCACCTCATACTCGTTGCCCTCACTGTCCGTTCTCGTCTCTGTGCGGTAGCGGGTTTCCGTGGTGACCGTCTCGGTAAGGATATATTGTTTGTCGAACAGCATTTGAAGATCATCCTGTACCTGGTCAATGGTGAACTGGCCCTCATGGAGCGCCGACAGAATGGACAGCAGCACATAGGGATCGTGCTTGATCTCGTCCAGAGTAAAATGGTACTCGTCATAGTCGTGGGTCTGCTCATAGGTGTCCAGATACTCCCGCAATTCATCCTCCATTGCACAATAGGCGGACTCTGCCGCCAGCAGGTCAGAATCCTCGGAGAGATAGGAGGACGCAACAATGTTGGACACACCTCCGCCGAAGATAGAGGAACAGGATTGCAGCAGCCCCAGCAGCATGACCAGCAGCAGACCGATCCCGCCCACAAGCAGAAATGCCTTTTTGTGTTTAGAAACGAACTCTCCGGCCTTCTTTGCCGCGTCCGCGCTTTTCTTCGCGCCCTTCGATGCTGTCTGCGCCGCTGCCGCTGCGTCCCCAGCACGAAGCGCCGCCCGGTATGCGGCGGCATACTGCTTTTGCAGCTTCTTTTTCTGCCACATCCGGGAGATGGGATTGCTGTCTGCAAGCTGCGGATTCTCCCGCAAAGCCTTTTGGTACAGCGCATCCGCGTTGGCCTGAACCGCCGCCTGCTCCGCGTGGGATACCTCCCGCCAGGGTTTCAGCTTGCGGTCCGCCTGCCAGTTATGGAGCTTGCGGTTTCCGTAGCGGACAGCCTTTTCCATGCCGCGCTCCGTCAGGTGTCCCGCCTCCACGCCGACATTTTCCTGCTCCACCTCATGCACCTTCGCATGGGCGGCGTGGCCGATCTCCTGTAACGGACGTGCCAGCGGGTTCACCGGCTGATGGAAAGAGGGCTGCTTTTCGGGGACGGCGGCCCGTGCCGCGTCCAGCTTATCCGCCGCCTTATCGGACTTGCGGATCACCTTTTGCAGCTCCGGCGCGGCGCGTTCCTCGTCCGAGAACTGCAAACGGGAGGATGGACGGTCATTGGCCGCCGTACCCTCCCGGTAGGCTTTGCGGCGGTTCCGCCGCTTTTTCTTCTGAGACTTCCGGACGCGCCGGTCGTCCAGATGGTGGAGGGCAGTCCCCGCCAGCGCCGTGGAATCGCCGGAGGGGGAATAGTCCTGCTCCGGCGCACGATCTGAAACATGGCTCGCCTCGCCTGTGACCATGTTGACGGAAATAGCCCCGTCACGGGTCATCTTCTGCGTTTCCTTCTCAGCGGCTTTCCATTCCTTCATGCTTCACCACCTGTCTCTTATACACATCTGACGCTGCC
>ERZ1027194.1252-NODE-1252-length-11742-cov-5.595191_pt1 | contig 11742 bp, 5 predicted proteins | sample MGYA00519246_ERZ1027194 | MGnify/ENA primary metagenome ERZ1027194 (study PRJEB26926, sample SAMN06164505) | human gut metagenome | biome: ENVO:00009003; feature: ENVO:2100002; material: ENVO:00002003 | host: Homo sapiens | place: USA | collected 2012 ...
ACATTATATTATGGAAAAAATCCTGATTCTCGACTTCGGGTCGCAGTATACGCAGCTCATCGCGCGGCGCGTACGCGAACTGAATGTCTATTGCGAGATCCACCCCTTCAACAAGATTCCGGTGCCGGATGCTTCGGTGCGGGGTGTGATTCTCTCGGGCAGTCCCTTTTCCGTGAGGGACGAGCATGCCCCTGCCCCCGACCTTTCGGCCATCAAGGGCAAACTGCCCCTGCTGGGTGTCTGCTACGGCGCGCAGTTCCTCGCATCGGCCTTCGGCGGTGAGGTGCAGCCTGCGCCCAGCCGCGAGTACGGCCGTGCGGTGCTTACGGTGGGCGATGCCGGTGACCCGCTGATGCGCGGCCTGCCTGCGACCACGCAGGTGTGGATGTCGCACGGCGATACGATCACGTCGGTGCCCGCGAACTATAAGATTGTGGCCAGCACCGAGGACGTGCGCGTGGCTGCGTTCCGCATCGAGGGCGAGCAGACGTGGGGCATCCAGTTCCACCCCGAGGTCTACCATTCGACCGACGGCACGCACCTGCTGAAGAATTTCGTCGCGGGTATCTGCGGCTGCAGGCAGGAGTGGACGTCGGAGAGTTTCGTGGAGGCCACCGTGCGCGAGTTGCAGGAGAAACTGGGCGACGACAAGGTCGTGCTCGGGCTTTCGGGCGGCGTAGACTCGTCGGTGGCCGCCGTGCTGCTGCACAGGGCCATCGGCAAGAACCTCTACTGCATCTTCGTGGATTCGGGCCTGCTGCGCAAGAACGAATTCGAGGACGTGCTCGAGTCGTATAAGAACATGGGCCTGAACGTCAAGGGCGTGAAGGCCGGCGACAAGTTCCTGGGCGATCTGGCTGGCGTGAGCGATCCCGAGACCAAGCGCAAGATCATCGGCCGCGATTTCGTCGAGGTATTCAACGAGGAGGCGATCCGGATCGAGGACGTGCGCTGGCTGGCACAGGGGACAATCTATCCCGACGTGATCGAGTCGGTGTCGGTCAACGGCCCCTCGGCGACGATCAAGTCGCACCACAACGTCGGCGGGCTGCCCGAAAAGATGCACCTCGGGATCGTCGAACCGCTGCGCCTGCTCTTCAAGGACGAGGTGCGCCGTGTCGGTCGGTCGCTCGGGATCTCCGAGCAGCTCATCGGGCGCCATCCCTTCCCGGGGCCCGGCCTTGCGATCCGTATCCTGGGCGACATCACGCCCGAAAAGGTCGCGATCCTGCAGGACGTGGACAAAATCTACATCGACGCCCTGCGCGATGCCGGACTTTACGACAAGGTATGGCAGGCGGGGGCTATTCTGCTCCCGGTGAAGAGCGTCGGCGTGATGGGCGACGAGCGAACCTACGAGAGCTGCGTCGCACTGCGTGCCGTGACCTCGACCGACGGCATGACCGCCGACTGGGTGCACCTGCCCTATGAGTTCCTTGCCAATGTGTCGAACGACATCATCAATAAAGTCAAAGGGGTCAACCGCGTCGTCTACGACATCTCCTCGAAACCGCCTGCAACCATCGAGTGGGAATAGGGTATGATCCCTGCGCGGCCGCTGTGTGAGGCAGGCCGCCGCCGTATTGCAATCGTTGCCGAACCCGTTATTCGGCATGGCCTGCCCGGACGTTTACAGTCCGGGCAGGCTGCTTTTGTGGCCGGGTGGTGTGGCCGAGCGGCTTTGCCGGCTGATGCAACATGCGTGCAATGCCATATTCCCGGGATTGTTATGGGATTGTCGCAACTATGAAATAACCGCTGGGTAATTTTGCAGCGTCAGAAACGATGTCGATTTATGACCCCTGCCGATGCAATCCGCCAACCAGCCTTGAAACTTCGCCCGTCCCGGTTTCCGGGGCGGAATTTTTTTTGCCTGGCCGAAGGTGCGCCAGGGGGGCGGTTCCGGACGGAAGCCTCCGCCGATGCCTTGATTTGGGTGCTTGCGAGGCTGTCTGCCGCACGGGTTGTCCTTTCCGAGGCAGCATGGAACGTTTTTTTGCTATGTAACGGAACCTTAACAGTAAATATATGCCGAAATCCTTTTGTATTTTTGAAATAAAAACTATCTTTGTAATAGTTTCCCCTTGAAAAAACGGAAGAATCGTAAGTCATTTATTGTGTACAGATATTAGTTTATAATCACCTAATTAAAACTATTTTTTATGAGTAAACATCTTTTTAGGTTGTTGTTCGGCGCATTCTTCCTCGTGGCTGCCACGGCATTTACGGGATGCTCCGATGATGATGACAAGTCGCTGACGCCGAAGTTGACGGCGGATCCGACGGCGCTTGATTTCACCGATGAGACGGCGACGACGCAGACCGTTGCCATCACGGCGAACTGCGAATGGACGGTTACTGCAAGTAACCTGGATTGGGCTACCATTTCCCCGATGAGCGGCAAAGGCAACGGAACGATCTCCGTTACGGTTTCCGAGCTGCCCGCCGGTACGAACCTGCGCGAAGGCAAAATCTCCTTCACGCTTATCCACCCCGAATTCGGCAAATGGGGTCAGGCCGAGTCGTCCGTAGCCGTAAAACAGTACGGCAGCGGGGTTACACCCCCCCCCACGGGCGATGCTATCTATGCTAACGATTTCGATAAGGAGCAGGCTACCAAAACCTATGGCAGCAAGGGAGAATCGTGGCCTTATCTAGACCAGTTCAACGGATGGGAAAACCATTCGGGAACCGGTGCTGATGCTGTGACATATTCCTACAATGGGATGTCCGCTCGTGCTAATTCGACATCTAATAGTGACTATTCGGATTATGAGGGCTCCGGTGCAAACAATCTATTCTTTGGGGCTAGTGCTGTATTTACGATCGAGAAAATTTCCATTGGCGCACGGAATCTCAAACTTTCGTTTGGTGCAGAACGTTATTCGCAAGATGCCGGCAGTGATTTTATTCATGACGATTTTCGTGTGCAGTTGAGTAATGACGGTTCGGCATGGTCGTCGCCTATCATATATTCATTTGCCAAGGGGGTAGATCCCAGTGGGCGTTGGGACTTGGCTACAGCAGATTTCACTTTGCCTGAGAATACAACGACGCTTTATATCCGCTTCACCTCCAATGTTGACAGTGCTCATCGACTGGATGATGTGACTTTGGCTGAAGGTGTTGGTGGACAGCAGATTTCATTCGATGGTGACACTCCGACTCCGGGCGAAACCGTTACGACTACTATCCCAGAACTAATTGCCTTGTGTGAAGCTGCGGGTTCAACGCAAAAGGTGATTAACGAAACGAAAGATTATTGTTTCGAAGCTGTCGTCGTAACCGACAAGGAAGGCGGGAATTTCAACGGCCAGAACCTTCAGGTGATGACCCCGGGGGCGACTACCGCCAAGAACGGTATCACGCTCTACGGCAGCGGTAAGTATACCGATCCCTATGACGATGGCTTTACGTTTGTCAAGGGTGACAAGGTGAAGGTGACGCTGAAAAAGGGCGAAGCGCGTATCGTTAGTTACAACGGCCTGTACGAGGTTACCGGCAGCAAGGGTGCCGACTGGGTCGAGATCGAAAAGATCGGTACCGAGACCATCACGCCTGTCGTGGCCGATCCCGCTAAGCTGGCCGAATACCAGGGTATGGTCGTGACGGTCAAGGGTGTGACCGCCCCCGCTACGGCTGCCGACTGGACTACGAACGAAGCTTTCGGAAAGCATACGTTTACGACCTCGGCCGGTAACATGACGGTATTCGTGCAGAAGGCCATGCCCGGGCTCGTAGGGACACAGTTCGTGGCAGGTTCCACCGGGGATATTACCGGTTACGCTTCGGTGAACAGCAATGCCGCGCAGGTTTGTCCGCAGCGTCCCGAGGATGTGGCAGCTTTCATGGGCGAGCCTTCGACCGACCCGGCGATTACCAAGCTCGACCCGATGTCGCTTTCTTTCGCTGCGACGGACAATGCCAAGACCGTGACGGTCACGGCTGCCAATGCCGACGACTGCACGATCGAAGCCGCTACGGATAAATCGGAGCAGTTCACGACCTCCGTAAACGGGATGGTTGTAACCGTGACGCCCAAGGAAAACACGACGGAGCAGGCTATCACCGCCACGCTGACCATCAAACTGATGAAGGCCGGTGCTGCTGTGGATACCAAAACCGTTGCGATTTCGCAGGCCGGGAAATCCGGAGCGGGCGGGGACGGCCAGCAGATTACCCTTACGTTGGACGATATTATCGCTATCGGCGGGAAAAGTGGAGCCTATGCCAAATTTACATATACGAATACTTTCGGCGAATGGTCGGGTAAAGCAGCTGGTGGTAGCAGCGGAAAGGAATGTTTACAGATTAATGTAAAAGACAATTCGGCTTTTGGATCGTTCGTGCAGATTCCTGCCGTTGATGGGACGATTGAGAAGATTGAGGTGACCATTCGTGAGCCTTATAAAGGACGTGCTATCGGTATTTTTCCGGTTGGGTACACATATACAAAAGACACACTTGATAAGATGAAAGAGCAACTTGCGAAGGATGCTATAGCAATCAGCAACGAGACTCCGTCTGATGTAAATAATAACGAACCGTTTACGTTTGTAATTGACAACCTCAGTGCTAAGAACCTTACGCAGTTTTCGATATTCCCGACTCTTGGAGCGGTAAGTATTACTGCGATCACGGTTACTTATTCAAAATAAGAAAGTAGGTGTTTTCCTATAATCCATCCCCGGCGGAAGCCAATCCGCCGGGGATGATTGTCGGATTTTCTACCTGACATTTTTATCTGCAAATTCCCACATGATTTTGACAAACGGGTTATTGAAACTTTTCGGGCGGGCTATGGTGCTCGGGGCGCTCCTGCTGGTTTTCGGGCGGTGCGGTTCCTCCGACGACGACACCCCGGCGAATATTTCCGCGCTGTTCCTCGATACGGAGACGACCACGCTCGCGGCCAAAGGCTATGCGACCGACCCTCGGCTCGTGCTGACGGGGCCCGTGGGTACGGCTTATACCGTCACCGTGACCGAAGGCGGCAGTTGGTGCTGGACGTCGCGCAGGACGCAAGCCACGACCAAATCGGCGCAGCTGGTCGCCGCAACCGAGGTCATTTACCTCTACCTGGACAAAAACGAAACGGGCGCTTCGCGCCGGGCTGCGGTCGATGTCGTTTTCGACGGCGGACACGAATTCACGTTGACGATCGACCAGGCGGACTACTCGGTTCCGGCGTCGATGGATCACGCGTGGGCGGAATTGCCCGCCTATGTCGAAGCCCCCGATTACCGTTACGTAACACATTACGCGCCGCTCTCTTCGACCGTGACGGCACGTAACTTTACGATTTGCTACGACACGAAGAAACGTATCGCCAACTGGGTCGCCTATCCGATCCATTCCTGTTACCGGGTTGGAAAATATGAGCGTTCTAATGCATGGAAATACGATCCTGAAGTGCCGGAGGAATTTCAGGTCGATTTGAGCCGCGGTTCATATAATGGGCGGCCTATCCGCGGGCATCAGTGTATGTCCTACCATCGTTATGTCAGCTATTCTTCACTATTGAATGAGCAGACGTTCTATTCGACTAATATTATGCCTCAGGATCCTGATTTTAATAGCGGGTCGTGGGGGGATTTGGAAGATCTTACCCTGAAATATATTTCATATCCCGATACCTTGTACAATGTTACGGGAACTTATGGGGTACAGGGATATACGACGGATAAAGAGGGGAATCGGGTCGCGATTCCACAGTATTGCTGGAAGGTGCTGCTACGTACCAAAAGCGGCAGGACGGGGAAGCGGATCGACCAGATTACCGATGCATCGCAATTGGCGGCAATCGGTTATTGGGCTGAAAATTCCTCAACCACGACCGGGAATATAAAACAATATATCACGAGCGTTGCCGACATCGAAGAGAAAACGGGTTATAAATTCTTTACGATGCTCGACGAGGCCATTGCCGCCGACGTGAAGGCACAGAACAATCCCTCGGACTGGGGTATAAATTAATCTGAACTATATGAAGAAACTGCTTTTTACCGGGCTTTTCGCAGCGCTGATCGTCGCCTGCTTCGCCCAGAAACCCTACAAGGTCGTTTTCTACAACTTCGAAAACCTCTTCGATACGATCCGCAACCCGGAGATTTACGACGAGGAGTTTACGCCCGAGGGGCCCAAGAAGTGGAATACGCCCAAGTACACCAAAAAGATCAATAACCTTTCGCGCGTGTTGTTTGACATCGCCGCCATCAACAAGGACTACCCGGTGGTGATCGGTGTTTCGGAGATCGAGAACCGCAATGTCATGGAGGACGTGATCGCTACGCCCAAACTCGCCCCGGCCAATTACCGCATCGTGCACTACGATTCGCCCGATGCCCGCGGCGTGGACGTGGCGTTCTACTACCGTCCCGACGTGTTCAAGCTCGAGGGCAGCGCCCCGATTCCGTTTACGATGGAGAGCCTGCCGAATTTCCGCACGCGCGACGTGGTGACGATGTGGGGGACGATCGACGGGGAACCGTTCTATTTCATGGTGGCCCACTGGCCTTCGCGCCTGGGCGGCAAGGAGGCTTCGGCACCCAAGCGCGAGCGCGCCGCCGAGATCATGCGCCATGCCGCCGACTCGGTGCTGGCGATCAACCCCGCGACCAAGGTCGTGATGATGGGTGACTTCAACGACGACGCCACCGACAAGAGTATCACCGAGGTGCTCGGCGCCGAAGGCAACATCCGCAAGCTCCAACCGGGCGGATACTACAATCCCTTTATCGACATGCTGAAGGCGGGCATCGGTTCGCTTGCCTACCGCGACCAGTGGAACCTGTTCGACAATATCGTCGTGTCGGAGAACCTCGCTACCGGCTCGACGGGTTCGCTCAAGCTGGAGCGTGCCCCCAAGGGGAAATATTACGGCAATATTTTCCGTGTCCCCTATCTGTTCCAGCAGGAAGGCCAGTACAAGGGCTACCCGCTGCGTACGTTCGTGGGCAACAATTTCCAGGGGGGATACAGCGACCACCTTCCCGTATTCATTTACATCGGTAAATAACCCAACAAAGTAATTATGAAGATCAGAGCTTTACTTGTTATCCTGCTCACGCTGGCCTGTGCCGGGGCGTATGCCCAGGACGGGGGCGTCAAAGGCAAGGTCGTCTCGCGTGACGGCCGTGTCGCACTGAGCAATGTCAAGGTGGTCGTCGAACCGCTCGGCGTCACCGTCATGACCGACAACCACGGTAATTTCAATATCGACCAGCTGCCCAAAGGGGAATACCAGTTGAAATTCGAAGCCCCCGAGTTCGAGAACCTCGACCTGGCGATCCGTGTCGACAAGATGGTCAAGAACCTCAATTCGGTGGTGATGGCCCCCGATGTGCAGTATGTCATCGACGACGCCGTGTTCGCGGAGTTCGACTCCGATACGGCGGCCGACGGGCAGTCGCTGCCTTCGTCGCTTTCGTCGTCGAAGGATGTCTTCAACAACATCGCCTCGTATAAATTCAGCGAGATGCGTTTCAACGTGCGCGGTTACGATTCGCAGTATTCGAGCATCTACCTGAACGGCATCCGGTTCAACGACGCCATGACGGGCTATGGCCCCTGGTCGTTGTGGAGCGGCCTGAACGATGCCACGCGTAACCAGGAGAATACCGCCGGGCTGCGCTCGTCGGGCTACGGCATCGACGGCATCGGCGGTACGACCAATGTCAATGCGCGCGCTTCGCAGATGCGCAAGGGCTTCCGTGCCAGCGTCGTGAACGGCAACTCGATGTACCGCTTCCGCGCGATGGTTTCCTACGCTTCGGGCCTGCTCGACAACGGATGGTCGTACGCCTTCTCGTTCTCGACCCGCCAGGGCGGCAACTCCTATGTCGACGGGGTGTACTACAATGCCTACGGTTACTTCGCATCGGTCGAAAAGCGTTTCGGCGGCGACCGCCACAACCTGGCGCTGACCATCCTGGGCGCACCGACCGAGCGCGGAGCGCAGCAGGCGTCGACGCAGGAAGCCTACGACCTGTTGAGTAACAACTATTACAACCCCAATGTGGGCAAGCAGGACGGCAAGCTGCGCAACTCGCGCGTGCGCGATTACCACGAGCCGATTGTGATGCTCAACTACGGGTTCGACATTTCGTCGAATACCAAACTTGCCGCCGCGGCTTCGTTCCGCTTCGGCAAGAACGGTTATTCGGCCCTGACGTGGACGGACGGCCCCGACCCGCGCCCCGACTACTACCGTTACCTGCCCAGCTTCTACACGAACCGTATCCTCCAGTTGTCCGAGGGCATCGAGAGTTCGGATCTGGGGACGTACAACGACCTTGCGCTGCGTTCGATGCGTGAGTGGATCACCGACCCCAGCAAGAGCCAGATGGATTACGACAACATGTTCCGCATGAACTACAACCGCAACAAGTCCGGGGCTTCGGGCATCTACATGATCGAAGAACGCCATACCGACCAGCGCGATTTCAACTTCGCGGCCAACATCGCCCATACGTTCCGCAACCAGTCCGTGCTGCGCGGAGGCCTGACGGCGCGTATCAACCGCACGGAGTACTACGACCAGGTGAAAGACCTGCTCGGCGCCGACTACTGGCTCGACGTGGATAAGTTCGCCCTGCGCGACAACGGCAACTACAACCCGCTGCTTTCGCAGAACGACCTGGATTATTACCTCAAGCACGGCGAGGCCCGCCGCGTCGGGGAAGGCGACAAGTTCAGCTACGATTACTACGCCAACCTGCGCCAGGCACAGGTCTGGGCGCAGTATTACGCCTCGTTCGGCGGTTTCACGATGAGCCTCGGCGGCGAGGTCGGCTATACGGCCATGTGGCGCGACGGCCGGCTGCGCAAGGGACTCTTCGCGAACAACTCGCTCGGTAAATCGAAGACGCTCGACTACCTGACCTACAAGCTCAAGGGCGAGTTCTCGTACCGTTTCTCGGGTGCGCATGCCATCGACGCCAATGTGGCCTACATGGTCAATCCCCCGCAGTTCCGCGACGCTTTCGTTTCGGCGCGTACCCGCAATACGACTACGCCGGGCCTCGATTCCGAGAAGGTACTCGGCGTCGACCTGTCGTACAACCTCAATCTGCCGTGGATCACGGCGCGCGTTTCGGGTTACTATACCTCGGTCGCCGACCAGTCGAAGGTCATCTCGTACTATGACGATACGCAGTCGTCGTTCACCAACTTCGCCATGAGCGGCATCGACAAGCGTTACTACGGCCTCGAAGTGGGCGTCGTGGTTCCCATCTGGGGCGGCATCTCGTTCAACGGCGCCCTGAGCCTGGGCGACTACCGCTATACGTCGGACGCTAACTTCACGCAGACGCGCGACAACAGCGAGGAGGTGCTCCGCGGCGACAAGGTGCTCTGGGACGACCTCTACGTCGAAAGCACGCCCCAGACGGCGCTCAACCTCGGCCTGAGCTACCGCGGCCCGCGCAACTGGTTCGCCTCGGTCGATTTCAACTATTACGACCGTATCTACCTCTCGATGAACCCCGCGCGCCGTACCCGTGCCGCTTATGCCACGGTACTGCGCCCCGACGAGGCGGCACAGCTTCCCGGCGCCGTGAAATACACGGCGCTGATGAACCTGCGCGAGCAGGAGAAATTCGACTCGGCCTATACGCTCAACCTGAGCGTCGGCAAGAACTGGTACATCCACCGCATCTACCAGCTGGGCTTCAGCCTCGAGGTGAAGAATATCCTCAACGACCAGACGATCCGTACGGGCGGTTACGAACAGATGCGCCTTTCGCGCCGTACCTATGTGAACAAGGAGGGTGCGGCCGCCCAGCCGATCCAGTATTACGTGCCGTTCGATTCGAAGTACTTTTACCTGCTGGGGACGACCTATTACCTGAATGTATATTTCCGCTTCTAATACGATATGACGATTATGAAAAAGATATTTCAGTTATGCGCCGTGCTGGCCGTGATGTTTGCGGTTACGGGGTGCTATAATGATTTCGATGCGCCGAAGCCTGCCAAAGTCTATACCGACGAGGATTTCGCGGGGATGAAGCATATCTCCATCGCCGATGTGAAACAGATGTTCCTCGATGAGCACAAGTCGCTCGGCGGTACGGGCAGCAACTCGAGCTGGGGCGATACGAAGTACGTACAGATCGGCCAGTCGCCCGACGGGCTGGATTACTACATCAAGGGCAAGGTGCAGTCGAGCGACGAGGAGGGTAACGTCTACAAGTCGCTCTACCTGGTGGACGATTCGGGTGCCATCGAGGTGAAGCTCACTACGGGGCTCTATTTTACCTATCCGATGGGGCGTTTCGACAAGGCCACGGGTACGATCCCCTCGAACTGGGTCTATGTCAAGGTCTCGGGCCTCTATATCGGCAACTACCGCATGATGCTGTCGCTGGGCGAGGGGCCTACCGATTCCTACAACAAGGTGGGCGAACATAAATTCTATGCCAACTCGAACATCGAAGACCCGACGGAGATCCGCAAGCGCGTGTTCCTCGGCGAGGAGACGCAGCTGGAGCTGGGCAAGGAGATCCTCGAGGTCACCGAGGCCAACTGCGACGATTTCTTCGGCCAGAACGGGCAGCAGTATTTCGGGCGTCTGGTGATCCTGCGCGGCGTTACGTGCCGTTACGGGACGGTGGGGTCGAACATCTATCCCGCGTGGATGTATACCGACATCCGTCCGGTGATGAACAAGGTCTGGTACCGCTGGGCGTTCAGCAACGACGGTACGAACCTTTACGGTTCGGTGCTTTTCACCTATGACAGCACCCTGCCTTCGACGACCAACAAGAAGGGGGTCTATACGGTGCGCACGAGCGGTTATTCGCGTTTCGCCCAGTATCCCGTCGTCCGCGACGGCGCGAAAGGCGATATCATGGCCATCTTCGGCATCTACTCCAAGGACTGGACATACAACTACGGCGCTTACCAGTGCACGGTCAACTATTTCGACGACATCATGTTCGACAAAGACGCCTTCCTGACGGAGGCGGAGGTCGAGGAGCTGACCCCGGCCGATTCATGGGTTACGCCCGACACGTCGGACGACGAGTATACCGAATAACCCGCTCCGGCAGAAACGACGGCCGCCCTCGGAAAGGCGGCCGTTTTTTCGTTGCCGGTGATACCGGGAAGCGTTAAAATCCGTATCTTTGCGAAGGATATTCACTCCTGACCGATGAAAGATTTTGCAGCCATAGATTTCGAGACGGCCAACGGCCGGCGTACGAGCGTTTGCTCGGTGGGCGTCGTCGTGGTGCGTGGCGGCGAGGTGGTCGACACGCTTTACAGCCTGATCCGCCCGCGTCCTAATTTTTACAGCCGTTTCACCACGGCCATCCACGGCCTCAGCTACGAGGATACGGCCCAGGCGCCCGATTTCGCCGACGTGTGGAAGCAGATTGCGCCCCGTATCGAGGGGCTGCCGCTCGTGGCGCACAACTCGCCCTTCGACGAGGGGTGCCTGCGCGCCGTGTTCGAGTTGTACGGGATGCCTTATCCCGGCTACCGGTTCTATTGTACGTGCCGTGCCTCGCGCAGGACGTTCGGCAGCAGCCTGCCCAACCACCAGCTCCATACCGTGTCGGCGGCGTGCGGTTTCGACCTTGCCAACCACCACCATGCCCTGGCCGATGCCGAGGCGTGCGCGCGGATCGCGCTGAAAATCCTGTAACGGGGTTCCTGTCCCGAAACAGAAACTCCCGGCAATAGCCGGGAGCTGTCTCTTATACACATCTCCGAGCCCACGAGACCGATCAGTATCTC
>ERZ1027194.1254-NODE-1254-length-11731-cov-6.584618_pt1 | contig 11731 bp, 10 predicted proteins | sample MGYA00519246_ERZ1027194 | MGnify/ENA primary metagenome ERZ1027194 (study PRJEB26926, sample SAMN06164505) | human gut metagenome | biome: ENVO:00009003; feature: ENVO:2100002; material: ENVO:00002003 | host: Homo sapiens | place: USA | collected 2012 ...
CGGAGATGTGTATAAGAGACAGCTCTTGTACCGGAGCTGCTTTTTCAGCAGGTGCAACTACCGTTTTTTCTGCAACCGCTTTTTCTTCTGTTGCTTTCACTATCGGTTTTGCATTTTCCACTTCCTTGCTTTCTGCTTTTTCAGTGGTGTTGGCGTCTTTGCGTGGACGGCCTACTTTGCGTTTTGGAGCAGCATTTTCCGCTTTCGGTTCAGCAGCAGGAGCCTCTTTGGCTTTATTGGCAGCTTCTTCTTTAGGCTGTTGCTGAACTTTGGCTACAGGAGCATTTTCTTTATTTTTAGCTACTTCAGCGTTTTTCGGCGCGGGTGCTGCTTTTTCCTCTTTTTTCGGTACGGCTGTGCGCGAACGCTTGCTTTTCTCTCCTTTGCGTTCTTCTTTTAATTTCTCTGCGGCAACTTTCTTAGTGGCTCCGGCTATGGCTTGCTCATCGAGTATCTTGTAAACAAGTTCTTCTTTTTTAAATGAGTCTGCTTTTTTGATGCCTAGCTCTTTGGCAATAATTTGAAGTTCCGACAGATTTTTGTCGTTCAATTGGATAATGTTATACATATAGTATGGTAAGTTATTAAAATTTCTGTCTTGATGAAATATGGACAGCATTACTACAGCGTAATAACCGCAGATATGCGAGCATATGTTTTGTTTTTAATTATGAATTAGGGATGTATATGTTGAATCGTAGAATGTTTCAACGGGGCAAAGATAATAAATATTTTTGGTTTCATGAACAATCAGACACTTTTTTCAGCGTAAAAACGTATCTTTGCTGTATAAAAGAAAATAGTATGACAGTAAATGAAGCTCGTTTAATTTATTTTTCGCCTACACACACATCAAAACAAGTAGCCGAAGCAATTGTTCACGGAACTGGTATAAAAAATGTCGTTCCGATGAATCTCACATTGCAGACTGTCGAGGAAACCGTTATTCCCACTTCTGCATTGGCTGTTATCGTAGTTCCTGTATATGGAGGTCATGTGGCTCCTTTAGCTATGGAACGTCTGGAAAATATTCGTGGACTGGATACTCCTACTGTGTTGGTCGTGGTTTATGGAAATCGTGCTTACGAAAAGGCATTGATGGAACTGGATGCTTTTGCTATTCCCCACGGGATGAAAGTGATTGCCGGAGCAACCTTTATAGGTGAACATTCATATAGCACCGATAAATGCCCGATTGCAGACGGGCGTCCGAATGAATCGGATTTGAATTATGCGGAAGATTTCGGAAGAAAAATAATGGAGAAAATACAAGCGGCTGCTGGAGAAGAGACTCTCTATCAGGTCGATGTACGTGCTATAAAACGCCCCAGTCAGCCATTTTTCCCTTTATTCCGCTTTTTGAGAAAAGTGATCAAGTTGCGCAAAAGCGGTACTCCGCTCCCTCGTACCCCTTGGATAGAGGATGAGAGCTTGTGTACTCATTGCGGTATCTGTGCGGCTCGTTGTCCGGCTGGAGCAATCACCAGAGGGGATGAAGTAAACACAGATGCGGAAAAATGTATTAAATGTTGTGCCTGTGTGAAAGCTTGTGCGAAGAAGGCAAGGGTGTATGATACTCCTTTCGCGTCTCTGCTTTCCGAGTGTTTCAAGAAACAGAAACTACCTCAGACTATCTTATAGATTATCACCCGTTTGGTCGTTTCGTCTATACGAAAGCGGTTATCTGTCCGTTCACCTATCAGCCATGCTATGCGTTCGCCGCAGCAGAGTACCCATTGGCGTTCCTTTTGGCTGATAGAGAATTTGCGGTCGGTCAGATAATCGCTTACTTTTTTCCTGCCTTTCATGCCGAAGGGAATAAATGTATCGCCTGTCCGCCATTTACGACAGTGTATTTCCTCTGTTAATTTATCGGCATCGAAACAAGCGGTCTTTTTATCCTGTGGAATCTGGAAATCGGGAGAGTATTCTCTTTCTTCCTTTATTAATTGATAAGGAAGAGTGGTTCCATCTTCCGGGCGGATACTTTCCAATAAGAGCAAATTACGGTCTTTGATAACTCTCCATTCTTTGCTGATGAATTGTTTTCCCGGTTGCCCGTGGAGGGAGTTTGCTATATCTTTGATTTGTGCCGAATTAAATCCTAGTGGATGCAGCGTCTCAAATAAAAGGGTTTCGGGAGTGGGGGCGTCCAATAAAGCGTCGATTCGGATACCTTCCGGAGTGATAATCTTCTTTTTGGTTTCGTCTATTACCTTATTATATATAGTAGCAACATCATTCAGATAATTGCTTGTCTCTATCAGGCTGTTTTTGACTGATGGATTTATTTCCTGCATCAGTGGGAGCAGATGGAGACGGATTTTATTACGGGTGTATTCATCTTCCAGATTGGTGCTGTCTGTTACGAAGTCTTGTCCGATCTGTTGTAGGTAGCGGATGATTTCTTCCCGATTGATGCAAAGCAGTGGGCGTACGATTGCTCCGTTTCGGGGACGGATTCCTAATAAGCCGGTGATGCCTGTTCCACGAATGAGGTTGAGCAGCATCGTTTCTACACTGTCGTCCTGATGATGAGCTACGGCGATTACATTGGCTTTACATTCTTTTTTTATTTTTTCGAACCAGTTATAGCGAAGTTCTCTGGCTGCCATTTCTATCGAAATCCGTTTTTCTGTTGCATACTGAGTGGTGTTGAAGTCGATAGTATGCAGATGAATCCCGTATTTTCGGCAAAGTTGCCGTACAAACAGCTCATCCCGATTTGACTCTTCCCCACGTAAATGAAAGTTGCAGTGGGCAGCTTCACATGGATAACCTGCTGTATGGAGAACACACAACAAAGCAACAGAGTCTGCTCCACCACTCAGGGCAACCAGAATCTTATCATTTAATGAGAATAAATGCTCCTTCTCTATATATTGTATAACCCGTTGTTGTATCATATCTGCAAAGATAATAGTTTATTGAGCTATCTCAAGTGAATGCTAATTGTTTTTATCGGACTAACTAGGAGAAAAATTCCTATAAATCAATTTCTTTTTTCGCAATATCTAATTCGTCCTACTCTAGTTTCTCTTTCGTGCCACTATGTCGGACGCAAAGGGAACTATAGCGATTCTTGTGTTCCACTATAGTGAGACGGATAAGTTTTTGCATATAAAGTCAGTCAGGATAGGCTAAAAAAACTTAGCCGTCGGAACCTGAACTTTTAATGAGTTAATTTAGCTACTGTCGGCATATGAAAAGTCTGCTATTTAAAAACATTCTAAATAATTTGCGTGCTCCGAAGTTATGAATTATCTTTGCCGAAAATTAAGATAGTTATGCGTTTATCCGAATTAGGAACAGGTGAAAAAGGTGTCATCGTTAAGGTATTGGGACACGGCGGCTTTCGTAAACGTATTGTGGAGATGGGTTTTATAAAAGGTAAAACTGTTGAAGTATTGCTGAATGCTCCACTGAAAGACCCCATTAAATATAAAGTCTTAGGTTATGAAATTTCTCTTCGTCGTCAGGAAGCGGAAATGATTGAAGTGGTAAGCGAGGAAGAGGCAAAAAAGCAAGCCGAAGAAACTATATATCATGAAGGACTGCCCGAAGACGTTTCTGTAAAAGAAGAAGATATGAAACGGTTGGCGTTAGGTAAGCGTCGTACCATCAACGTTGCTTTGGTCGGGAATCCGAACTCAGGCAAAACTTCTCTTTTTAATCTAGCTTCCGGTGCTCACGAGCATGTAGGAAACTATAGCGGTGTGACCGTAGACGCCAAAGAAGGGTATTTCGATTTCGAAGGTTATCACTTCCGCATTGTTGATTTGCCGGGAACTTATTCATTATCGGCTTATACGCCGGAAGAAATTTATGTCCGCCGTCATATTATTGATGAAACGCCGGATGTTATCATCAATGTCGTTGATTCTTCAAATCTGGAACGGAATCTGTATCTGACTACCCAGTTGATTGACATGAATGTTCGTATGGTGGTGGCTTTGAATATTTACGACGAACTGGAATCCAGTGGTAATACATTGGATTATCATTTGCTGAGTAAATTGTTCGGAGTACCGATGCTGCCTACTGTCAGCAAGAAGAATCGTGGATTGGATACCTTGTTTCATGTAGTTATCAACCTTTATGAAGGTGTAGACTTCTTTGATAAACACGGGAATATGAATCCGGAGGTTCTGAAGGATCTGACCGAATGGCACGATTCTTTGGAAGACCGGAAGAATCATGAGGAAGAACATTTGGAAGATTACGTGCGTGAACATAAAAAAACGGGTCGTGTATTCCGGCACATCCATATTAATCATGGACCCGATCTGGAAAAAGCGATTGACGCTGTAAAAGAGGAGGTATCCAAGAATGAATTTATCCGCCATAAATATTCCACTCGTTTTTTGTCTATCAAGTTATTGGAAAACGATCCTGATATAGAGAGTTTTGTGCGTACACTGCCGAATGCGGGAGAGATTTTCCGTATCCGTGACAAGATGGCTAAGCGTGTTCAGGAAACAATGAATGAAGATTGCGAATCTGCTATTACAGATGCCAAATATGGTTTTATCAGTGGTGCGTTGAAAGAGACATTCACTGACAATCATCTGGAGCAGGCACAGACTACGAAGGTGCTGGATGCGATCGTTACTCATCGTATCTGGGGATATCCAATCTTTTTCCTTTTTATGTATCTGATGTTCGAAGGGACGTTTGTGCTTGGAGAATATCCGATGATGGGAATTGAATGGCTGGTAGGACAAATTGGTGATTTGATTCGCAACAATATGTCGGAAGGACCGTTGAAGGATATGTTGGTTGACGGTATTGTAGGTGGTGTAGGCGGTGTTATCGTCTTTTTGCCCAATATTCTGATTCTGTATTTCTGTATTTCGCTGATGGAAGACTCCGGATATATGGCACGTGCAGCTTTTATTATGGATAAAATCATGCATAAGATGGGCTTACACGGAAAGTCGTTTATTCCGTTGATTATGGGATTCGGATGTAATGTGCCTGCAATCATGGCTTCCCGTACTATTGAGAACCGGAAAAGCCGTCTGATTACGATGCTGATTAATCCGTTGATGTCTTGTAGTGCGCGTTTGCCCATTTATTTGTTGCTGGTAGGGGCTTTCTTTCCGAACAATGCGAGTTTGGTGTTGTTAAGTATTTATGCGATCGGGATTTTTCTGGCTGTATTGTTGGCTCGACTGTTCAGCAAGTTTTTGGTGAAAGGTGACGATACTCCTTTTGTAATGGAACTTCCGCCTTATCGAATGCCGACGGCAAAATCTATTTTCCGTCATACCTGGGAGAAAGGAGCACAATATTTGAAAAAAATGGGAGGAATTATTATGATTGCTTCTATTATCATCTGGTTCCTCGGATATTATCCGAATCATGAGGCATACGAGACGGTAGCTGAACAACAGGAAAATTCTTATATCGGTCAGTTGGGACGGGCTATAGAGCCGGTAATAAAGCCGATGGGATTTGATTGGAAACTGGGTATCGGTTTGATTTCCGGAGTAGGTGCGAAGGAACTGGTTGTTAGTACACTGGGAGTTTTGTATGTGGATAATCCGGAAGCCGATGAGGCTAGTTTGGCAGAGCGGATTCCGATCACACCTTTAGTGGCGTTCTGTTATATGCTGTTTGTGTTGATCTACTTCCCTTGTATTGCGGCATTAGCAGCTATTAAGCAGGAGTCCGGCAGTTGGAAGTGGGCGTTGTTTGCAGCTTGCTATACAACAGGGCTGGCTTGGCTGGTGGCATTTTCAGTTTATCAGATTGGAGGGTTGTTTGTATGAATAATTGGCAGGAATGGGTAGTCGGAGTACTGATTGTACTCTGCATTGCCCGTGTAATATATGGAATTTATCTTTTTTTTCGTCGTACGCGCGAAAGTGAGAATCCTTGTGATAGTTGCGTAAGTGGCTGTGATTTAAAGGATATGATGGAAAAGAAACGTCAAGAGTGCGGTGTAAAGAAAAAAAGTACAAAGAAAAATTGCTGTGGATAGTTGGTAGTTTCAAAATTTGTACTACCTTTGCAACCGCAAACGAGAAAAAATGGTTCCTTGGATGAGTGGCTTAGTCAGCGGTCTGCAAAACCGTGTACGGCGGTTCGAATCCGCCAGGAACCTCATAACCCCCCCTTTAGATTAAATTCTAGAGGGGTTTTTCTTTGCTCCTAACTGAAATGGTACTACATTGGTACTACAAAAACATGATATCAGGATGGTGTTTTAAGGAAAGACTGTTTTTATTCTTCTATTTCTTTTATTCTTTCAATTTGTCTATTCAGGAAGTAGTCAGCATACAGAGAATATGCTCCAGTTTTGCAAAAAGATATTAGTCTTTTTTTGTAGTTCAATACATCAGCATCTCTTAAAGAATAAACAGGAATGATATCAGCATGCATCAGTACAAAACTTTCTATTATTCGGGGAGCGTGTTTGTTCTCACTAGTGAAAGGCTGTAACTGGGCGATATTGCAATGAAGATAAACGGCTCGTTCCAATGGATTGGTATACTGTTCCTGTTGATAGAGTATTTCGTCTAGTTTTTCTCGGATCTTGTGTAATTCCTTTGTCGGTGTGTACTCTATGCCACTAACACAAACAGTTCTATTTCTTAAATACCCTGATTTTTCATCAGGAACTAAATCAGAAGATATGGATTGATATACTCTGAATAAAGTGCTTTTATCTATTCTTCTACTATTTTCCCCTTTGATATGTTTCAATTCTTCGGTGAATGTATTGTGTAGATTGATTAGCATTTCGGCATCTTCATACTTCTTTGATGGAGTGATTCCGTTTTTTAAGAGTGTCTCTGTTTCAACATAAGTGTAACCATTGCCTTCTATCTTTCCAGAATAGTAGCACCATAAAATAGCAAGATTCTCAACCTCACTATGATAAAGTTCCGAAAGCTTTGATAAAGGGCTTTCGATGATGAATACAGCTTTATTTATTTGTTCTTCATTGAATATCTGTTTCATGTACTCCGGTTGTCTCACTATTGTTTTTTTGTAATATTCACGAAGCTACAAAATTTTTTGATATATGAATATCTTTCATTCAAGAAGTTTATAATGAATAGTAGAATATGGGTTATTTATGGTTATAACCTCATTGTTTTGTACACGTGTATAATGACCGAAAAAATCCTTGTAGTGCGCTAGTTCCAAATAACGGTTGTTTGGAGTTATAGATCATGAGGATTATCAAAAAATACATTTTACCCTTGACCGAATCTTGACATCATTAGGGGAATTTGTCAGAAGTGGCGGTATTTCATCTAATTTGAAATTCTAAAAGGGACTTTAGAGATATTTACTGGTTTATTTTTTTCTTCTCTCCAATAATCGTAATACTGCATGGGATTCCACCTTTCAGCATTTCTGCGTGAAGAATGATCGGATTGGCATACATACTGTTCTGACATTCTATGCTAATTTTACCATTCTTGTCGGTTTGTATAGTAGGATTCCAATAAAGTGTACGGCGACGATGGTTGACATTTGCAGTCGGTATTTTGTCTTTGTAGACAGGAGAATAGAAAGCTAATGGGCGAGAATATCCTTGGATTATTGTACGACGTGTTCCATGGGCAGCCTTCATTGACTTTTGCGTTAATCTGCTATAATTGGAGTTAAAATGCGGAGTTATGTAGAATAAAGCATATTGTCCGAATCTTGAAAAATCGATATTGACGTTTACATTATTGTTGATTCCTGATGATTTCTTTCTAAAAAGGGGTTCTGATTTGGCCTTTTCAGTATCGTCTAACGATATTTTTTTCTTTGCAGCATCTCCATAAAGATAGAAACTGTCATCAAAGGTACGTGGGGGATTCATTGCTGTCATCATGTCTTTTACATTTTGTCCTTTTGTCATATTTGAACCGTGTATTGAATTAAGCACTTCATCAGTATACGAATTGCTTCCTTCGCATATCATAATCTGTTTTATACCATCTATCTCATTCCACAATGTCCAAGCAGTTAAAGTATCAAGTACTTGTTTACCAACAATGAGACAGATTGTTTTCTCTTTATATCGTGAGCTTCCGTCTTGCACATCGTATGAAAAGTTAGGATTCACTTTACTAAGCAAGTCGGGTATAGTATTAATTACTATTCCCTGATCGCGTAATTCATCAACCAATCGCGCTACATCGTAATATGCGTCTACGCTTTTCTCGAATACTTGAGTAGTGATGTTCTTATTTTTTCTTTTTTTTGCTATTTCCACTTCGCTCAATAAATAGGTATTGTCAGTTTTGCTGATAGAATCCGCATATAGCGAGTCTACATGGTCGGAAAGGGTGATCCATGAGTTTTTGTCCATCCACTGTGGATGTTCTTCTTCATAGCTGAAGGCACGTGGGGCAGGGGCGAAGTTACGGTCGAGCATAACAGAAGCATCTTTTTTATGTTTAGATCCCCGACGTCGTATCTGGAATACCGCTTCTACTTCTCCTTCAAAACTAGTAACTGGAAGTTGAAAGTTTCCGTTTTCATCTGTAAACGTATGTCCTGCTACAAATGTATTGTCTACTTTAGCTATGACGCTTACCTCCATATTTTTCATTTCTTTTTTTAATAGAGAAGAACGAATCTGCCCTTGTAGTAATAACTCTTTTTCAGCTGACTGTTGAATCAGCTCTTCATTTTTGCCGGAAATAAGTTGTGATAAGTCATATTGACGCCAACCGTGAACCATGAGCAAGACATCAAGTTCTTGTAATTTGCGAAGCGTAATATCTGCAAAATAATACCCCGGTTGATCAATATACCCTTTTAACCCGGATGTTAATAACATATCAGTAAATATACTATTATCATATTCTGTATAATCCGAACGTATAGCATCGCGTATTGATATGGATAAAGAACCTTGTAAAGGATTTCCTTTTTGATCTGTTACTTGTATTTCGCAGCGAATTGGTTCGAAAGGTTGGTAAATGTCTTTAATTCCATCTACTTGTATTGAATTCAATTTATTGGGTTGCACAAATGTAAACCGTTCACATAGCGTATTCCCGGATTTGTCTAATAGACTGACTTGATATATGCCTCCGGGAAGATCGCGTGTTTTAAGTAAGAAAGTTTGATTTCCACCTGATCTCATTCGTAGTACCCAATACGAATAGGGGCGACCTTCGTGACTTATGAATGCTACAATGTCTGCATCCGGAGTATCCCTATTGCTTAATACGTTGCCTACAATAGCGCCGCTTGAATTATTCACGTTCAATACATATCCTGCGGGAAGAGCATCCGGTAGATCGAATTGATATTCTTTCTCTTTATAAACAACTTTTGCTACTGCCGGTTTTTCTTCGGGTGTATAAGCGAATATTCCCATTCCGTCATGTAGGGTTTTAATTTCCGTCAGCTTTTCCCCGTCTTTCGTATAAATGGCACCTTCAAGAATAACATTACCTTCTTCTCTACTTTCAGCTTTAAATGCCACACGAGAAGAGATGCCTTTCACGAGTGTTCCTCCTTCGGGAAAGAACTGGATGGCAAGTTTATCTGTCACATTTTTCGGTCGCTGTTTCATGGAAGGATTCAGATTATAGGTAGAAATCCTCCGTTCAGGTCTTTCTCCTTGTGCAGACTGATAGATGGGGAATGTACGTGAGAAGTAAGAAGGCTCGCTGAATGCAAGCATCCAGCGAGTGTAAGCTCTGATTTCATAATAGCCGGACATGGTACTTTCATTCAGGATTATCTGTCCATGTCCTTCACCGCTATTCAATTCAATGATTTGGCGTTGGGTGATATGCCCTGTCTGGTCGAGCATCTCTACATAAAGAGGTTTGCTGATGGTGCTTGGCATATTGTTCTCAGCATATACCGTGTAGGCTTTAAACCATATAGTATCTCCTACATAATAACTACTATTATCAAAATGCAAGTATACCTTCTCACGTGGGTATGCGTCAGCAAAAGCAACGGCATTATCGAAGAACTGTTTGAAGATGATGTCGCTGCTAGCGTTCTGTGAACGGAGAAACAAAATGCTATGTAGACTGCAAAATAGAATTAAAAGTATTCGTTTCATTATTGTGATATGTAAGGTTGTTAATCATAGCTAAACTCACTGCAACTAAACATAATATGAATTTCTTTGCTTGTATATTCTTGGTAGATGCCATGTCGCACTGCAGTTTTAAATCCTTCCGAAACATTACCTGCGTATTCAGCTGTTATGAGATATTCTCCAATCTTCCTAAATTTTGGAACAGTAACTTCATATCTTCCGCCTACTAATTGGGGGAAAACTAAATACCCGTCAACAAGCACTCTTACAGAAAAAATGAGCCACACTTAGGATCATTGATTATGAATTTTAGTGATTCCATATTGTTGAAATCCTGTGAATTATAACCATAAGGGTTATTATAAGTTGGCTGATTGTAATCTTTATAATACCATCCAGTTGCAAGGTTTTTATCGTACCATTTTTCTTTATCATCAATACTCTTATCTGCTTTCCCTGGGAAATCTTTATGCAACAATCTATATCTAAGTTGAACGCTAGTAGGCAAATGTGTAGCATTTAAATCCATAGGATCTTGAAATCCATTGACTTTTACTATTCCAAAATTATAATTTCCCGGACCACTTTCACCTAAATAATGCCAAGGAAATGCAGTAGTACCACTTATTAGCCTATGTTGTACTTGCATATATTGATAATCCATCCAATTAGCTTCTGTAATAGGAGGATAGCAAGTCCAAATAATGGTCATATAATATACGCAAGTATTAGGACCATGTCCAGAAGGAAAATCACGACAGGATACCTGATATTCGTATAGAGCAGGTAGCGCACCTTCTCTATCTTTCCACCAATCCATTCCCTCTTCATATTCTTGTTTAGTGAAGAATGCATTAGTAGCAGACGTTGAGTTGGATATTGTGTTGCCTTTACCAAGCATAGTACTATCTGTTACTACATCTGAACTCATTAAAGCATTACTTTCGTTTAAGGAAGTTTGTTCTATTCCTTTTATTTCAGTGACAGAAATAGTTTGCAGATCATCATTACATGCAACAAATAATGCATAAAATAATAATACTGACAATGAGCCGGAAAAATAATTAATTGTTTTCATAACTACTGGATTTTAAGTAATGTCACTATTTTTAGACTTTAAGGCGTTGTGTAAAATATGTTTTTGTTATTTGCTTGGCTCTCTTTAAAGTATTTAAAATTGTTAGCTTATTCTCTGACCTTTAATATAGATAAAAAAAGTGACGTAAAAAAACAATCCTGTATTATTTATATATGTTTAATATATTCTTGAAGTTTTATACTGATAACTTACTGTTGGATTATATTCTTTTCAATTTTTACATAAGGATGGATAAACATGCAGAATGGAGCTAACCAACGTGTCGGAAAACTCTATTCAATATACTGTAATGTACCATTCTCATATCCCCGTATGCTTGAATCCCTGCACATGAAATTTCATTTCTCTTTCAATCGCTCTTACTGTATCCATATCTATTTCTCATGACATTACTATAATGGGGTGTATCTTTAAAATTGACCATATATATCCTGCCAGTTTCAGATCATAATCTTTGTTTTCCATATTGGATTGCATTTAAGTTATAATATTCAGTTCTCCGGTAATCATTCTGAAATATATTTTGTATTTTTGCTACATATGAATTATTAGAAATATGAAGATCTGTCTCTTATACACATCTCCGAGCCCACGAGACCGATCAGTATCTC
>ERZ1027194.1274-NODE-1274-length-11647-cov-6.214976_pt1 | contig 11647 bp, 9 predicted proteins | sample MGYA00519246_ERZ1027194 | MGnify/ENA primary metagenome ERZ1027194 (study PRJEB26926, sample SAMN06164505) | human gut metagenome | biome: ENVO:00009003; feature: ENVO:2100002; material: ENVO:00002003 | host: Homo sapiens | place: USA | collected 2012 ...
TCGTCGGACGGCTGGCCTACATCCAGCTCTTCGATTCGCGCTACGACGATCTGGCGCGCGCCAACGTGCTGCGCCACGTCGTGCAGTACCCGCCGCGCGGCGAGGTCTTCGACCGCAACGGCGAATATCTGGTGCAGAGCCGCGAATGCTACGATCTGATGGTCATATCGAGCGAAATCGGCAAACAGGGCTTCGACACGGCCCGCATGTGCGACGTGCTGGGACTTTCGCGCGCCCGGCTCGAACGCGAACTGGCCAACGCGCGGATGCGTCCGCGGGCGCCGCGGCTGATTATGAACTACATCTCTAAGGAGGACAAACTGCGCTTCGACGAGTGCAACTTCCGGGGGTTCTACACCGTCTACCGCACCGTCCGCCGGTATCCCCGCGAAGTGGGCGGCAACCTGCTGGGGTATGTGAGCGAGGTGAACCCCGACTACCTGAAGCGCAACCCCGAATACAAGACGGGCGACTACGTAGGGATGAACGGCGTGGAGTCAGCCTACGAGCCGCAGCTCCGGGGCCGCAAGGGCGTCCGGATTCAGGAGATCGACACCCACGGGGCGATCAAGGGTTCCTACATGAACGGCCGCTACGATTCGGTTCCCGAACCGGGACGCTATCTGGTGAGCACCATCGACGCCCGCCTGCAACTGCTGGGCGAGGAGCTGATGCGCGGCAAGGTGGGAGCCGCGGTAGCCATCGAGCCTTCGACGGGCGAAATCCTGATGATGGTCTCCTCGCCGACGTACGATCCGGACGAACTGGTGGGGCGCGAGCGGGGCAACAACTACATGAAGATGCTCTACAACAAGCGCAAGCCGCTGTTCAACCGTGCGGTGAAGGCCAAATATCCCCCGGGGTCGACCTTCAAGCTGGTGCAGGGGCTGATCGGCCTTCAGGAAGGGGTGCTCCGGCCTTCGGACCTGCACTCCTGCCACATGGGCTACCAGGCGGGCCGCCTGAAGATGGCCTGCCACGCCCACGCCTCGCCGCTGGACCTGCGCTTCGCGGTGGCGACCTCGTGCAACGCCTACTTCTGCTACGTCTTCCGCGACATCCTCGACAACCCCAAATACGGAAGCGTGAAGGAGGGTTACGACGTCTGGAAACAATATGTCGAGAGCTTCGGATTCGGGCGCAAGCTGGGTTCGGACTTCCTCGACGAGGGCAACGGATACGTGCCCGACCGCGCCTACTACGACCGCCAGTACCGGGGTTCGTGGAACTCGCTCACGGTGCTGTCGCTCTCGATCGGGCAGGATGCGCTGGGCTGCACGCCGTTGCAGCTGGCCAATCTGGCGTGCATCGTGGCCAACCGAGGCTACTACTACATCCCGCACATCGTGAAGAAGATCGAAGGACAGGACTCGCTCGACGCGCGTTTCTACGAACGCCACTACACGATGGTCGAACCGAAACACTTCGAACCCATCGTCGAGGGCATGTGGCGGGGCGTGAACGTCGGGGGAACCTCGACCCGCGCCCGGCTCGAAGGATTGGACGTCTGCGGCAAGACCGGAACGGCCGAAAACCCGCGCGGCCGCGACCACTCGACCTTTCTCTCGTTCGCACCGAAGGACAATCCGAAGATCGCCATTTCGGTCTACGTCGAAAACGGCGGATTCGGCGCCTCGGCGGCCCTGCCGATCGCCAGCCTGCTGGAAGAGTACTACCTGACGGACACGATCCGCAGGCCCGAACTGCTGCAATACATCAAGGACATGAACATCTATTATCCCGCTTATGACAAATAACCGGCATAACGGCATCTTTTACGGCGTGGACGGCTGGACCGTCCTGCTCTACGTGCTGATCGTCGCGGCGGGATGGATCTCGATCACTTCGGCGTCGTACGACGACAGCGCGGCCGACCTGCTCTCGTTCTCGCACTTCTACATGAAGCAGCTGATGTGGATCGGCATGGCGTGGGTCACGGCGATCATCATCCTGCTGCTCGACGAACGGTTCTACCACATGTTCGCCTACCCGGCCTATCTGGGCGGCATCGCGCTGCTCGTGGCCGCGCTGCTCTTCGGCCGCGAGGTCAACGGCGCGAAGGCGTGGTTCGAGTTCGGGTCGCTGCGCGTGCAGCCCGTGGAGTTCGCCAAGATCGCCACGGCCCTGGCCCTGGCCCGCGTGATGAGCGAATACTCCTTCTCGATCAACCGCGCGGGCGACCTGATGAAGGTCGCCGTGGTGATCTGCATTCCGCTCTTCATCATCATCCTGCAGAACGACACCGGATCGGGCATCGTGCTGGGGTCGTTCCTTTTCGTGCTCTACCGCGAAGGGCTGAACAAATGGCTCTGCATCCCGGTGCTGCTGATCGCCGCGCTGTTCATCGTCTCGTTCCTCCTCTCGCTGATGACACTGCTCGTGACGCTGATTCTGGTCTGCACGCTCTCCGAGGCGATGATGAACGGCCAGTGGCGTTCGCGCCTCGTGTTCCTGGCCGCGGTGATGCTGTCGGCCATCCTGCTATGCCTCGTGATGGCGCTGATCGCCCCCGGAACGCTCGATCTCTACCACAGCCTGCTCACAACGACCCTCGCGGCCGTGGTCTTCGCTGCCGTATACGCCTACCGCTCGAATCTCGCCAACATCTTCATCACGCTGGGACTGTTCGTCGGTTCGCTCGTCTTCCTGCCCACCACCGACTACATCTTCAATTCGATTCTCAAACAGCACCAGCGCGACCGTATATTAAGCTTCCTGGGCATCATCAGCGACCCGCTCGGAACCGACTACAACGTCAACCAGGCGAAAATCGCCATCGGCTCGGGCAACTTCTGGGGCAAGGGCTTCCTCGAAGGGACCCAGATCAAATACGGGTTCGTCCCCGAAAAGCACACCGACTTCATCTTCTGCACCGTGGGCGAGGAGTGGGGATTCCTCGGCTCGGTCGTGGTGCTGACGCTGCTGTGCCTGCTGATCCTGCGGCTGATGCGCATGGGCGAACGGCAGCAGGAGCCGTTCGGACGCATCTACTGCTACTGCGTGGCGGCGATCCTGCTGTTCCACGTGCTGGTCAACGTGGGCATGACCATCGGCCTGATGCCCGTGATGGGCATTCCGCTGCCGTTTATGAGCTACGGAGGCTCGTCGCTCATCGCCTTCACAATCCTGCTGTTCATCGCCGTGCGGCTCGACGCCTCGACACGACAATTTTCCGTACACAAACTATAATACCCGATGATTCGCTACAACCCCAAAGGACTGACTACCCCGCAAATCGACGAAAGCCGCCGGCGCCACGGCGACAACGTCATCACCCCGCCGAAGGACGATTCGGCCTGGCGCCTGCTGCTGGAAAAATTCCGCGACCCGATCATCCGCATCCTCCTGCTGGCCGCCGTGCTGTCGCTCATCATCGGATTCGTCCACAAGGACTTCACCGAATCGGTGGGCATCATCTGCGCCATCATCCTCGCCACCTGCGTCGGATTCTGGTTCGAATGGGACGCCCAGCGGCGTTTCCGGAGGCTCAACCAGGTGAACGACGACATCCCCGTGAAGGTGATGCGCGAAGGGTCGATCCGCGAAATTCCGCGACGCGACGTGGTCACGGGCGACGTGGTCTACATCGAGAGCGGCGAGACGATTCCCGCCGACGGCGAACTGGTCGAGGCCGTATCGCTGAAAATCAACGAATCGACGCTCACGGGCGAACCCGAGGTGGACAAGACGGTCAACGAAGCCGACTTCGACCCCGAGGCGACCTATCCCTCGAACGCGGTGCTGCGCGGCACGACCGTGGCGGACGGGTACGGCGTGATGGTCGTAACGGCCGTGGGCGATGCGACCGAAGCCGGACGCGTCACGGAGCAGTCGACCGTGCAGAGCGAAGAGCAGACGCCCCTCGACCGTCAGCTGACGCGCCTCTCGCGTCTGATCGGCCGGCTGGGCATCCTCCTTTCGGCGCTTATCTTCTGCGTGATGCTCGGAAAGGCGATCTTCGCGGGCGGGCTGCTCGAGAGCGACTGGCTGACCATCTCGCAGCACGTGCTGCAAATCTTCATGGTTTCGGTGGCCATCATCGTCATGGCCGTGCCCGAAGGGCTTCCGATGTCGATTACGCTGTCGCTGGCGATGTCCATGCGACGGATGCTGAAGACCAACAACCTCGTGCGCAAAATGCACGCCTGCGAGACGATGGGCGCCGTGACGGTCATCTGCACCGACAAGACCGGCACGCTGACCCAGAACCGCATGCACGTGCAGGAACTGATCCGCTACGACACGCTTCCCGCACGGGAATTCGCCGAGGTCGTGGCCCTGAACACCACGGCGTTCCTCGACGCCGAAGGCCATATCATCGGCAACCCCACGGAAGGGGCCTTGCTCGAATGGATGCGCGCCGGAGGCGAGGACTACGAACCGCTGCGCGCCGAAGCGAAGATCGTCAACCGGCTGACCTTCTCGACCGAACGCAAATACATGGCCACGATCATCGAAAGCGGCATCTCGGGCCGCCGCATCCTCTGTGTGAAGGGCGCCCCGGAGATCGTGCGCACGATGTGCGCCCCGGACGGCAAGGACGCGCAGGTCGCCGAACAGCTCCTCGGGTTCCAGAGCCGCGCCATGCGCACGCTGGCCGTGGCGTGGGCGGAAACCGCGTCGGACGACTGCCTCGAAGCGGTCAAGGCGGGCGGGCTGCACTTCGCGGCGGTGGCCGCCATCTCGGACCCCGTGCGCGAGGACGTCCCGGCGGCCGTCGCACGCTGCCTGGAGGCGGGAATCGGCATCAAGATCGTCACGGGCGACACCCCGGCCACGGCGCGCGAAATCGCCCGCCAGATCGGGCTGTGGAACGACGCCGCGGATGGCGAACGGAACCACATCACCGGCACGGAGTTCGCCGCCATGAGCGACGAGGAGCTGCTGGAACGCGTGCAGGAGCTGAAGATCATGTCCCGGGCCCGGCCGCTGGACAAGCAGCGTCTCGTCAAGCTGTTGCAGCAGCGCGGCGAGGTGGTGGCCGTGACGGGCGACGGCACGAACGACGCCCCGGCGCTCAATTTCGCCAACGTGGGTCTTTCGATGGGCTCGGGAACCTCCGTGGCGAAGGACGCCTCGGACATCACGCTGCTGGACGACTCGTTCGCCTCGATCGCCACGGCCGTCATGTGGGGACGTTCGCTCTACCGCAATATCCAGCGTTTCGTGCTGTTCCAGCTGACGATAAACTTCGCGGCCATCACCATCTGCTTCATCGGCGCGTTGTTCGGAACCGACATGCCGCTCACGGTGGTGCAGATTCTCTGGGTGAACATCATCATGGACACCTTCGCGGCGATGGCCATGGCCTCGCTGCCGCCCAACCCCGAAGTGATGCGCGACAAACCGCGCCCGAGGGACGAATTCATCATCACCCCCGCCATGGCCCGCACCCTCTTCACGTGCGGCGCGGCGATGGTGGTCGTACTGCTGGGAATGCTCTTCCGGTGGACGATCCTGCAAGGCGGACTCACGGTGGAGCAACTGACCGTGTTCTTCTCGACGTTCGTCTTCCTCCAGTTCTGGAACATGTTCAACGCCAAGGGATTCGAGACGCGCCATTCGGTCTTCACATGTCTTGGCGGCTGCCGCGAATTCTTCCTGATCCTCGCGGCGATCGGCGTGGGACAGGTGCTGATCGTGGAATTCGGAGGCGAGGTGTTCCGCACCGAACCGCTCTCGTGGATGCAATGGGCCGAGGTGATCGGATTCACCTCGCTGCTGGCTGTCAGCGGCGAAATCATCCGTGCAATCCACAGAAAAAGAAAACAGTTGCGATAATCGGAACCGGGCTTTCGGCTACTTACCTCGCCACGCAAAACCTCGGCGTGCGCTTCTCGACCGATTACGACGTCGCACCTCCCGTGGTGCGTTCGTCGCGCGAACGGCTTCACAAGCTCACCTTCGGCATGGAGGTCTGCGCGGTATTCTGAAACGCAAAGGGCGGACCCGCAGGTCCGCCCTTTCCATTTTCTTTCCGGTCCCTTACAGGAACGATCTCCCCTGTGCGGCGCTGCGCAGCCGCCCGGCCGTGACGCCGTCCTTCACCGCAGCAGGGATCGCCACCCCGGAATAGACCGAGACGACGCCGTCCTTCAGCGCGCGGAGCCGCAGTTCCCGCTTCGTCATTTTTTCAACCGCATAGCTGCTGTCCCACGGCGTACCGTCGGCATAGGTCCCCGAAAGCACCTGCCCGGTCGCCGGATCGCCGACAAGGGCGTAGGTCCCGGTGAACCGGGCGTACCCGAACGTCCCGATACTCTGGTAAAGGGAGAATATCCCGTCTTCGCCGAGTTGCAGGTAAACCGTTCCGGTCAAGGCCGTACCGTCCTTCCAGCGGGTCAGCATCCAGCCGTCGTAGTTCGCCTCGTCCTCACCGCCGCCCTTGTCTCCGCCGCAGCCGACAGCCAGCAGAGCCGCGGCCGCCACGGCAAAAAGGCTCAATCCGATTTTCATACCCAAGGCCGTCCCGCTCCTGGTTTCCGCAAAGACGGATTACAAATATAGGGATTGGAACCCGAAATCCAAAGCAGAGCTGCAAAAATCCCCGGCGGCAGATGAAACAGACGCCCGTTGGCACAAAAAATGCACGTTCCGGACTGCGGCCTTTCCCCCGGCAACACATTATGAAACTGCGTCTCGGTCTGATACTTCTGTTATTCGCGGCATCGGCAGGCATTCTTGTCTGGATGTACTACGCTGCGACGCGCGAACCCCGGTCGCCGAAGGGTTCGCCGTGGGCCGAAACGCTCGCCGACCTGGACGCCTGCTGCCGCCGCAAACACGTCAAATCGGTGCAATACGACCATTTCGCAGGCATCGCGGCCGACGAAAAGCGCCACACGGCCGAACGGCTGTTCCGGGCCATGGCCTTCTCCGAGCGGTTGCAGGAGAACAACTGCGCGACGGCGATCCTCCATCTCGGAGGTCATTACACGCCCCCGGGGAAAATCATCATTTTCGGCGGCACGACCGACGGCAACCTCGAACGGAGCGTCGCCTACGAACGACAGGCCCACGCCGGACGCTCCGGAGCCGACATCCGCCGGGCGATGGAGCGCGGCAACCGCTATGCGGCGCGCATACTGACCTGGGCCTCGGCGGGAGACATGCGGAACATCGCCCTGCTGGAACGCTGCCGGCAGGAGGGACGCAACGCCCCGGACACGGGCCGGTTCGCAGTCTGCCCGAACTGCGGCAACCTCTATCCGTCGGAATACGCCGACTGGTACTGCCCCGCCTGCCTGACGGAGGGAAAAAGGTTCGTCCTCTTCGAGTGAGCCATGCTACATAGGGGGGGGGAAACGAAGCGAGGCACGAACCGGTAATCCCGTCCGTGCCTCGCAGGTACAAGGGCAAAAACGCCCCGTGAAATCAGCGACTACTCCTCGTCGGCGTCCTTCATGGTGTGGTATACGTTCACCACGTCGTCGTCCTCTTCGAGTTTCTCGACCAGCTTCTCGACCGATTCGCGGCCTTCGGCGTCAAGCTCCTTCACGTCGGAGGGGATACGCACCGACTCGCCCGAGACGATCTCGAAGCCCTTGTCGTCGAGCCACTTCTGGATGGCGCCGAACGATTCGTAGGGGGCGTAAACCGTGATGCCGTCCTCCTCGGAGTAGAACTCGTCGACCCCCAGGTCGATCATCTCCAGCTCCAGCTCCTCGGGATCGACACCCTCGGCGGCGCGGAACTTGAAGACGCACTTGTGGTCGAACAGGAAGCCCACCGAGCCGCTGTTGCCCAGCGTGCCGCCGCATTTGTTGAAATACATGCGCACGTTGGCCACGGTGCGGTTGGTGTTGTCGGTGGCCGTTTCGACGAGGAACGCAATGCCGTGAGGGCCGTATCCCTCGTAGATCACCTCCTTGTAGTCGGCGGCATCCTTCTCGGTGGCGCGCTTGATGGCCCGTTCGATGTTCTCCTTGGGCATGTTCTCGGCCTTGGCGTTCTGAATCAGAATGCGCAGGCGGGTGTTGCCCGACGGGTCGGAACCTCCGGCCTTGACGGCGATCTCGATCTCTTTGCCCAACTTGGTGAAGGTGCGGGCCATGTGACCCCAGCGTTTCATTTTTCGCGCTTTGCGATACTCAAAGGCTCTTCCCATAAGATTATCGTTTTTTTTCGGATTTTTTCGTTCGTGGTGCAAAGGTATAAAATTCGGAGTTAAAAATTAAAGATTAAAAATTAAAAATTACTTTTGTACCGTATAAAAACACCTGAATTTATGGAGATCAAAAGTCGTTTCGACCATTTCAACATCAACGTAACGGACCTCGACCGCAGCATCGCCTTCTACGACAAGGCCCTTGGGCTGCGGGAAACGGGCCGCAAAGAGGCCTCCGACGGAGGATTCACGCTGGTCTATCTGGGCGACGGACAAAGCCCCTTCCGCCTGGAGCTTACCTGGCTGCGCGACCACGCCACCGCGCCCTACGAGCTGGGCGAGAACGAGAGCCACCTCTGCATGCGCGTGGCGGGCGACTACGACGCCGTGCGCGAGCACCACCGCGCCATGGGCTGCGTCTGTTACGAAAACCACGACATGGGGCTTTACTTCATCAACGACCCCGACGACTACTGGATCGAAATATTACCCCTGAAATAACCGCCATGCAGACGCAAACCGAAATGCAGAGGGAGGTCGACGAGGCCGTGCGCACGATGCGCGCGGGCGGCATCATCCTCTACCCCACCGACACGGTCTGGGGACTGGGCTGCGACGCCACCTCCGCCGCCGCCGTGGAGCGGATATACCGTCTCAAGCGGAGCGGGAACAAGAAATCAATGCTCGTGCTGTGCGCCTCGGCCGACATGATCGTCCGCTACGTCAACAAGGCCCCGGGAATCGCCTTCGAGGTGATGGAGCTGGCCACCTCGCCCCTGACGGCCATCCTGCCGGGCGCCGCGGGGCTTGCCGAAAACCTCATCCCCGACGAAGGGACGCTCGGCGTGCGCATCCCCGACCACGAATTCTGCCGCCGGATGCTCCGCGCCCTGGGACGGCCCATCGTCTCGACCTCGGCCAACATCTCGGGCGAAGCGACGCCCGTGGGATTGCAGGACGTGGCCCGCGAGATCATCGACGGCGTGGATTTCGTCGTCAACCCCCGTTTCGAAGGCAAACCGACCCGCAAGGCGTCGTCGATCATCGCGTTCGGCGAAGGCGGCGAGGTGAAAATCATCCGCGAATAAGATGGCGCGCACGCTCGAAACCCCGATTCAGAAACGGTTCTCCGACGTGGACCCCTTTCAGCACGTGAACAACGTCTCGCAGCAGATGTATTTCGACGTGGGCAAGATGGAGTTCTACGAAAAGGTGCTGGGCGCGGAGGTGCTGCTCGCAGACCTGCGGATTCTCACCGTCTCGACCTCGACCTCCTACCTGGGGCAGGTCAGGATGCACGACCCCGTGCGGGTAACGACCACCTGCGAACGGGTGGGAACGAAGAGCCTGACGCTCTTCCAGCAGCTGCTCGCCGGCGGCGAGGTGCGCAGCGAAAGCCGCTCGGTGATGGTCGTCTTCGACTTCGCACGCCAGCGGAGCGAACCGGTTCCCGACGCCTGGCGCGAACGGCTGCTGGCCGATTAGTGTTCCAGCCGTCCGTCGCTGCGCAGTTTCGGCAGGCCGTGGCGGACATAATACTTATAGCCTACCACCACGAGGATGACGCCCGCGAAGATGAAGACCGAGGCGGTGATGTTCGCGGCGTCGAAATGCGCCTGTCCGCGCGTAATGGCCAGGATGCCCGCGATCACGGGCTGGATGTAGCGGTAAAGCGCCGTGTGCACCGAGGTCAGCTTCTCCGTGCCGCGGTAGAGCAGGTACATGGGCAGGACGGTTCCCAGAATGAGGATATAGCCCAGTTCGGCCTGCGCAAACAGCGGAAGCCGCAGAAACGGTACGTGGTCGATGTATTTCCAGAAGAAGGGCGCCGTTATGGCCAGCCCGATGATGTAGTACCACCCCATCACGACCAGCGTGCCCAGCTTCTCCAGCTGCGGCTTGATAATCACCGTATTGACGGCGATGGCCACCACGGCCGCCAGCACGAACAGGTTGCCCTGGGCGCGGCTGCCGTGGGTAAGCGAGAAGCCGTCGCCGAGAATCAGGATTCCGGCGCCGACGAGTGCGCAGACCACCCCCACGACACGCGTCCCGATATACTTGCGCGGGTGCATCAGGTGATCCATGATCAGCGTGAAGGCCGGGCCGAGCGTGGCGATGACCGAGGCGTCGATGGGCGTGGTGTAAGACGACCCCCAGAGCAGCATGTACATCCAGCCGTAGACGATCAGCAGCGTGACAATCAGAATGTTGCCCACATCGCGCCACGTAATGCGGTAGGAGTAGCGGGAGAAAAGGGCGAAGGGGATGAAGAAAACCGCCGCCGAAAGCACCTGCAACATGAATATCTGCTGGAAATCGAGGTAATTGCGCGTGAGGGAGACGTAGAACGAAAAATTCGCTCCGAAAAACACGTTGGCGAAAACCAGGTCGAGATTATAGCGCGTTTTACTCACAAAAAGAAAACCGGGCAATTATCGCACCGAATTTTACCTTATATTTGCCCCGGCCAAAAGCCGGGATTCAAGGGCGGTGGCCGAAATCGAGATTCGGAAACGGATCGGCGCCCGCCCCGCTTCAGAACCCCGCTTCTCGAACGGGCTACGAAAGATGGACAAAGGAAAACTGAAAGGACATGCGGCCCTGTGGGTCGCCAACATCGTCTGGGGACTCAACGCCCCGATCGGCAAAAGCGTACTCTGGTCCGAGGCCAACCCCGGAGGGGTCAACCCCTTCGCGTTGAGCGTCTACCGCATGGTGGGCGCGGCGCTGCTGTTCTGGACGGTCTCGCTGCTGCTGCCCCGCGAACGGGTCGCCCGGCGCGACATCGCGCTGCTGCTCCTGGCCTCCGTCTTCGGCATCCAGCTCAACCAGATGCTGTTCCTGTGGGGGCTGTCGCTCACCTCGCCCATCGACACGTCGATCATCGCCACGGTGGTCCCCGTGCTGACGATGGTGCTGGCGACGCTGTTCCTGCGCGAGCCGATCACGTGGCTGAAGGCCGGGGGCGTCTTTCTGGGATGCGCCGGGGCGCTGATCCTGATTCTCGTGAGCCAGCACGGCACAGGACACTCGTCGAGCGTCATGGGCGACGTGCTGTGCATCGTCAGCGCCGTCAGCTACGCCACCTACCTCACGGCCTTCCGCAACGTGATCGTCCGCTACTCGCCCGTGACGACGATGAAGTGGATGTTCCTCTTTGCCGCCATAGTCGCCGTGGTGATCTACTACCGTCCGCTGACCGCGGTCGACTACGCCGGGCTGGCGCCCCGGACCTGGGCCGGAATCGGTTACGTCGTGGTCTGCTCCACGTTCCTCTCCTACCTGATGGTTCCCATCGGCCAGCACCACCTGCGGCCCACGGTCGTGTCGATGTACAACTACGTGCAGCCCGTCGTGGCGGTGCTGTTCACCGTGGCGATCGGACTCGACACCTTCGGATTCACCAAGGCCGGAGCCGCGCTGTGCGTCTTCGCGGGGGTATGGCTGGTAACCAAGTCGAAATCCCGGGCGCAGCTCGACGCCGACCGCCTGAAAGGCTGTCTCTTATACACATCTCCGAGCCCACGAGACCGATCA
>ERZ1027194.1276-NODE-1276-length-11628-cov-6.760650_pt1 | contig 11628 bp, 9 predicted proteins | sample MGYA00519246_ERZ1027194 | MGnify/ENA primary metagenome ERZ1027194 (study PRJEB26926, sample SAMN06164505) | human gut metagenome | biome: ENVO:00009003; feature: ENVO:2100002; material: ENVO:00002003 | host: Homo sapiens | place: USA | collected 2012 ...
GCTCTCAATGCGCTAACGCTATGCTGTCAAGAGGCTGTACGAATTATGCCTGTATGGTTTTCTATGCTCGACGAAACCGGCTTTTATGCGCCGTCCATGGCGCATAACACCTTGCCCTGCCGTCCATGGCAGGACATTTCTGGGTTCCATGTGCATAATTCTACAGACTCTAAACAGCTCCGCTAGTCGCTTATTGAGAGCCCCTTGCGGCTGGAGGCATGTCCGCGTCTTACGCCCCTTACTTTATTGGTAACAATTCAGTACTTTGTGGTAAAAATAAAAAGAGCCGGTAAGTATAATAAATATACTTATCGGCTCCTAACCATCCTATACAAGACGTCGTATAGCAAGTATTGTATGACACTGTACGCTTCTGTTTGCTGTGATTCCTGCCTTTGTGGACTGTGCCTCCACTATAACACCACCACCTGCATATATAGCTACATGTCCCGGATATACCACTACGTCTCCCGGCTGTATATTATCGAATGATACGGCCTGTCCCACAGACTTAAATGCCTGTGAATATCTCGGTGTGCTGATACCAAAATGTGCATATACCTCATGTACAAAGCCTGAACAGTCTACACCGTTTGTAAGACTGTTTCCAGCCCATACATATGGATTGCCCACAAACTGCATAGCGTATGATACTACAGAGCTTCCTGAAACTCCTGTTGAAGCACCCGGGTTCTTTCCACCGCCTGCTGCATAGTCACCGGCAATGCTTCCGCCCTTGCCGGCTCCACCACCATCATAGCTTGGACTGCTTGATGAGCTGTTCGCTCTGGCAGCGGCAGCTGCTGCAGCTGCGGCCGCTGCTTCCTGCTCCTGAATGATTTTGCCCTGTGCCGTAATGATATTCTGATAATTCTCTGCCTGCTGCTGTGCCTGAGCTATCTGGCTTGCATACTGCTCCTTCTGGTTTTCAAGAGCTACTATAGCCGCCTCGACATCTGCCTGCTGCTTCTCATAGTCATCCTGCATGGCTGTGAGCTCATTCATGTCGTTGTCAAGCTTAGTACCAATCTCCTTCACCTGCTCGACTGCTGCCTGATAAGAATCCATAAGAGCACGATCCGAATCATATACATCTGACACGTACTCTATACGATTGAGCATATCTGTGATACCATTTGACTCAATAATTGCTGTCCAGATATTGTCCTCAGCGCTGTTTTCATACATGAACTGTATACGCTTCTTCATGGCGTCATACTGCTCCTGCTGCTTTTCCTGAGCTGCTGCAAGATCCTTCTGATTCTGCTCTATCTCTGCCTGTTTGCTTGTGATATCTGTCTGAAGCTTCTTTTGTGCTGCAAGAATCTCATCAAGCTTTGCGGATTTATTCTTTATATCATCAGCAGTAGTCTGCTGCTGATCCTTTAAACCATTAATCTCATTCTTCTTATCCTTGAGATCCTGCTCAGCCTGTGACTTCTTCTTTTCTGCATCCTTCTGCTTCTGTGTCTTGGCATATACCTTCTCAAGTCCACTGTTTATGTATCCGCTAAATGTAGTGCCCTCTACTGCCGGTCCTGTAAAAACGAGTGCCGATGTTAACACAGTACATATAGCACGTGTCCATTTCTGATTCATTTTATTCCTCCTGTAATACGACGGTCAGATTGACCTTTCCTTCCACAATTTACGTTCAATATACATTCGGATATATTATTGCACAAAATGAATCTTTTTTCCACATCTTTTTGTAAATTTACAGAATTTTCCACATTTTATATAAGGATATGAGGATCAAAAGGTATTTTGCCCCTAATTTATGATTCACATGCGCGCTATTATAAGTCTATCATCAGGTTTGATGCTATCTGATGTCAGAGCATTTATTTCCATTATGTTTTCAACAGTGGTGCGGTATCTTTTTGCAATGTCCCACATTTTATCATCCTTCTGCACTATATAGCCAACCAGAGCTGCTTCCTCTTCAGTATCAGACGCTATTTTTTCCTGCTCCACCGATGTTATGACTGACACTTCATCCTGCTGCAGGGCAATAGCGTTTATGCTGACAACACCCTTAATTTCATATTCGCTGTTGTCGAGTAGATTGACCTGCACCTGGTCTACCTGCAGATTTACCTCGCAGCAGGTGTTGGCATCCATGCCGGGTATCTCAACAAACTGCTCAAACGGCACAGAGTCTGTATGCATCTCTATCGGACAGCCATCATCCTCCACAATATTCACACAGTTCACCTGCAATACACCTGACACAATAATTCCTGTGTCTGCATTTTTTATCTGTGCAATAGCGGCCTGCGTCTTTGTACCGCATATTCTTAAAATTCTCTTTTTGCTGTTTTCTCTGTACAACTGCTCCAAAATACGGCATTTTGTGTCATTTTTCATAAGAAGGCTGCATACCTTCATCTTTTCAAACACAGGTTTTACCGGACATGATACGCTGTACATGTCATTGAGCACCTCTACTGTTTCCTCACTCCAGACCTTTCCATCCACCGCAAGTGCTGCCTCAATCGAAAGCTGCCTGAGCTCTCCGTCGTAATCATTTTCCGCCTCAACCTGATGCATGGCAGGCTGTGTGCGAAGCCAGGCAATATTTCCGGCATCATCACCCTCGCAGCGTATTTCATTTGAAAACCCCTCCTGCACCTCAAAGCAGCAAATTTCCTGTTCTTCACTCAGATACACTATACACGCATGGCACTCGCCTGTCAGTGTGATATGGTCACGCTCGTATGTATACTCCAGATTTCTCATATCAACAAGACTTGATATGAGCTTGCATATATTCGGCTTGGTCTTTGGCAAGGTGACGACATTTTTAATTCTGACAATATCCCTTACAACACTGTCAAGCTTAAGCACCTTCATCTGCCCCATAAGCTGCTCCACGTCCTTGTCATCAATCCTTTGTGCAACCTCAAGATTTTCTTCCCTCTCTCCATAAAGCTCCACGCTTATAATGCCTCTGACCGAGAGCTTTCGCGAATTGATAACCCCAACCGTAAGCTCATCAAGCCCGGTATACACACGAACTGTATCCTTCTCGCAGACTCCTTGAAGCACAAGCTTCTCCTGAAACGGTATTGCATCCTTTATATGCTCCACTCTGTTTCCGCCGATATTTTCCTCCGGCTCATCGCCTTCAAAAACTTCCTCTCTCGTATACAGCACTTCAAATTCAATGCTTCCACTCAGCCAGATATTCTCGCCTGACGCTTTTATCTCGTCAAGCTTTACCTGCCCGTTCTGACAAACCACTTTGGAAACATCAGGCTTATTGTCCTTTATGACATAATCCCTGTCGAAGCCAACCTGCGACATATCCTTTACCTTTTCTATGCATTGTCTGATTTTTTGTGTAATTAACTCCATAAAAAATACCCCACTTCAAATATGTATATAAAATACATATTCAAGATGGAGTAACTTTATGCAGATGCAAATATTTAAATTCATGATCATTATAATAAAGATGCAACATCTTTACTTCATGATACTAGCAAAGCTGCATCCTTATATCTTTTGTAATCACATCAGTGTAGGTGAAAGATAAGAGCTGTGGCGGATTCTGCTCAAACTCATCATCTATCAGAACCGTAAACACACTTGGGTATGCCTGCTGAATAACACCCTCCTGAATGTCAACCTTGTTGCGGCCAAGATCCTGCTGGATTTTTACCCTGTTGCCACACTGCTGGTGAATCGATGCTCTGACTTTTCTAATTTCTGTCTGTTCCATTTTAAGCCTCCTTATTGTGGATATGCCCACTGGCACATAACTATAGTCCTCATGGTAACCAGTATTGTAACGACGGTGTCATATATATGAAATCAATCTCTGTATAAATATAAAACAGGTCAAATTAATCAACAATTATATCAATCAATATATTTGAATATATAAATATGTCACCACAATATCTAGTAACTTTACTATAGCAAAGTATCGCAGTGATAGCAATAGGGCATTAGTACTGATTGTCAGTTTTTTCGCAACTTTTAACACAATTTACGAAATTTTCACTCAAACACAACAGGCATTTCACTCAATTCCGTCTTTATTACTATGTACGGATAACTCGCCTGATTGCTGACCTTCTCGCCCTTATCCGGGGCTATCAGACGCGTATCAAAATACATTGCCTTATCCTTAACATAAAACTGGTTAACCGTAATACTGTAGCCACCTGTCTCCTTTGTGCCAAAGCCTTCCGCTATGTATAAATATTCATCATCCTTGTACGTCAGCTTCATCGCCTTCGCCTTGTTTTCATTTATCTGCTTTTTAAACTCCTCCGGGATTTCATCCCCGCAGATCACCGTGTACTCAACCATCCTGTCACTCTCCGTGCCTGAAATATTTGCGCGACAGCCCGAAATCACTGTCGTTTCCAATATAACAAGCACACCTGCAGCCATCACCAGAAATTTCCTCAATTTTTCTGACATTTTTTCCTCTCTTTCTTATCATATCGCTTATGATATGATATAATATCAAATATTGAACTACAATTTATATAGAGTATGAAAAAGAGAGGTCAAATATGCGTTCAGTTTTAATCGTAATATTCGTATTTTTCTATCTGCTGCTCGGTCTTCCGGTGCTCGGAGCCATGTGGATAATACACAAATTTGCCCCGGCATGGGCCGATATGGCACAGCTTCGCCTGGTACAGTGGGCTTTCAGTGTCATCATATTCCTAAGCGGAGCAGACATTGAATTTATTGGGGAGGAAAATGTGCCAAAGGACGAGGCTGTACTATATATAGGAAATCACCGTAGTTTCTTTGACATCATAATCACCTACTCCAGATGTCCACGCCTGACCGGCTACATCTCAAAGCAGAGCATCACAAAAATACCGGTGCTGGGTCTCTGGATGAAGCGCCTGCACTGCCTGTTTTTGGACCGCGATGACATCAAGCAGGGACTAAAGGTCGTGCTTGCAGCCATAGATCAGGTCAAATCCGGCATCAGCATATGTGTATTTCCTGAGGGCACACGCTGCAAAAACAAAGATGACCTGACAGAGGTACAGTCTTTCAAAGAAGGTACTTTCAAGATTGCCACAAAGAGCAAATGCAAGATAGTGCCAATGGCAATCATGGGAACAAATGAAATATTCGAGGATCACCTTCCATGGGTCAAAAAGAGGCATGTGGTTATCCAATACGGCACTCCTATTGATCCGGCAACACTCAGTAAAGAGGAACAAAAGCATCTCGGAGCTCATTGCAGAGAAGTGATTGTGGATATGCTTAAAGAAATGGTATAGCTGAAAAACCGCCCAGTCGGGCGGTTTTTCATATTTCTTCTTCAAATTCCTTTAAACTATTAAATTTTATTCTCATCAAATATAGTTTACTTCAAAACAAGCACCGAATACGCCGGCAGCTTTGCCGTTCCATCCTTATATGATGGTGCTTTCTTTGTAGTCTGAAGCATTGCAACAGCATCATTTACTCCAAGCGATGACACATCCACACTTGCTTCATCCTTTGATGGATTAAATATAAGCACTGCTTTCTCACCATTGTACTCTCTTGTGAATATACACACATTATCATTTGACAGATCTTTTTCAAAGGTATTTGTACCTCGTGCTATCTCCGGGAAAGCATTTCTTATTGATATTGTCTGCTTCACAAAGTTGTAAATAGAGTATGGATCCTCCATCTGCTTATCTAGGGTATCATATGTCTGCTCGGTTTCTTCTGCATTCTGAGGTCCCACACACATTCCCTTAGCTTTTGAATCCCCGCTCCATCTCATGGCAAGACGCTTCGTCTCATCATTGGCTGTGCCTCTCATGCCGATTTCCTCTCCATAATACAGAAAAGCATTTCCGGGCATAAGAAGATTCATGGCCTGCGCCATCTTGGTTTTCTCCTCGGCATTATCTCCGTTGTAGTATCCTGCGCTGCGTCCCATATCATGATTTGTATAGAACGGTGCATCAATGTATGAGTCTGTATACTTCTTTATCTCATTTTCCACATCAACCAGAGCATTGCCGTATGTGCTGGCACCATGATTTGCTGCACCATTTAACACCTTTCCAATATATCCATCCTGCTGTGAAAAATCAAAGTTGAACATACTGTCAATTCCACTCTTATAGTACTTCGCATACTCTCTGTATGTAGTCCAGCCCTCACCAACCATATAAGCATCGGCCTTTTTGCTCTTCACATTGTTCACAAGCCATGTGAGGTCATCTATAGTCTCAGTCTGGTTATTATTATTGTAATAAATCACAGCATCCAGTCTAAAGCCATCTACGCCGCGGTCAAGCCAGAAGGATGTAACCTTGTCAATCTCCCCTCTTACAGCTTCGCTCTGCAGGTTAAGGTCAGGCATGCTGTCTACAAACTGTGACTCGTAATACCAATTCGTGCCCGGCAGCTGGTTGTAGCCTCCGGTATTGGTTTTGCTAAAATTATAGTAATCAACATAAGGACATTCCGAAGAATCCGGCTCTGCCCCATCAGGAAGCGACTTGATATAATCTGCAGCCGCCTTAAACCACGGATGCTCGTTAGATGTGTGATTTATTACAAAGTCAATAATCACATTGATGTTTCTCTTGTGACACTCCGTAATAAGCGCATCAAAATCATCCAGAGTACCATACTGCTTGTCAATATTCATATAATCCGTAATATCATACTTGTGGTATGAAGGAGAAGGCATAATAGGCATCATCCAGATTTCATTGCAGCCAAGTCCCTCGATATAGTCAAGCTTCTCTGTAAGTCCCTTTAAATCCCCAATGCCATCACCGTCACTGTCAAAAAAACTGTATACAAACACCTCATAGCAGGTCCTGTAATTGTCCTGAATCACATTAGGATCATTTTTCGCATTCATCTGCTCCATAGCAGAAGGCTTGTACTCCTTCTTTGCTGCCGTCTCGGTATTCTTTCCACCCGCAGCACACCCCGCAAGCATCGACACCGCCATAGCTGCCGTCAATGCCACAGCAGTCAACCTGCCCGCCAATCTATTCACAGCCCTGCCGACCATATTGCGGCCGCCTATTTTATTATTAATCATACGCACTCCTTTTCTTATTTTCTAAACTAAATTCTGAGCAAACTTGTATCTACAAAAATCACTACACATATTCGCTAAAACATACGATTCTCGTGCTTTGTCCACACTCCATTTCAATACGCACTGAACAATCGTCCACCGGATATTTTGCGACGCTGCAACGCAGCCAGCATTACTCATAAGTATGTAGTTAACTCAATTCTCACATCTTTCATAAGGTAGCAACAAACTTAGCACACGGTACACTCCGGCCGGAGGGTACACAGTGTGTTCCGAAGAAAAATATGAACTGCCACGGGGTACCATGCCCCACAAACAAGCCACACACCTCATCTCTCCAAATCCAAGCAGCGAAGAAAGCCCGTGGCTGACTTCATATTATCCTGAGGAATATACTGTATGCCATGCCGGCACCCCACAACCTGAAAATGCTAAGTTTGCCACAACCCAATATAAACCAAAAGCCGCCGCACAAAAGTGCAGCGGCCTAAATAAAACCAAATTAGCCTTTGACAGCTCCTGTAAGTCCATCCACGTAGAATCTCTGCATGATGATGAAAAGTATTGAGATAGGTATTGATACAACAACTGCAGCAGCAGCCCATCTTGTGAACCATCCGTTTATAAACTCTTTCTCAAGCATGTTGTAAAGGAGAAGAGATACTGTCCAATACTTGTCGTTTGGACCAACGATAACCTTTACAAATACGAAATCAAGCCATGGCGCAAGGAATGCTGTAAGTACTGTATATACTACGATTGGCTTACTGAGTGGCAGGATAACCTTGTAAAATACCTGGAACTGTGTACATCCGTCAAGGATAGCCGCCTCAGTAAGAGACTTAGGCACAGTATCAAAGAATCCCTTTGCGATATAGAAGCCTGTTCCTGCTCCTGCTGAGTAAATCAGAATCAATGAAATTCGAAGCATACTGCCCTCTGTAAGTCCGATAGCCTTTAAGATAAAGTATACGGCAACCATTGACATGAAGGCTGGGAACAATCCAAGAATCATAGCCAGATTCATGAAAGGCTTACGCATCTTAAATCTCAGTCGTGACATACAATACGCAACAGAAAGTACAAATACTGTTGAAATGATACATGAGAACACTGAAATAAACAGTGTATTAAAAAATGCTCTAGGGAAATTCAACAGTGTAGTCTCTGTGAACAGCCTTGTATAGTTGCTAAATGTAAGGCCATGTGGGAAGAAGTACTTTGTATAAGCACCACTCTCAGCTCTAAAGCTTGTCATAATAATCCAGAAAATTGGGAACAGCCATACTACAGCAAGTATTCCAAGAATGATATGAACAAGGGAATTCTTTGCTACTTTCTTAGCACGTCCGGCAGACATAGGTCTTTTTGCTTTTGCTACACTACTCATTACATGAATCCCTCCTCATCCTTGTATGATTTTGTATTTCTGTATGTAACAAGCGCTACGATAGAAAGTACAACGAATGTGAGGATACCGATAACGGCACCGATATTGTACTCCTGATTATCAATAGTCAGCTTGTACAACCATGTAACCAGAAGGTCCGTCTTTCCTGCACTGTCTCCGACAGGTGTAGGCTTTCCTGCTGATAACAGGTAGATAACGTTGAAGTTGTTGATATTTCCGGTAAACTGTGTGATGATATATGGTCCCATGATAAACATGATATATGGGAGTGTGATCTTAAAGAAGATCTGTGCTGCGTTTGCACCATCAATCTTGGCAGCCTCATAAAGCTCTGAAGGCACATTCTGTAATACACCTGTAACCTGAAGCATGGTATACGGAATACCTACCCAGCAGTTGATGAGAATAACAGAAACTCTCGCCCACATAGTGTTGGTCCAGAATGGAAGCGGGTTATCAATCCAGCCCCACTCCAAAAGCAGGTTATTAACAGCACCCTGTGGCTGGAACATCTGTCTCATTACAAGGAGTGATACGAACTGCGGTACCGCAATTGAGATAACAAAGCATGTACGCCAGAAAGCCTTGCAATGTGTCTCTTTACGATTGATAACGATAGCAAGAAGGAGTCCAAGGAAGTTACAAAGGAAGGTTGCAAATACAGCCCAGCAGATTGTCCATCCGAGTACTCTCCAGAATATCTTACCAAGCTTACCACCAAGTCCAAGCACCTGTCCGAATGAGGCAAAGCCTGTCCAGTCGAACAATACCAGATGATCACCCTTTACTGAATAGTTTGTAAAAGCCATTGGAATCATGAACAGCAATGGTAAAACTGTAAAAATAAATATTCCCATAAGTGGGAGAAACATAAGTGTCTTATGTAGGTTTTTATCAAATAAATCCTTGACATCTTTGCCAAAAGAATTGATTTCTTTTCCAGCTTTTGAAAGGCATTCTGCCTTATATCCGCTCTTTAAATTCTCGCACCACATGTAAATAAATAATACTGTGATGGCAATTGTTATGACGCCATATAACAGTAATAATACTGACTGGTCGCCTGCAACATATTCATAAATCTGCTTCTGCTCATTAAATACCTCTTCCTGTTTTCTCCAGCCAAGTGAAGGCAGCATGGAAATGTAATAAGCACCAGCGCTAACCATATATGCTATATATGCAATCTCTATAGCAAGAAAAATCAGACCCTTTATAATCTGCTTATGAGCCATATTGGCAAGACCCATTACGAGTGCCGATAGCTTAACTGTAGCTCCGCCTTTTGTGAGGGCATTGCCAACAGTATACGGAGTAGCAAATTCCGAAACTTTTTTCTTTTTGTTTGCTCCTATCATACTTTTCCTCCTGGCATGCATTATATATGCCATTCCTTTAAACTAATTTATTCCAAGATTCCGGCTACCCGGAACCTTGGAATCATAATCTGATCTACTTAATTATTTAAGAGAATCATTAAGCTGAGTATTGAAGTCCTCTGTCTTCTGAGCTGCATTGTCCTTTGTGATCTGGCCTTCTGCACCGTTCTGGAAAGCATCACCGAATGGTGTAGCTGCATCCCAGTAACCTGCCATATCAATGATAGGCTGTGCTACTGAACAATCAGATGAAATCTTAGCCATAGCTGCTGCTACAGGATCTGCTGCGATTTCCTCGTTTGTTACAAGATCTTTGTTTACAGGAGCCTGTGCTCTTAACTTGAAGTGAGCAAGCTGTGCATCCTCACTTCCAAGGAATGCTGCAAGCTTAACTGCTACTTCCTGGTTCTTGCAGTTAGGGTTAACACCGATAGCCTTAGATCCTAAGAATGCCTTTAACTGGCAGTCTTTTCCACCAATATTGATTGTAGGAAGAGCTGCAACACCAACGTTCTCCTCACCAAGATTCTCTTTAACTGCGTCATAGTTCCAGTTACCATTGAAGTAAGCGTTTACTGAACCATCCTTAAGTCCAGCAAGACCAAGTGATCCCTCATTGTTATCCATTACGAAGTTTGGATTTGCAAATAAATCTACGATGTAGTTTGTAACTGCTACTGCCTTATCTCCGCTGAAATCATATCCGGCAGCCTTGTCTGTTCCGTCTCCGAAGATTGTACATCCGTTTGCTGCATAGAATGCATTGAGATACCAGCCGTTATCAAATGGGAATGAAACCTTACCCTTTGTAAGCATTGTATCAAGGCTCTTTACATCATCCTCAGAGAAAACTCTCTTGTCATAGTACATGAACCATGTGTTTGATGTATAAGGAACTGCGTAGATGTCTCCATCATATGTAACAGTTGCTGCCATAGCCTCTGAGTTAGATGTCTTAACATAATCTGCTGCCTCTCCACCTAACTTAGCAATAGCATTAGCCTTAATTAATGGCTCAAGCTGATCGTTTGCAAACATGTAAACATCAGCTGCTGCCTTAGGATCCTTTGTAACAACGTCCTTTGCATCACTCTCAGATGATGTAACATACTTGAACTCGATGTTGAAATCAGGATTTGCTTTAGCAAATGCCTCGCACTCTGTCTTGAGCCAAGCACCCTTTGCATCATCTAAATCCTCTGAAGGTCCCATTACTGTAATGGTCTCCTTACCGCCGTCCTTCTTGTCGGCTTTCTCTGTTCCATTTCCATTGCTGCTTCCGCATCCTGCAAACATTGTTGCTACCATAGATGCGCAAAGTAAAGATGCTAATACTTTCTTCTTCATATCTTCCTCTCCTTTTTGAATATAAAATGTAAAAAAGTATATATATAAATTGCCGTGCAACTTATATCAAATTAATTATCTGCGGTAAACCACCGCAATGTTTCTAATCCAGGCTATCTTTTCGTTGTCCAATCTGTGTGGCTTACTTGTCATGCGCCATCTCCAGTTATGTCCGACTGTCGAAGGATAATTCATCCTCGCCTCATTTCCAAGCTCTAATATATCCTGCATCTGGACTATCGCCAGCTCTGCGGTGCTGTGGTACAGCTCCCTGATAAGAGCATTTGGAACCTGTGATTTATTTTCAATATTCAGATACTCATACAGATAAGCAAGCTCATAATCTGTCTTTTCACCGAAAGAACCAACTATTGTCTCATTGTCATGTGTACCAATACTGTCTCTTATACACATCTCCGAGCCCACGAGACCGATCAGTATCTCGT
>ERZ1027194.1288-NODE-1288-length-11548-cov-6.954233_pt1 | contig 11548 bp, 10 predicted proteins | sample MGYA00519246_ERZ1027194 | MGnify/ENA primary metagenome ERZ1027194 (study PRJEB26926, sample SAMN06164505) | human gut metagenome | biome: ENVO:00009003; feature: ENVO:2100002; material: ENVO:00002003 | host: Homo sapiens | place: USA | collected 2012 ...
CGGCAGCGTCAGATGTGTATAAGAGACAGGCCCTGTACCGGACCACCACATTTAATCTGCAATGTTAAAAGGTCATCATCGCCTTTCATCATCGCACCCATCATTGCGGCTCCACTTAATAATCGTCCTAAACCTGCGGTAATAACCGGACTGGTGTTGTGCCTTCTTCTTGCCTCCTCTACAAGGTCTTTGGATGTAATGGCAAATGCCCGGATCTGGTTATTTGCCGCTGTTGCTCTTACAATATAATCTGACATACTATTTTCCTTTCTCTCCTGCAATAATATAAATTCTCTCACTATCTGCCGTTGGACTCTTCTTGGTTTCAGCATCATAGGCTGCTAAGAACTCCATTCCGGCTTCTTCTACTAATGTGTGCATCTGCTCTAGTGAATAGCCTCTCTGATAATGAGTTTCTTCAAATTTTCGATAAAGCTGTTCTTCTTCCCTGATAAAAAGTGTCAGGTCATATTCATTGATCTGCTCTTCTTTATCATAATAATTTTCCCAGATAAAACTTCCCTCTTCGCGATTTTCGCAAATGGTTGTATCACCTAAAACTGTTTCATATTCTTTTCCATTGTAAGAATCTATAACAAAATTATTTGCTACTAATTTAAGTGAATTACTTACAAAATTCAATGAAACTGGCAACGCATATAATTTTCCATCTTTTAGTATAAATAAAAAGAATTAAGCACCTAATAACCTTATCCACAGATAAGTTCACAAACAAATGGTTCTTCTTCACCTTCTACCTCTCCCCCTTCTGCTGCTATTTTATCATCAGTGCTAGTAATATTAAGCGTACCGTCCTTATTCGTAAAGATGTATTCAATACGGGTTATTGTTTCCCCCTCTAGAACATCAAAATACTCTGCCGGCCAAATTGTTAAATTAAAAATATTACTATAGGCACGATCTTCTTTGGACATCAATGTTTTTGTACTCTTTTCCTTTACTTCATATGTATTTCCATTATCTGTATATGCAGTAGCTTCCATATAGACCTCAGTATCCTTAAGTTCATTGTCATATATATCTCCTAGAAAAGTAAACGTCACAAAGTCATCTTGCAATGCTGCCAATGGTTCAGTCTTATTATAGTGAAAAGCACAGAAATCAATAACTCCACCTTCACCTTCTTTCACTTCAAAGCACTCTTTACTAGGTACATATTTTTTATACTTTTCGTCTCCAGGAAAGTCGTCTTCCGCAAAATTAATGAAGAAAGCGGGTTTAAAACGGAGATTCTTAGGGCCGGTTTTACATTTCAAAGTTATTTTGATGGTAGCTTGATCATGGTTATAAATTGCATATATCTTATCCGTACTAAAAGCCACCCATTCCATATCGTTCAATACATTGGTACCTACACCATATTCAGACATCAGCAGTTCTGACCAGGGAATATCCGAATTTTTCGGTATCAATTTAATATCAACAGGAGACATGGGCAATGGTGTTACTCCATCTTCTTTACCAGTAGCCGTATAAGTCACAGTAGTATTTTCACGCGCATTCCAACTTTTCGGAACTAAGACTGCCATTAAAAATTTTCTCGTTTGATCCTCTGCCGCTTCAATATGAGCATCAATAGTAAAAGTGGCAATCTCTCCGGCCTTTGCCCAATAGCGAGGGTCTTTCTCTGTACCTTGATTAATATTATAACCGTCGAAATAAACACATCCGATTACGACCAGTGCCATCACAATACCACTACATAACCACGTAATCCTGTTTCTTTTTATATTCGTTTTCATAAAATTACTTTAAAACATTATTCTGTTACTTGCTTAAAAGTATAAACATACTTATTAGAAGGACATCCCGGACTCAAAGTGATGGTCATCTGACGTTTTCCATCTACTGTTCGAAAACCAATAAGCGTTTTCACTTCTTTTTCCGTACCATCTTCTTTAAAAGATATATGGAACGGATATATAGGGTCATCTACACTCCAACTGCCATTAGCTTTCACTATAAAAGGCAGATAATTCTTTAATTCATATGTATTATCCTTATTCAGCACAATATGAAAACGCGTAAAATCCATCATATCTGTAATATCTATTCCATTTCGAGAAACAGCAGACAATTGCCAATTGGCGTCCATGCTTTTAACTGCTTCTGAATATTTCTCAGGAGTCATTTCATCTTTAAAAGTATCGCAGGAGCTGACGGCTACTACTAATATAAAGAAAACTCCCATTGTAAATCGCATATTTATTTTCATACTATATTCTATTTCTCAAAATTATTCATAATAAGGATTTTGCACTAAATCGTCAGACTTCACCGTTTCTTTATAAGGAATAGGAAAGAAGTACATCGCTTGACGGAAAGTATGTTTACGTACTGGAATTATCCTACCTTTTTCAAAACCATTCACACTTCTTGTGATTTCAAATCCATGCATTTGTTTATTTTCAGTCTCCTCTGCTATCATCCAACGACGCACGTCAAAGAAACGATGTCCCTCAAAAGCCAGTTCAATACGACGTTCCAAGCGAATAGCATCCCGCATTTTTTTATAATCTGTTTCTATACCTTCTTCCAATCCGTATCTTCCATCCCCTCCAGCATCAATTCCAGCACGTTCACGTAGCAACTTCAACACAGCCAAAGGACTTATAGTATATTCGCCTAAAACATCTTCATGATCCGGACCATAATATTCATTGACCGCTTCTGCATAGTTTAACAAAATTTCAGCATAGCGAATCAAGTCAAACGCTTGGGAAGTACCAACAAACCAATTACCCGCTAATTGACGATGACTAAATTTACGAATATAATATCCAGTCGGCGTACCTCTTCCAAAAGCATCAGTAGTTACCCCAGCCCCTTTATGAGTATAAACGATGTGGTCTTTATCACCTCCACTCATCATTACACTACCATTCCAAACAACTGTATTGGCAAAACGTGGATCACGTCCTTCTGCAGGTTTTAAAGGATCATAAGGATATTTATCACTTTGTCCTATTGGTTTCCCATCTTTCATGGGGAACTGTTCTACCAAATCATGATAAATATAACCACCATTGCCATTACCACCGCAGGTCGGAGGTCCAAACAAAGCTTCACGTTGATTGCCTTCTCCCGGTCTATACTCAAACACCATTTCGCAATATGTCCCATTCGGATAAGTGACCCCATTTGCTCCATCTGGCACTTTTGAAAAATCATTATTATGAAAAATTGCATAAAATCCCCAACCTGGTTCTTCTCTTCCCGAATAATAGCCACCACTTTCTACATGACGTATATAAATATCATAGCGATTCATTTTTATCACATCCAAGGCCGCATCTACAGCCGTTTTCCAGCGTTCTTTATCATATTCGGGATGTCCAATCAACTCTTTGGGGCAATTAGCTGATTTACCAAAATCACTACCATTAAATAATTTACTGGCTTCATATAAACGAACACGTGAAATCAACCCCTTACAAGCTCCTGCTGAAGCACGCCCATTATTAATACCACTGAATACATCTGGCAAATCTTCCGCTGCTAACTTGCATTCATCTACGATGTATTTCACACAATCAGCATATGTATCACGCTTTGTTTTCATATCATCTGCTACCTCATATACGGTATCACCAATTAAAGGTACACCCCCATAATGACGTAACATCATTGCATAATACCATGCACGCAAGAAGCGGGCTTCCGCCTTATATTGAACCTTAGTAGACTCAAGCAACGGAGCACTATCCACGTACTTCATAAATAAATTTACCCTCCGGATATTAGTGTACGCCTTCTTCCAAACATCATCTTCTAATACATTAAGCGGATTAATAGTCCCGGTAGCAAACATCACATCATTAGTCACCTCAGAGACCACTTTATAAGCAGCCTCGTCACAAGCTGTCTGTAGTCCTCCATGCTCAACAAACTGAGTACGATATCGATTAGGCTTAACATCATAACCAACATCTACATAAATTTGAGAAAGAAAACCTGCCGTATATGCACTATCCGCAAAGACAGACTCCCGATCAAGATCTGTCGTTTCAATTTGCTCTAAATTAGCGCAAGCTGAAAACAACCATACACCTGCAATAGGTAAAAATAGATAAAATAAGCTTTTCATATACAAAAGAAATAGCGGTTAATAAATCGTTTATAAACTCTGTGAACGGTAATATTCATTATTATTAGTTTTTTTTATCAGATTGCATTTACATATTTTTCTTTTATTTCTTACTAAGAACGATTAAAAAACAGCATACCACTAAACAAAATTGCATTTTTTTGTGGTATGCAATATCTCTTTATTAAAATCCTTTAAAAATCCCGTAACACTATTACATACAATCAGACTTTAATTGTAATAGTTTTATCTAAAGTTCCACAGTTTTTATATAGTTTACCTTTATGTAATACTTCCACTTTTATTACGCCCAGATCTATCTGACCAGTTCCTTTACTATCTACCAGTTTCAAAGTCAAATGATGCTCGTCTTGTAGTCCAGCTTCAAAAGAAAATAGCTTATAATTTCCTTCCTGAAACTCCCAACCATCACTCTTATCCCAATACAAAGTACCTTCTGCCTTGCCCCCTTAATCTAGACAAACAATCAATGTCAACGGATCAAATGAGTTTTCATTTACGTTTTGAATCACTTTGCCGACAGGAATAATAGAACCACCTCTCACTTTCAATGTCGATTGATATTTTCCTTTTGTATCACCTTTAATTAAAGAAAGTTCTTCCCAGATACCTTTCGGCAAAGAGGGATTCTTTGCAAAAGCAGGAACTACCAGTATATCGGTGCCCAACATAAAGGCTTGTTCTTCAGCACGCAGTGCCTGATCTTTCAGATCGGCGAAAAAGACAGAGGCCATAACAGGCTGTCCGTCTGTATGAGCTGTATGAAAAGCGGTATAAATATAAGGCATCAAACGATAGCGCCGTTCTAATGCAATACGTAACTCTCTCTCTATGTCCTTAGTAAATGCCCAAAGTTCTTTGTTGTTTGTATCACAGGAAGCGTGTCCTCTAGAGAACGGAAAAAATGCACCGAATCCCAACCAATGTCCCCAAAGATCAGCAGTTGTATTTCCTGCAAATCCACCTATATCCGGACCATTGAACGGTTGCCCAGAAAGTCCGAGAGTGATAGACATTGGAACAGATAGTTTCATTTGTTCATAAGTAGCTTCATTATCTCCCGTCCACATTGCTGCATAGCGCTGTCCGCCAAGAATATTGGAACGTGAAAGTACAAAAGGACGTTTATCCGGATTAGCTGTCAAAATACCATTATAAGATGTTTCTACCATCAATCTTCCATATGCATTATGATACATCAGATGTGTACCTGTAGGCAAGTTTCCACCGCCTAAATGAATATTGCTCACCGGCATTGTACCGCCAGGCCCGTCAAAAACAGAGGGTTCATTCATATCATTCCAGATACCATCTATACCATTAGCCAGAAAGTCTTTATAAAGACCTGCCACCATATACGTGTTTCGGGACGCGTAAAGTCAGGAAAAGCACAATCACCCGGCCATACTTTACCATGAAATTCATTACGATAAGCATCACGTACAAATACATCCTGCTCTTTCCCTGTTTTATATACAAAATAATTCTCGTCTACTTTCACTCCGGGATCTATCATATAAACAGAACGAAATCCATTGCCATGCAGATACTCATTCATACGCTTAGGATTGGGAAAGTCTCTGTCATTGATGGTAAATACACGAAATTCATCCATATAATTGATGTCAAACCAAATCACATCACATGGAATCTTTTTCTCACGAAATGTATCGGCTACTTCTTTTACTCTAGCCTCCGGTACATAGGAGAAACGTGATTGATGATACCCCAGTGACCATCTTGGAGGCATACTAATAGTACCTGTCAATTCAGCCAGCCCCTTTAATACTTCCTGTGGGGTTTTGCGATCTATCACATATGTACGGAAGGGAGCTCCTTCGGTATTGAATTCTATTTTATCAGAATTGGTAATTAACTCTGCTTTCCAAAAACTGTCAAACAAAACTCCGAAAGCTGTACCATCGGGACGGACTCCTAATACCCATGGGTGAGTTTGATACAGGCGTGAGCCACCGTCTACCCTGTACATTCCATTATCCGTATTCCATAATTTGATTTTCTGCCCGTTACGCAACAGTGGACCTGTCACCTCACCGCCTCCATACAAACTGGTTCCTGCAGGCACATTCAATGAAGCGTTAGCTTTACCGTCAACTGATGTAAATTGTGGTATCAAGGTCCAATTCTGCGGTACTTCTCCAATCTTCTCCGGTTCACGTATCAACATTAATGATGGAGTTCGGGAGGCATCATAGCCTTCAGGGACAAATTCTACAATTCTTTTTCCTACTAATGTGACTTTCTCCGTCTTCACATCACCGGCTAAAGCGGTATGCACTTCAAACAGCATAGCTACAAGACATAGCAATGACAGATTCTTTTTCATTTTTATCTTCTACTTTTTGATCTACTAAATTAACTAGCTGAAAACAAATACTTCTTACCTTAAAAAGTATCTACCTATTTACCAACATAACCATAAGATTCCTCCGGCATCTAAATAAAAGAGAAACCATTAGCCAGAGGAAGAAAAAAACTAAAAAAACAATCAAATACCTATACTAACCTTTAATCTATGAAAAACCACATTTAGACTAAGAACGGTTCAGTACCAAAATACCACTAAATGAAGATGAAAAATTATCTGCTAATAAGTTGTTTTTCCGAATCACTTACTCTTCTCTCCAGAGAGTGACTCCTCATATTCTTTACGAAGCAGCAATAATTCTTTGACTTTCTCCGGATATTTATCTTTTAGATTTATGGATTCAGTGGGATTCTCTCTCAGATTTGTCAGATACAACCCCTCAAGTACTTTATTCTTATCATTCGGGAGAACATCAATCACATTATTTATAAGTTTCCAGTCACCACAACGTACAGCCCATTGTTTCTCAAAGTCGAAATAAAGCACCTCGTGAGGAGTTTCCAAAGTGTTACCTTCAATCAAAGACACTAAACTCTTTCCATCCAATTTCAATCCTTGGGTATCCAAGTCACAAAGTTCCGCAATCGTTGGAAACCAGTCTATATTCATAGCAACCTGATCACGTACTTCACCTTCCGGAAAATGTCCGGGCCATGATACAATAGCAGGTACGCGGATACCGCCTTCGAAAAGAGAAAATTTACCTCCCCGATAATCACCACAATATCCTCCGCCACCAAAAGTGCGCACTTCGGTACTATGACCGTTATCCGACTGAAAAATCAGAATCGTATTCTCCTCTAACCCCTGAGAAGTCAGAAAAGTACGCAATTCTCCCAAATAATCGTCAAACGTCGAAACAAAAGCAGCATACATCCGGCGAGGATTAGGAAGTTTTGAATAATACTCAAGCCACTTTTCACTCGGTTGTAACGGATAATGAGGGATATTCACTGCCCAATAAAGAAAAAAGGGCTTTTCTTTATTACGGTTTTTAATAAATCCCCGGACCTCTTTTATCGTTTCCGCAGTAAAAAACTTGCCAGGTTCATAAATTTCCTGTCCATTCCTCCACAAATCGTGCATATTGGGACCGCCCCAATAATAGAAATGAGAGTAACTATCAATACATCCACCTAAAAATCCCCAAAAATAATCGAATCCCCGAGCATTCGGAGTATATTCTTTCCACGAACCCAAATGCCATTTCCCTATACAAGCAGTCTGATACCCATTCGCCTTCATTCGCTCTGCCATTGTTTCTTTCCCGAGCGGAAGCCCCTTCCATCCTGCGTTTCCTGTCAGACCTGCATGTTTGGCATATTGCCCGGTCAGCAGGCAAGCACGCGATGCAGAACTGACCGGTGCTGCATAAAACTGAGTAAACCTCACTCCACGAGCAGCAATCGCATCTATATTTGGGGTACATAAATCGGTAGCTCCAAAACAATTAGCGTCAAGAGTTCCGTGATCATCAGTGTATATGATAATCACATTGGGTTTCGTCGTCTGGGCTGCCTCAACAACTCCCGAAAGCAAACAACCGCTTATGACGGTAAACAACTTCTTATCCATGCTCTTATTTTCAATCAGAAGCGATTCATTTCAATTTAGCTATTTCATAATCGAAAGCCTGTATCTCCACCGGACCGAGCAGACCTGAAGACTGCAAGGGCGAATCAGCTTTCCACGGATTGATTGTCGTCCACGTCGGACGCTGGTCTTCCGGAAGATGTTGGTCACCGATAAGACGGTTCTGCCAATTGTTGACCACCGTTATTTCTAATTTATTCTCACCTTTCTTCAGATATTCTGTCACATTCAGGCGATATGGGAAAGTCCAGACACCACCTACATACTGTCCATTTAAAGTCACTTTTGCCATGACCATTACATGACCCAAATCAAGATACAAACTCTTCTGCGGGAGTTCTCCCAATGTGAAAGCAGTTTCGTAAACAGCCTGTCCGGAGAAGTATTTGATGCTATCATTTTCCGAATTCATCCAATCTGTCAGTTGAGACCAGACAACCGGTGCTTCCGGTCCACGTTTACCTGCTTCGAAAGTGACTTTCCAAGGAGTATCTACACTATAGACAGTCTCTTTCACTGGGAAATTATTTTTCTTTTCCGTTGCTTTATCGTTCTTGCGGAAGACAAGGAAAACACTTTCATTTCCTTCCAGTTCCATTTGCAAAGCGGTATGATCTTCCGTATTTTCAAAATCCGACAAACGACGGATCTCTCCTGTAGCAGCACTCCAAAGTTCCGGTGACAGCTCTTGTGAAACGCGGAATTCTCCATCGAAAGTGATCTTTTTATCCTGCTGATTGGATAGGAAATAAATTTCCGCATCCGGCAAAGTACGATGTATAAATAAGACTGGTGCATTCGTTTTACAGAAGAAATCGGGACGGATATTCAGTTTATCCAGCACTTCCTGCAGGCCGACGCCCCGATGAAATACTTTTCCTGTTCCATAGTTATCAGTTGTAAACAAGTCTTTTCCAATCCGTTGTACTTCCTTATCAACTTCAGGATAACCTGACAAACTCGGAGAGTATTCGGGAGCATCGCCATAAACAGCCAAACCAGCCTGTACCAATTCACTGATCTTTTTCAAGACTTCGGGACGCATAGATTTCTGATTAGGCAGCACCAATAAACGGTATTTCATTCCATCAGGCAAAGTCAAGCAGCCATCTTTCACTGTAGCTCTCGTTAAAAGAACTTCGGCATTGATAAAGTCAAAAGAGTAACCTGTAGGCAGTTGGGGATCTATCGAACCTGTCATCTTCGGAGCATCTTCACCAATGAAATAAGCAACATCCGCCACATAAAGACCTTGTTGCAAAAGGAAATTTGATCGCCGCAAATAGTCAGTAAACAAATCCATCTGACTGAACCACGTATTTTTACGATGAAAATCATTTCCGAACCAGGCGCTTACACCGGGATTACGATCTTCATAGGGCTGATGAATATACAAATGAAGCAAAGAGGCATTGATTCCTTCAGAAAAGAAGCGGTCAATTCGCGCTTTCATATTGCCCGGATAATGAGTAAAGTTAGGCCCTCCGCTCGTACATGATTCAGCCCAGACACGTTTCTTACCATAAATATGCCCGCAGGAAGAGGTACAACGGTTCTCAATCACTCCCAAATCACCAAAACTCCAGAACTCACCACTGATCTCATCCGACTGTCCGCCATATTGCAGGAACTCTCCGGGGAATCCCCAATGTCCATAGTTTTCCAACCAGGTAGTAAGTCCGTGCTGATGACAGATATCTCTCAGTCCGCCTACATAATCATACGAAACACCATCGGCTATCAAACGACGCAAATCCCAAAGAAAGCGTGAAGACACATCTTCATTACCAACGACTTTACCATACAAAACCGGCAAATATGGCAGAGGATCATATCCATAAACCTTTTTGAAACGCTCTAACATATCATCGGTCCAGTTCTGACTACCCGTCTCGTAGCTGTCTTGCACGGCAACCTTCAGACTCTTACGATCTGCTTCGGGAATACGGCGAAGGATTTCACCCATATAGGCATCAAAGTGTGCGCTGAGATGTTTTTTGCTCATCTTATCCACTTCAAGTCCGGTAGCTTCAGGAGTAGCAGGTGTATTCGTCACACCGGTCGTTTTCATTTCCAGACAGGAAACAATCCAATCGCCTTCGGGTACATTCCAAGTCAGAGTTCCGTCTGACGAAAGAGAAGCTGTCAGATCCGTCACCTTATCCTGTGGTATTACAAATCCTTCCGAATCGTTATACCAGTCCTGCTTAGCCCACATATATGAGTCCCATTTAGGATCAGGCCGCTGATACATCTTCGCTAAAGACTGCTCTGGATATCGTTCCACCATTTTCGCAGTAGAAAGAGCGACTGTAGCTTCTATATCTCCATAAGAATTAATCGGTTTATCCAGCAAGAGACGAAAATCACCGGATTTCGTCGCAGGAAGAGATAGAACGACCGGAGCATTTGTAAAAAATCCAACAGACCGCATACCATTGGTGCGATCTATCTCAAATTTCCGGATTGTTTGATAAGAATCACCTACTTTCGCTTGTAGTTCGGCTTTCGTCCATACATAATTGTTCGTTACAAAAGTAAAGCTACGGATCGGCTGAGGTTCATCAAGGTGCATATCAAAGATAACCGGTTCGTATCCTTTCTGTTGCACTTTCCACTCTTTTATAAACACGTTACTTTGTGCAGGGTAGGCAATGACACGAACCAGCTGCATGGAATCTGAGTATTCGGGCACTGTATAAGAGAGAGTTTGCGGACCTTTCACCTGCATATCGGTGGCTGCCAGATAACGCATACTCTGCTCCGGCTTCACCCACGGTCCTCCCGACTGGCTCCATCCCGGACTATTGAACATTCCTATTTCTATGTCCAGTTCCGTTGCAGTTTTCAGTGCTGCATGCACCGCTTCCCACCATTCGGGCGTGAAAATCTTCACGTCTCCATAAGAATTTCCTCCTATATCAATATTGCCAATATAGGCACGGGTAATTCCCGCCTCCTTCATGGCATACAAATCTTTAATCACTCCTTCCTTGGAGATATTATCCGAAATCCAATACCAATAACATCCCACCCGGATACTATCAGGAATCTCACGAAATCCTTTTTCAATAACTGCTATCGAAGGCACATCTTTCACATTCGAGCACCCTAACAGAAAGCAAATCACAACACTCGCAAGTATTACCAATACATTTTTCATGATATCATATTTCTCACTTTAGTCAAAACAGAAGATTTCCAGCAACTCCTCCGGCCATTAACAAAGAATGGGAATAAACAAACCGGAGGAATATTGTGGAATTTCAAACACCAATCCTAATCTTTTACCTAATATCTATTGAACTATATACTATGAACGTCCGAGAGCCGGAATACCACTAAAGAGAAATGAAAAATAATCGAATGACCTCACTTCTCTTCCCTGGGTTCAAGTTATAAATGCGACAGTTGATTGAGAATTTAGTGTAGAAGCA
>ERZ1027194.1289-NODE-1289-length-11547-cov-3.806474_pt1 | contig 11547 bp, 9 predicted proteins | sample MGYA00519246_ERZ1027194 | MGnify/ENA primary metagenome ERZ1027194 (study PRJEB26926, sample SAMN06164505) | human gut metagenome | biome: ENVO:00009003; feature: ENVO:2100002; material: ENVO:00002003 | host: Homo sapiens | place: USA | collected 2012 ...
GCCCGCCGCGGCGTGCCTCAGATCGAGGTCACATTCGATATCGACGCCAACGGCATCGTGAACGTCAGCGCGAAGGACCTCGGCACCGGCACCGAGCAGCACATCACCATCACCTCTTCCTCCAACATGAGCAAGGAGGATATCGAAAAGGCCGTCAAGGACGCCGAGCAGTACGCCGCTGAGGACGCCAAGATCAAGGAAAAGGTCGAAGTCCGCAACCAGGCCGACCAGATGGTCTACCAGAGCGAGAAGACCCTCGGCGAAGTGGGCGACAAGATCCCCGCGGACGAGAAGGCCAAGGTCCAGAGTGGTATCGACAAGCTGAAGGAAGTCCTCAAGGGCGACGACACCGACGCCATCAAGAGCGCGACCGAAGAGCTCACGCAGATGTTCTATCAGATGAGCGAGAAGCTCTATCAGCAGGCGAACCCGCAGGGCGGCGCACAGGCCGGTCCTGACATGGGCGGCCAGAACGGCGGCGCGCAGACCGGCCCGAACGGTCAGCAGTATTATGATGCTGACTACAAGGTCGTGGATGACGACGAGAACAACAAGAAGTAATTTGAAACCGATCGACGCAGCGGGGACAGTTTATACTGCCCCCGATTGCGGCGTTTTTAGGAGCGTAGTCTATGGCTGAAAATAAAAGAGACTATTACGAGGTGCTCGGCGTTTCCAAGGGCGCTTCGGAAGAAGAGATCAAAAAAGCATACAAAAAGCTCGCGCGCAAGTATCACCCCGACATGAACCCCGGCGACAAGGAAGCCGAGGAGAAGTTCAAGGAGATCAACGAGGCGAACGAGGTTTTGAGCGACCCAGACAAGAAGGCGCGCTACGACCAGTTCGGCTTTGCGGGCGTTGACCCGAATTACGGCGCAGGCGCCGGTGGCGGCGCTTACAGCGCGGGCGGGTTCGACTTCGGCGACCTCGGCGATATCTTCGGCAGCTTCTTCGGCGGGGGCTTCGGCGGCGCGCGCGCGAACCCCAACGCGCCCCAGCGCGGCGAAAGCCTGCGCACGAGCGTGAACATCAGCTTTGAAGAGGCGGCCTTCGGCTGCGAGAAGGAAGTCAGCATCGACCGCATCGAGCAGTGTCCTGACTGCCGCGGCTCGGGCTGCGCCAAGGGCACGACCGCCGAGGTCTGCCCTGACTGCCGCGGCAGCGGCGTGATCCAACAGCGCCGCCAGACGCCGCTGGGCTATATGTCGACGTCGGCCCCCTGCCAGCGCTGCGGAGGCAAGGGTAAGATCATCCACCAGCCCTGCCCCAAGTGCGGCGGCAAGGGCATGATCCGCCACCGCAAGACCATCAAGGTCAGCATTCCCGCGGGCATCGACAACGGGCAGACCATTTCACTGCGCGCGCAGGGCAACGCGGGCAAGAACGGCGGCCCCGCGGGCGACCTGCTGATTGTCGTGTCCGTGCGTCCGCACGAGATCTTCCACCGCGAGGGCACGAGCGTCCTGTGCGAAGCGCCCATCACGTTCACGCAGGCGGTGCTCGGCGCGGAGCTTGAGATCCCGACGATCGACGGCAAGGTGAAGTACACCATCCCCGAGGGGACGCAGAGCGGCACGACGTTCCGCCTAAAGGGCAAGGGCATCCCCGGACTCAACGGCCGCGGCCGCGGCGACCAGTACGTCACCGTGTATATCGAGACGCCGCGCAACCTGAACCGCGAGCAGAAGGAAGCGCTCAAGAAGTTCAGCGAGTCGCTCGGCGAGAAGAATTATGAGGAACACAAGAGCTTTTTCGGAAAGTTCAAGCTGTAACGAATAGAAGATGTATTTATCCGATTATCACACCCACTGTTCGCTTTCGTTCGACTCGAAAACGCCGGTGGAAGACATGGTGCGCGCGGGCATCGCGCAGGGTTTGCAGGAAATGTGCCTGACCGACCATGTAGACCTGTTCCGCCCGAGGGAGACGGCGCACTGGGAGCACGATTTTTCGAATCGTGAAGAGACCTTTGCGCGCGCCGACCAGGCGGCGGACGGGAAGATCATCGTCCGCCGCGGCATCGAGCTCGGCGAGTCGATGCGCGACTTTGCCTACGCAGACGAGCTGCTCTCGCGTTTGCCGGAGCTCGACTTTGTCATCGGTTCGCAGCATCAGCTGTCGGAAAAGTACGATTGGAACGACCTCTACTTCATGCCCGAGGCCACGGAGCAGGAGGCGCGCGAGCAGATCGCGGACTATTTAACGCTCGTTCTGGAGACGGCCAAGTGGGGGAAGTTCTCCGTGCTCGGCCACCTGACGCTGCCGCTTCGCTACATGAACGAAAACCACGGTATGCACATGAGTTTCGACGGTTTTGAGGACGAGGTGGCGCAGGTGTTCCGCGCGCTCATTGAAAATGGCTGCGGCATCGAGTGCAACGTCAACCGCGGCAACACGCCGCTGCCGGATCAAAAATGGCTGAGGCTCTATCACGAGCTCAGCGGCGAGATCATCACCATCGGTACCGACGCGCACACGCCGGAATTCGTCGGCATGCGCGCCCGCGAGACGCAGGAGCTTTTAAAGAGCTGCGGCCTCAACTATGTGTGCACGTTTGAAAAGAAAAAACCGGTCTTTCACAAAATCTGACTGACAAAAGGAGAAACACTATGAAGATCGCATTGGGCTGTGACCACGGCGGATACGCCATGAAGGAAGACATCAAAAAGCAGCTGGAGGGCCTGGGCCACGAGGTCAAGGACTGCGGCACTTACTCCACCGAGAGCTGCGACTATCCCATTTTCGGCGAGGCCGCCGCGCGTGCCGTCGCGAGCGGGGAATGCGAGTACGGTATCGTCGTGTGCACGACGGGCATCGGCATCTCCATTGCGGCGAACAAGGTCAAGGGCATCCGCTGCGCGCACTGCGCCGATACGCTCGAGGCGCAGCTCTGCCGCCAGCACAACAACGCGAACATGATGGCCATCGGCGCGGGCTTCACGGGCCCGAAGCTGGCCGCGGCCATGGTTGAGACGTTCCTCTCCACCGCGTTTGAGGGCGGCCGCCACGCCCGCCGCGTCGCGCTGATGGACGCTATCGAGGGCTAAAGCATATACAAAAGCGGAAAATCAACAAAACCGAAAGGTTTTTGTTGATTTTTTTGCTCTCAAAAGGTAAACTGTTGCACGAGAAAAAGGAGGCGGATGCAGACAATGGCAAGAAGATCGAGCGGAACGAAGGGCTATACCGGTTATCGCGGGCGCAGGCGCGGCAGAGGCGTGCTGGCCGTGGTGCTGGTGGTCATTTTGTTGTTGGCGTGCGGCTTTTTGTTTGCGCAGCGCTATATGGTATACGATGCGGACGGCTCGGTCCGCTTTGAGTTCCCCTGGATAAAGAAAACCCCACAGGACGACACCGCAAATGGCGGCGACAGCGGCGACGATAAGAAGCAGGACGACCTTGAGATCACGGTGCAAAAGCCCGTCATCAAGGATACCTACGCAGTCGAGCTGGGTGCGGACGCGCTCGGCAGCGATTGGCAGGTAGCACTCGATGGCCTTGATAAGGACGTGAACGCCGTGGCGGTCGAGCTCAAGGACGCGAGCGGCAAGATCCATTACGGCTCTAAGGTGCAGGGCGCGATCGACTGCGGCGCGGTGGCCGGGAACAGCACATCGGACACGGCCATTCAGGGCCTTGTCGACTCGGACTACTATACGATCGGCCGCATCAGCACGCTGCACGACAGCCTGTACGCCTACGAGCACATGACGGACGCCGCCGTGTGCCAGCTGACGGGATTCGTCTGGTACGATACGAACAGCACCCACTGGCTTGCGCCCGAAAAGCAGGCCGCGCGGCAGTATGTGACCGATATCGTCACGGAATGCGCACAGATGGGCTTTGACGAGCTGCTGCTCGACGATTTCCACTACCCGCGCGAGGGGCGCATGAGCCGCATCAAGACGGACGAGCGCACCATGACGCAGCAGGAGGCGCTTGCGCTGCTCGCCGACGATATCCACACCGCGCTTGAGCAGGCGGGCTACAAGGGCAAGCTCTCCGTCAGCGTGGACGCGGACATCGCGCTTGCGGGCAGCGAGGCAAACTCCGGCATCGTGATGAGCGAGCTCACGGAAAAGTTCGACCGCGTGTACGTCAAGGTCACGGCAGACCAGCTCGAGAGCGTCACCGAGGCGATGAAGGCCTACGACGTCGAGTTCGTCCCCATCGTGACGGAGGCGACGGACAGCGGCAGCTATCTGATCGAAAAGTGAATAGAAAAAGCGGTCTGCTGAAATCTCAGCGGACCGCTTTTTGCGTAAAAAGGGAAAAGGGCACGGGGCAGCGAAGGCTGTCCCGTGCCTTTTTTTGATGTGGAGAAAGACGAGGGGGGACGCCCCGTTCGAGCGTTGGAAAAAGCGTTGATAACCGCTTTGAGACATAATGCACAAAAGCTGAATGAATTCAATGCAATTTAAACGCTTGATTTTGTGCAAATAGATAGTGTACTGTTGCCCATACCAAAAAGAGGGCCCTCGAGGGCCGTTGCGCCCGCGCGGGAAAGAATATGCCCGCGGGCGAAAAAGAGGATATGAGACGCCCGCTCTCCGGTGAGTGAGAGACCTGCCGCAGCGCACAGAGCGGCTGAAACGGGAGAATAAGGCCAATACGGAGCATACAGCAAATTCTGCACAGGAGATAGAACATCATGCTTGAAAACAACCACACGATTCACCTGACGCTCAACGGCGAGAGCCGCGCGTTCACGGTGGAGCCGCAGGAGACGCTTCTGCACGTGCTGCGCGAGCGCGCGCACCTGACGGGCGCGAAGAAGGGCTGTGACCTTGGCGAATGCGGCGCCTGCACGGTCATCATGGACGGGCGCGCAGTCAACTCGTGCTGTGTGTTCGCCATCGAGGCGGACGGCAGTACGGTCGAGACCATCGAGGGCATCGGCACCGCCGACGAGCCGCGCCCGCTGCAGCAGGCGTTTATCGACGCCGGCGCCATCCAGTGCGGCTACTGCACGCCCGGAATGGTCATGGCGGCCAAGGTGCTGCTCGACCGCAACTCCCATCCCACGCGCGAGGAGATCCACGCCGCCATGTCCGGCAACCTCTGCCGCTGCACGGGCTACACGAAGATCGAGGAGGCCATCGTCGCGGCCTCCAGGGTCATTGAACAGTACGCGAACGGAAAGGGGGCGCAGCAGTGATGGAGCAGCGTCATTTCGACATTGTCAACCACGCCACGCCGCGCCTTGAGTCCATGGATAAGGCGCTGGGCCGCGGCAAGTATACCGACGACTTAGAGCTTCCCAACATGGCCTACGCCGCGCTGGTGCGCTGCCCGTATTCCCACGCCAAGGTGCTGAGCATCGATGTGAGCGAGGCGGAAAAGGTTCCCGGTTTTCTCGGCTGCGCCCTGCCGGAGGAGGCACCGCAGGCCTACTTCAACTGCTCGGGCAACCCGCCCTCTCCGCTTCTGATGGCGGATGAAAAGGTGCTGACGACCGAGCCGCTGACCATCGGCGACCGCGTGGCCGTCGTCGCTGACGGCGTCCCCGCAGATCAGAAACATCGCCACCGTCGGCGGCAACATCATGCAGGACCGCCGCTGCATTTACTTCAACCAGCCGCACCTGTGGCGCAGCGGCCTTGCCTGCCACGAGCACCTGCCCATCCTCGTCACGCGCTTTTTCGTCCCCGCGGCGGAAGAGGGCGAGCGCAGCGGCTTTTATAAGTACGCCATGCGCACGACGATCGACTTCCCGATCATCAACTTCGCGCTCCGCTGCGGCGGCAATCGCCCCACGCGTCTGGCCGCGGGCGCGGTCGCGCCCCATCCGGTCGTGATGGCCGAGACGGCGGCGAAGATCGACTCCGACGCCACGGATGGCGAGGTCATCGCGCAGGCCGAGGACGAGCTCAGAAAGCTCGCCATGCCCATCAAGGAGGCCTGCATGACCCCCGCGGTCAAGAGAAGCCTCTATCGCCACGTCGCAATGCTGCTGGATCTGAGAAAATAAGCAAAAAAAGAACCGTCCGATCGGACGGTTCTTTTTTGTCGTAGAATTTACTTCGCGGCGCGGGCCAGAACGGCCTCGGCGCTTATGCTCGGATTGATGGTCTCTTCGCTCTCGACCGCGATGGCCGCGGCGGCGGTACCGGCGGCGCAGCTTTCGGCAAGATTGCGGCCCGCGAGAAACGACCAGACGAGGGATGCCATCATCGCGTCGCCCGCGCCGGTGGCGTTGCGCATCTCGGCCTTGCAGATGGGCTCCAAATGCGTCTCGCCCTGCTGCGCGGCGAACACGCCGTCGCCGCCGAGCGACAGGAACAGGCGCTGCACGCCCTGATCGAGCAGCGCCTGCGCGGCCTGATGGAGCGTTGCATTGTCTGTGATCTTCACGCCGGAGAGGAGCTCTGCTTCAATGCGGTTGGGCTTGAGCGTGTGGACGTGACTGAGTAAGCCCTGGAGCTTTTCCGCCTTGACGGTGGATACCGGATCGACGAAGAGCGGCGCGGCGCAGTGCTCGACAAGGTACGCGATGGACTTGCGCGGCAGGTTCGCGTCCACGACCACCGCGGCGGCGCCGTCGAGCAGCTCCTTCTGCGAGGCGAAGTAGTCCGGCGTCAACTTTTCGCAGATCTCCATGTCGGCCACGGCCACGGCCATGTCGCCGTCGCTGTCGCCCACGAACACGTAGGTCGAGGTGCGGCCGTCGGGCACGCGCAGCGCGTGCGAAAGGTCGATGCCGAGTTCTTTACAGCTCTCTTCGACCTGGCTTGCGCGCGAATCGCCGCCCACGGCGGTCAGAAGATACGTCGGTACGCCGAGCAGGCGCATGTTGTGCGCGATGTTGCGTCCCACGCCGCCGAGGCTCAGCTCGACCTTGCCGGGGTTCGAGTCTTTCGCGCGCAGCGGCGCGAAGGAGTGCGCGCCGATGTCGATATTCACGCCGCCGCAGACGACGGCATAGGGAAGATTCTTTTCGTTAGACATGATGTTGCTTTCTCCGAATTATTTGTGATAAAGACGCTTGGATTCATACTTCGGCTCGCAGCTGACGTGAATGCCGAGGCGCTTGTAGAGCTTGATGTCCTCCTCTGAGATGATGACGGAGAAGTGCGCATCGCAGCCGCGGAGCGTGCCGAGCTGGGCTCTTGCCATGTCGGCGAGGGGGTTCGTCAGCGCCGAGATCGCCAGCGCGATGAGCACCTCGTCAGAGTGCAGGCGCGGGTTGTGGTGGCCGAGCGACTGGATCTTGAGCGCTGAGATCGGCTCAATGACCTGATTCGAGATGAGGTTCATGTCGCTGCGGATGCCCGCCATGGCCTTGAGCGCGTTGAGCAGCAGCGCCGCCGAAGCGCCGAGAAGGGAAGAGGTCTTGCCCGTGACAACGCGGCCGTCGGGCAGCACCATCGCGCCCGCGGGCGCGCCGGTCTCCTCGGCCTTCTGCTTGGCCGCGGCCACAGCGGGGCAGAGATCGGGCGTCACATCCGCCTGCTGCATGACGAGCTCGAGCTTTCTGAGCTGGCAGGCGTCAGCAATGCCGCGCGCGACGTCGACCTGCGCGGTGTAGTAGCGGCGCAGAATTTCCATGCGCGAGGCCTGACGACAGACCTCATCGTCGATGATGCAGTTGCCCGCCATGTTGACGCCCATGTCGGTGGGGGACTGGTAGGGGCACTTGCCGGAGATGCGCTCGAAGATCGCGCGCAGGACGGGGAAGATCTCCACGTCGCGGTTATAGTTCACGGTCGTCTCGCCGTAGGCCTCGAGGTGGAACGGGTCGATCATGTTCACGTCGTCAAGGTCCGCGGTCGCGGCCTCGTAGGCGAGGTTCACGGGGTGCTTGAGCGGCAGGTTCCAGATGGGGAAGGTCTCAAACTTGGCGTAGCCCGCGCTCACGCCGTGTTTGTGCTCGTGGTAGAGCTGGGAGAGGCACGTCGCCATCTTGCCGCTGCCGGGGCCCGGCGCGGTGACGACGATGAGCGAGTGCGTCGTCTCAATATACTCGTTGTGGCCAAAGCCCTCGTCGCTCACGATGTGGGCGACGTCGGAGGGATAGCCCGCGATGGGGTAGTGGCGGTAGTTGCGAACGCCAAGCGTGTTGAGACGCTTGATGAAGGCATCCGCCGCGTTCTGCCCCGCGTACTGCGTGATGCATACGCCGCCGACATAAAGCCCCAGCGAGCGGAACGCGTCAATCAGGCGCAGGCAGTCGTCATCATAGGTGATGCCGAGGTCGCCGCGCACCTTGTTCTTTTCAATGTCGTTCGCGTTGACCGCGATGACGATCTCCGCGTCGTCGCGCAGCTGCTGAAGCATGCGGATCTTGCTGTCGGGCTGGAAGCCGGGCAGCACGCGCGAAGCGTGAAAGTCGTCGAAGAGCTTGCCGCCGAACTCCAGGTACAGCTTGCCGCCGAACTTGCTGATGCGCTCGCGGATGTGCGCGGACTGCATGGCAAGGTATTTGTCGTTATCAAAACCGATTTGTCCCATCGTAAAAAGCACCCCATTTTCAATTTACACATAATATATGCCTATTATATAGAACGTACGGCGGCTTGACAAGAAATGTGCCCGCAGAAAAATAGATGAAAAACGGCGGCGAATTTCTGCTATTTTCCCCTCTTTACATCAGCGAGCTCTTAGCGTATGCTATAAACAGTCTCTTTACGGGGGGGAGAAAAAATCCGCACTTTTTGAAAAAAGATGTTGACAAAAAGACACGGATATAGTAGTATATCACTGTTCGATTCGCGCGGTTAGCTCAGCTGGTAGAGCACATGCTTGACGTGCATGGGGTCACAGGTTCGAGTCCTGTACCGCGCACCAGAGAAAAACCTTGAAGCTTCAGTGGCTTCAAGGTTTTTTTATTGCCCTGAAACGCCTTTTACCCTTTATCGTACCCTTTATAAATTGAGAACATTTGTAATGAAGCCTTCCATACGCTGCGCACTGACCGAGCGCATATCGTCTGTGAAATGACCGTAGACATCAAGAGTAAAGGCGGCAGTTGCATGACCGAGATTGCTCTGCACAGTTTTGATATCGTCGCCGCTCTTGATAGAGGCAACGGCGAAAGTATGACGCAGATCGTGGAAGCGTGTGGCCGGTGCGCCGATGTTTCGGACAATTGCGCATAGTGTAGGCGTTTGCGAACATAAGGAAGGGCCAGAGAGAAACTGGTTTACATTACGGCTACGCAATACTACACAGGTAGGGTTAGGTGTAGTATTGCGTAGTCGTGGGTCGACAATACTATGCAGACTACAGCTCTGCAGGGCCGCCTGCTTTGTTGGTGCGCCCGATGAGTGTACGTTCTAACAAGTGAAAGCCCCGGATCCGCTCAGCAGTAAGAAGAATATAAAAAAGAACTTGCCAAAATACATCAGACATATTATACTCTAGACCAAACAAACAATCGATACAGGAAAGAAGGCAGAGTATGAAAAAAGCGGTTGGGGGAAAATCGCGCGTCGATCTTGCAGTCGATCAGATCATTCAGGTCATTTTGGACCGCGATATGAAGGCCGGTGACAAGCTGCCGAACGAGTATGATCTGGCGCGCGAGCTGGGCGTGGGCCGCAGCACGGTGCGCGAGGCGATTAAGCGCCTTGTTGCCCGCAATATTTTAACGGCGCGGCAGGGCGCGGGCACGTTTGTCTCGGAGAAGAACGGCGTGCCGGAAGACCCGCTCGGACTGACGTTTATGATGGAAGAGGGCTCGGAGAATCTCGCGCTCGACCTGCAGGATATTCGATTGATGCTTGAGCCGGAGACCTGCGCGATCGTTGCGCGCGGCGCAACGCCCGAGCAGATCGACCAGATGCAGGCATACTGCGATGAGGCGACGCGCCTGATCGAAGCGGAGGAGGATTATTCCACCGCCGACGCAAAGTTCCACCAGTATCTTGCCGAATGCAGCGGAAACCATGTGCTGCCCAATCTCATCCCGATCATCGCCTCGGCGATCGGCGTTGTGATCACGGTGACGAACGATGAGCACCGCTCCCAGAGCGGCATGGAACACCAGCGTATCGTCGACGCCATCCGCCGCCATGACCCGGAGGGGGCAAAGTACAGCATGATCGCGCACCTGAACACCAGCCGCAATTCCATGCTCCATTCTCGGGATAACTGCGCGGCGAAGCGCTGAAAGCGCACCACACCTTGAGTTATCACACAACTAACGCACAGAGATTTCGTATGCCTAACGAATTTCTGTGCGTTTTTGCAAAATAACTAAAAAAAGCGCAAAGAAATCAGACGAAATACAGAAAACATTGTGAACTAAATATCAACTATTGACGAACGGAGTTGTCTGATGTATTCTGAATTTGCAAAATACATCAGACAACAGCACAAAGCCATCCACCAACCAATAAACCGACCGTATCCCCGCACACCGCTGGGGCACGCCGGACGACATGAAGGGCACGGCCATCTTCCTTTCCTCCCACGCCTCCGACTATCTCAACGGTGCGGTCATCCCCGTTGACGGTGGCTATCTTGTCAAGTAAAGGCGGGGGGAAGCAATGGCAAAATATCTTGTTTGTGTCAGCGATGAGCGCCATGCGAGCTATGAGATCGAGCGCGCCATTCTGGAAAAGGCCGGTGCAGAGCTGAAGCTCTGCCACTGCGAAAGCGCTGCGGATATCGCCGCACAGTGTGCGGATGCGGACGCCGTACTGCTTGACCTTGCACCTATGACCGCCGAGGCGGTTGCAGGGTTGAGAAAATGCAAGGTCATCAGCCGCTACGGTGTCGGTTTTGAGAATGTCGATCTGGATGCGGCGACCGCCGCAGGCATTCAGGTCACCAATGTTCCCGATTACTGCATGGAGGATGTTTCCGACCATGCGTTGGCGCTGATGCTTTCCTGTCTGCGTCATATCCCGCTGCGCGACCGCGAGGTCCGCGAGGGGAAATGGAACATTCAGGCAGACAGCTTCCGGCTGAAGGGCAAAACGCTCGGTGTCATCGGCGCAGGCCGCATCGCGCGCGCGCTGATCCGCAAGGTCAGCGGCTTCGGTTTTGCCGAGGTCGTGGCATACGATCCCTATATCAGCGCCGAGCAGTTGGCTGAGATCGGCGTGCGCAAGGTGGAAAAGGAGGAGCTGTTCCGCATTTCCGATATCATCTCCCTCCATCTGCACGCCAATGCTGAGACAAACGGCATGATCTGCAAGGAGACGCTTGCACTGATGAAGCCGACGGCGATCCTCATCAACGTCAGCCGCGGTCCGCTCGTCAAGGACGAGGATCTGCTCGACGCGCTGCGCGGACACCGCATTCTTGCGGCGGGGCTTGATACGCATAATCACGAACCGCTCGGCGCGCAGTCGCCCTTCTGCCAGCTTGACAATGTTGTGCTGACCGATCATACGGCCTACTCCACGGCGGAGGGCGTAACGGAGCTCAAGACCAAGGCGGCGCAGAACGTTGTGGACGTACTGGAAGGGAGAACTCCTCGCTATCCGGTCAATCACCTGTAATTATTCCACTTATTTGCCCGAAAAGGGCGGGAGGTAAAAAATATGACAGCATTAGAAAGACTCTATAACGCGGCAGTGGTGCCCGTTGTCGTGCTCG
>ERZ1027194.1295-NODE-1295-length-11506-cov-5.793380_pt1 | contig 11506 bp, 10 predicted proteins | sample MGYA00519246_ERZ1027194 | MGnify/ENA primary metagenome ERZ1027194 (study PRJEB26926, sample SAMN06164505) | human gut metagenome | biome: ENVO:00009003; feature: ENVO:2100002; material: ENVO:00002003 | host: Homo sapiens | place: USA | collected 2012 ...
AACTTGCAGGATGCGCTCGGATACGGGGTTATCGGCGCCGGCAATACGGTCGGTACATTAAACCAAAACCGGCAATATGCCAATCGGTTGGCCTTAAAGCAGCAGGAACGCGCCGACGCTCTGGCTAAAGAGCAGAGGGACAGGGATTTTAAGACCGATATGCTTAACCGGCAAATTGAAGCGCAGAAAGAAGCGGCAAACGCGGCATTTGAGCGAACATTGCAGCAATTGGCAATCAATAATCAGTATGCAAACGAAAGAGCCAATTTGGCGAGGGAGTGGGCGGTTGAAGATCGGGATGTCGGGCAGGCTTTTACCCGTGAAGGCTGGGCAAATACCACCCGCCAAAATGAACTTGGTCGGAGTTTTCAGGCGGATCAGGCACGGCTTGACCGAGAATTTCAAGCAGATCAGGCAGCAGAAAGAAGGGCATTTGCGGTAAATCAGGCTCTTCAGAACCGCGATTGGGCTTTGGCGGATGAGGCAAGAAATAACGAGCGTTATTGGGAGCGTACTCAAGATAGCCGCGATTATGCCGCAAGGCAGTTGCAGGATCAAAGGAACTATAATGCGGATCAGCTTGCTTTGCAACGCACTTATGATGAAGGTCTGTATGATCGCAGGAAAGAGGATGAGCGCCGATATAATGCTGACATCCTTGCAGATGCCCGGAACTATGATGCCGGTTTGAGGGCGGAGGAGAGAAACCGCCAACTGGAAGACGAACAACGGCAGTTTCAAAACGATTTGGCGTTGTTAATGGCAAAACAATCAATTCAGAATACCGGTTATCAGTCGGGGGATGTAGTCAACGGTTATGTGATGACCGGTAATAAAAAATATGATGACGCATATTTGGCGCAAGCAGGAAAAAATGCAGCTGAACAACAAAAAATAGCCGCCAACGCAGATAAGAATTACCGAAATGCTGTTTATAATTTGGATAATCTGAAAAATCTAGTCAAAGAAAATCCGAATGTAGTTGGGCCTTATGCGCCGATTGGTGCGGCTGTTTCACGATACACCGGAGGAACGTTTGGTATGAAAGCCGATGATTTGAGAAAACGCGGTGAAGTTATTCGCAATCTCGGCAGCATTCGCAACGATTTGATTGCTCAGGCCAAAGCAAATGGACAAAGCGGAATTAATACGGCCAGAGAAATAGAAATGGCTACAGCCGGGTTGAATGAGAACAGTTCGGCAGAAGAGATTTTAGGCGCTTTGGATTATATGACTGAAGCAGCAAAAAAAATACATGAATTGTCAGTTTCTGACATGGTTACTGATGATGTGGTTGATTATTCAGACTTTTTTTAATGGAGATTAGAAAATGCCGATAGTGAGAATGCCGGACGGACAAAAAATCCGTTTTCCCGATAATATGTCGCGGGAAGAAATCCGGGGAATGATTTTGCAAAAATTTCCCGATGCTTTTGAACGTCAAAAACAGCAATACAACGGGTTGCGTCAGGGATTGCGTCCGCTGACGGAGAGCCAGAAGGCGGAAGCGGCAGGGCTTGCCGCCGGCCTTCGTCCGCAAGGGTTCGGGGCTTTGGATATAGCGAAAGAAGGGGTGAAGGGCTTCGGGCAGGGCGTTGTTTCTGGTTTGGGGCGAGTGGCCGGCGGCGCAACTCTGGGCGCGACGGATTGGCTGGACAGAAAGATGGGCAGTCATTTGGCGTCGCTTGACGCGGATTTGCAGCGCTCGGCGGAAAGTGCCGGTTTGGGCGGCTGGAATAAAGCGGCAAAATTTGCTTCTGAGCTGGGTGGAAATATGCAGGGCGCGGGCGGTGCGTTAGTCAAAGGTTTGAGCAAAGCCGGCCTAAAGGGTCTGAAACTTGCAAGCGCCAGCGGCGGCTTAGAAGGTGCGGCCTACGGCGCAACGGGTTCGGACAGTATGGATGAACTGCCGGAAAATGTGGCCTGGGGCGCGGCTTTCGGCGCCGCATTGCCGTTTGGAATTCACGGCATTGGGAGAAGTGCCAAGGGTCTGAGACGTGTCTTTACTTCTACTCCCCCGGCGGTTAAAACTGCTGCTAAGTTAGAAAAGGATATTGCCCAAAATACCGGTAATAAGCAATACGCAAAAGATGTGTTTGATAAGGCATTACAAGATGCGGAACGTGGAGGCAAAAGTATTATTGAAGTTGCGGAAGCGCCGATAGTGGATGTTGCACAGGGAATAAGGCAAAAAACACCGCGGGCAGGATATGCTTTACAATCAACGCTTGAAGCGGCGAAAGAAAGACAGCCGCAGGAACTGAGAAGTTTTATTGACAATGTACTCGGTTCACAGACACGAGGTGCCAGTATTGCCGAAGTAGCTGATAGAGCGCAACGAGAAGCAGCTCCTATATATAAGCGGCTTGAGAATTTGGGAGATTTGGAAATTTATGAGATAGCTGGAAAACTGAAAAAAATGCCGATGGCAGAGCGAGAGTTTTTGGGGGAAATATCTCCGGAAAAAGCGGCACAAATTCTTCAGGAAAAGGCAAAAAAGATAAACATGGGATTATATTTGGACGGAAAAGACGGGATTGAACACTTTGTGAAAGACAGCCAGCGCCGGGGCATGGCCAATACGTTAGCCGATACTTTCATGGATGCGGATATTTCTGCCAAAGGTTTTTCTCCTGAGGGTATACCTACAAATTATTTCATGAAAAAATATCTTTGGGATGTAAATAAAAACAAGCCGATTTATGATTTGGTTATGCAGAGAAAAGCAGGAGAAATTTTTAATAAATTTCCTAAAACGGATGTGAGAGGGGTAGCTAAAAACTTTAAAGCGCCACTTGACAACTTATCTGTCAAGGACCCCTTCCTTTCTGATATGGGGATAAGTCCCTCAGGAGGAAGTAATAATAGTTTATCAAAAATAGGCTCTCTTGTCAATGATAATTCGGTTTTGGCAAATGCGGTTTCCCGTGTGAAAAAAGCTCATAGCTCATTAAAGGATTTGCCGGATACTGATTTTAGAGTTATCAACGAAGCGCGTCGCGCCCTGAGTGAACAATCAAAATCTTATAGCGATTTTTCCGGTTACGAGGCTCGTTCGGTCTTGAAAGAACTTGATCCTGTGCTTGATGAAATTGTTCCAGATTATAAATTAGCGCGTGGTATATATTCAGATGCGCACAAATTTGAGGATGCTGCCGGAATGAGTAAAGACGTTTTTACAAACTCAAAAAATCCGAGTGATTTTGCTGCCGATGTTGCAAAACTCGGACAGCATGAGAAAGCTGCTTTAGCTATTGGTTTAAGGGATGACTTGCTTGGCAGAATAGGCTCAAGAGAAAATGAGGCGCTTGGTTTTAAGGCAATTATGCCGCAAAATGTTCAAGACAAAATGCGTATTGCTCTTGGTAACGATAAGGCTAATGCTGTTATTGATAAGGCCAAACAGGCAATTCGGCTAAACCAAAACTATAACCAATTGCTTAAAGGGTCACAGACAGCCGAAAAACAAACATTGCGCGATAAGTCTAATATGGTAATGAGGATTCTTAAAAACCCGACCGGTATTATCGGAGAAGTTGTGGCGCCGGTTGAAAGGTATTTTACGGACAGAAACAATGTTAAACTTGCTGACTTGTTGACGAACCCGAATGTAACAGAGCTCAGAAAAGGACTAAATGCTTATCGTTCTCTTGGTTCACCGATAAATATCAATCCTTTGTTGTCGGCAGGTTTGTCATCGGCAGCGTATAACAATTTGAGAAACAGATAAGGCACCGGAGGCGGTGCCTTTTTCTTATGAGAGGAAAGAATATGGCGGTAACAAATATTGTTTACCCTTATGTTTTTGAGGGCGGAGAAAAAGCGGTGGCCTCGGAGGTCAACGCCGATTTTGATCAGGTGAAAATTTTTGCCAACTCGGTTATTACTGAGATAAACGCAATCAATCAGGCAATTGCGGATTTGGAAGAAAAACCGACACGGGAAATGTTTGACATTTATTTTTCCATAAAAGGGGAAACGCCGACCGGGGCGTATCCGTTGTGGACGGGCGAAACGATTACCAACTGCAAAATCCTTTATCCGGATTTTTGGAACGAACTTAATCGGTTGGCTGGGATTAACGCCGTGCCGACGGTGGAAAGTAACGCGGCTTTTAACGATATAGTGGAAGAATACGGCGAATGCCCGTGTTTTTATATCGATACGCTGAACGGCCATGTTCGATTGCCGAAAATTATCCGTTTTATCAGTTCGATCAGTCAGCTTTCAGAACTTGGAACGGTTTATAACGACCAGATAAAAAGCCATACGCATGGGCTTCCGGGGGCAAATTCGGCCTGTGCCGGCGGCGGAAGGCTGCTTTATGTGTACGGGGCAAGCGATTCGCCAGCACAAGCCAATTACCGCAAGTCTTCGGTGAGCGGAAGCAATGAGGGCTACCCGAAACATGTTCGTTTGCCTTTATATATTCAGGTGGTTAACAATACGGCGGAAATCTCCCGTTTTGATGTCGATGCGCTGAAAAAAGAGCTGGAAAAAGCGCTGGCTGATTTGCAGGATGCTTATAACGGATATATCGCGGGGTTGGAAGATGCTTTTGAGAAAGCCAAGGCTAACCTGGCCGAGGCGGCAGAACTCTACAAATACGCAAATGTCAATGTACCGGTCGCCTCTTTTGTTCAAGATGCAACTTATGATGAATATCCGTATAAGGCGGATATTGTTCTGCCGGAAATAGGGGATTCTTTGGTACCGACGGTAATATTTTCGTTGGCGGATTCGGAAAGTGGCAATTTTGCACCGGTGGCGGAGAGCGGTGCCGGTTATGTGCGGATCTGGGCAAAAGAAAAGCCGGAAGAAGCCGTTGTTATTCCGACGATTTTGTGTCAATGAGGGAGTTTTTAGCTATGCTGGGAAAAACAAACAGCAATATGGGCGGCAAGGCAGTAGCTGCCGCGTACGTTTTTGAGAACAGTACGCAAGACAGAGAGTTTCCTCTGAATGCGCTGACGTCTGACAAGGTGCAGACGTATCAAGATGACGAAAGTCTTAAAACCTGGCTGGAGACGCCGACCGAAGATCCGGCTTATATGGTTCTTGCCGCTGACAATATCAATGCTTTTGACAAAAACGTCGAAACTTATACCGGCAATTATAAAATCGTCTGGAAATTCCCGACGGCGGTTAAAGCCCGGAGTTTTAAGACCAAAGTGACAAACGGATACGACAACTGGCGTCTGTACGGCAGCAACAATCCGTTGTCGGTTTACAATGCCTGGACCGGGCGCGAGTATTCCGACGAAACGGGAGAACTGTTGATAAATACGGCGGAGCGCTATCAGGTTTTAAGCGAAGTGACGCTTTCACCAAAGCAGCCGTATCAATATTATATCCTGACCGGTGCCGAAAACGGATCGTGCGACCTGTATGAAGCTTCGCTTCTGGCAACGTCGGGAACGGTTTCCTGTTCACTTGCCGAAGGAAACATGACGCCAACGATAAGAGTTTATTTGGAAGACTACATGCAGCTGATTACGCAGCCCTTTTATCACAAAAGCAAAACGTTCGGTGAGCAAACGCTTGTGATGAAGCCTTATGAGGAAGGTGGCAATCTGATCAATTATACGGACGACGGTTCGGCGGTTGATCTTAAAATGTATTTGTTGACCGGTACTGACAAGCCGGCGCTTTATCTGCTGTCGCCGGATGATACGTTCGAACGGCCGGAAGGCTATGCGGATATGACTGAAGTAGCGGATTTGAGTTTGCCGGCGCATATTTATAAAAACGCAAACGGCGAATGGGTGATGGGAAAAACGGATTGATGTTGAGGTTTTGGATGGTTTGATCCGCAAATATGCCGATGATTTGCCGGATAAAAGTTTCAAAAACATGCTCGGCGACATCAAAATAAAAGCTGATACACCGGCGCAGCTGATGGAGTATTTCAAAAAATACGGGGAGAATTGAAAATGTCAAAAGAGGAAATTAACTTAATGCGCGAAGCTATGCACAAAGGCGTTAAAATGCTTATTGAGGAGATGGAGAAATACGCCCGGGAGAATAAAAACATAAGCTGGGAAGCGATGATGAACATGTCCGACATATTAAAGGACATGAGCAAGGTCGAGAAAAATCTTGCCGAGGCAAATTATTATGACAGGAAAGTTTAAGACGACAGCCCGCAGAAATGCGGGCTTTTTTAATGGAGAAAAAAAGACTATGGACTACGGACTGTTTACCGGCGTTTCTGCGTTGATCGGGGTATTGTGCAATTTTATTCGGATCGGCGAGTGGAAAGCCCGGATTGAAACGAGAATGACGCATATTGAGGGAGATTTAAGAAAAACGGATGCGAAGATTGACGAACTCAACAAATCCGTCAACCGGTTAAATGAGCTTTTGGCGGTTTTGACGGAAAGGTTGGAAAGCAAACGGAGAAAAAGGAAAGATGACTGATTATGATTTTGAAATTATGGCCAAAACCATCTACGGCGAGGCCAGAGGAGAAACGCGGGAAGGGCAGATTGCCGTTGCCTGCGTTATTTTTAACCGTTTTAGGTCGGGAAAATGGTTTGCGGCGAAAACGTTGGCCGGCGTTTGCTTAAAACCGCTTCAATTCAGCTGTTGGAACAAATCCGACCCCAACAGTCAGATTTTGGCAAATTTGCCGTATTCGGCTTATAGCCGGTATTTTGACGTGATTAAGGAAGCGGAGAAGGGCGACATCACGGGCGGCGCAACCCATTATTGCACCTATGCCGCGTTGCCGCACACCAAGTGGGCAGAAGGAAAAGAGCCGTGTTTTGAGTGTGGTAACCATGTATTTTTTAAGGATATAGACTGATGACTTATATAATGACTTTTTTAATTGTTGCGGCTGCGGCCTTTTTGTGGCGTGTGCGCGGCGGATTGTTCAAAGAATACGTACCGGCAAATAAAGTCTGGTTTGCGGTGTTTTTTGGGGCGATGGCGTGGTTCTTCCGGGTCGGTACGGCAGAATATGCCCTTTGTGCCGCTCTGGCCTGTTATGCCGGCTATCAGGCGTTCGGCTGGGGGCTTTATATCGGGCGGCTGCTCGGGGGCGGCGAACTCAAACCGAATTTGTCGCAATACCGGGAGTGTGAACTGATCGACGATCTTCTTTACTCCGCGCACATCACGTTTAAGGGAAAGTCGGTTTATCTGTACCAATACCCGCGGCTTTTCGGCTTTTGCGGAACTTGTTTATCCGGGCTGATTTTGACTTTCCTGATGGGTTTGTCGGTTGGCTCTGTCGGGCTGATGCTCTCCGGGTTGGCAATGGGCGTTTTTTATCTTATCGGCGGCCAGCTTGAGAAGCTTTACGCTTTGGGCAAACAGGGCTGGAACTGGGGCGAGTGGCTTTTCGGTGCTTATCTCGGGGGAATGTTGGTGTTATGGCTCGGTTGAAGACGTATAAAAAGCGCCTGATTGCCGTTGCCGCAGTGGTGCTGGCGGCCGTGTGCTTGTTTAAGCCGGAATATGCCGAAAGCGTCGCCCGGGCGTTTATGCTGCTGATTGCGGGGGTGTGATGGTAAACAAGCTGATACGCTGGGCTGTAACCATGCTTATGGTTGCCGCCCTCTGTTTTGCCTTTTACGAGGCAGGGCAGGAAGTCGGCCGGAGCGAGGCCAGAGTTCAAGTGATAGAAAAACAGGTTGAGGTGATCCGATATGTGGAAAAGAAGAAGGCTGAGATTCACGCTCGCCCTAATGCCGGTCGCGATGATCTGCTTAAGCTCATGCGCGCCGGTCGGCTATAGTCCGGGTTGTCCGGTTTATCCGGTAGCTGGCGAAAAGGTGGCCGCGGAGTTGGAAAAAATCAGTTATGACCAGGCGCCGAATTTTTGGGAGTGGCTGGGGCGGATCGACAAATTGCGGCAGGAGCTGGAAGTATGCGGAAAATGAAGGACATATATCTTGTTCATCTCAGTAATGGCTTGATAGGTGCCTACCGTCCGGGACTTTGTCCGACAATAACCTACGCCCCGCAGGATAAATTTATCGACTTTGTCGATAGTCTGCGTGAAGATTATCCGGAATACCGCCTGCGCTGTGTCGATAATCATGGTATCCGGGAACGGATAGAAAAACAGGTAAAAGCAGACCGGATTATTTTGGAAAACAATAGACAAAAGGCAAGATGAGGACTCTGTATTTGTTCTTGTCTTATTCCTTAAAAATATAAAAAGTCAGAATGAGTTTTACAAAAAAGTCAGAATGAATAAATTTATTGTTAAAATACAATCTATTAGCGTGGTAATGCAGCGGATTGCTAATCCGTCACCGTGAATAACGGTGCACAGGTTCGAGTCCTGTACTCTCCGCCACCAAACGCCCGTAAGGGCGTTTTTTTTGTGGCGGATACAGGGCTCGAACCGAGAGGCCCGCTAAGCGTTTTTTGCCGCTGCTCCGGCAAAAAACGTCTGTAAGGGCACAAAACACCTTAATGAGCAAAGCCGCAAAGCGGCAATTGCGAATTTAGATGTTTTGTGAGAAGGAGCGACAGCGTCGCGCAGTCCTGTACTCTCCGCCACCAAACGCCCGTAAGGGCGTTTTTTTTTGTGGCGGATACAGGGCTTGAACCGAGAGGCCCGCTAAGCGTTTTTTGCCGCTGCTCCGGCAAAAAACGTCTGCAAGGGCACAAAACACCGTAATGAGCAAAGCCGCAAAGCGGCAATTGCGAATTTAGATGTTTTGTGAGAAAGAGCGACAGCGTCGCACAGTCCTTCAAATTTTCCGTATTCCTTTTTTCTTCCGTTTTTCGTTTGAAAAACAACCAGCTGAAAAGTTTATATACCATTGTTTGTGATTATGTTTGACTTGAAGCTTAAATTAGAATAATCTGTTTTTGCACCGGCAGATAACCGGTGCGAGGTTTAGAACCCTCTTGTAAGTTGCTTACGGATAGTAGGTGTAAAACTGCCTTTTGGTCTATGACTGGGAGGCAGTTAATAAGGCATTTGCATATGCTCAATACGCTGCACAATTCTTACAATTGGTTCTAACTCCCAGTCACCCGTATCAGGTGACTGTTTTGCTATTGATAAAACAGGAAGTTAGAAAGGAAAATCAAAAGAAAACAAAGCTTTGTGACTTTTTTGAAATGCCGGCGGAATTGCTGCCGATACGGTGCGAAAGCGCCGGGTCGGTTTTGTCGGGGTACGGATCTTCGACGACAGGCCGGATATTTTTATCATCCGTTTTTGACTCAAATTTTAAGGAACTGAAATATGAAAAACAGACTTTTGTTTACAACAGCGTTGATTGCTGCAGCTTTTGCGGTTTCCGATGCCCGCGCGGAAAGACTGGTCGTTTCGTCGGGGGAAGAAGAAGCTGTCAATGCCGAAATGTCGGCAAATGACAACAGTGAACTCCAGGGCGGCGCAATCCTCAATTCGGGAAAACTGACCGTTGCCGACGGCGTCGTTTTCAACGGCAATGCCGGTTCCGTCGGCGGTGCCGTTTCGACCGTTGATGCGTCCGGCGCGGCCGTAATCGGCGACAACGTGTCTTTTATCGGCAACACTTCCGCCATGCAGGGCGGCGCTTATCACAATCAGCGCGCAACCAGCACCATCGGCGACAATGCCAAATTCCATAACAATATGGCCATCGGTTACGGCGGCGGCGCCGTTTATAACGCAAACTACGGCGGCAAAAACGCCGAAATGACGATTGCCGGCGTAAGCGTTTTTGAAAACAATGAAGCAACGGGGCTCGGCGGTGCCGTTTATAATGACGGCAAGCTGAATATGGGCGGCGCCGTTTTTTCCGGCAACAAGGCGGGCGGCAAGTTAAACGACGTCTATAATGCCGGCGAACTGAACTTTACCGGTGACGTTACGCTTGACGGCGGTATTGCCGGCAACGGTACCACCACTTTTGCCAAAGACACCGTTTTGACGGTTAAGACGGGCACGACGACCATCAGCAACGATGTTGTAAACAAAGGGGCAACCCTGTCGCTTGTCTTTGCCAACGGATATGCGGGCGGCGAATATGATCTGATTACGGAAGAGGGCTCGCTGGACAAGGAATTCAACATTGCCCAGAACGCCTTGTATAATATTAAGGCCAACGAAAACGGCTCTTATACGATCAGCAAAAAAACAGCCGGCGACTTTGTCGCTTCGACCGGTGCAAACGTCAACCAGGCCAATACCATCAGCGCCGTTGCCGGCAGCAAAACCGGCAGCGCACGTTTTGACGCGGTGGCAGAACGTATCGGTGGCCTGATCCAGTCGGCTCACGCTTCCGACGTCCAGACCGCTTTGAATGCGGCGACGGCTCTTGCGCCTGAAGTTGCGCCGATGGTTACGCAAAGCGAAAGCCAGACGGTTAACCAGGTGTTCGGTGCCGTTTCCACGCGTTTGAGCGGCGGTGCGATTGCTGCTGCCGGTGAAGCCGGAGCAGAAGGCGTTTCTTCCGGCGACAACGTTTTTGAACGGGTTGCCATGTGGATTCAGGGAATGTTCAACCGTTCCGAGCTTGACGATACGGCAAAAACCAAAGGCTTTGACGCCGATTCCGCCGGGGTTGCCATGGGTTTGGAAAAACGCGTGAACGATCAGGTCAAGCTGGGTATCGGTTATGCCTATACCAACACCGACATTGACGGCTTTATGCGTTCGACCGACGTTGATACCCATACGGCGATTTTGTACGGCGAATACAAACCTTCCGCATGGTTTGTCAACGGCGTTGTTTCGTACGGCTGGTCCGATTATTCGGAAAGCAAAAACGTGGCCGGTTACAATGTTAACGCCGACTATGACGCAACTTCTCTCGGTCTGCAGGCGATGACCGGTTATGAAATGCAGGTCAAAGGCTTTAACCTGACTCCGGAAGCAGGACTGCGTTATGTCCATACCAGTCAGGACGCTTATACGGATACGGTTGACCAGCGGGTTTCTGCCAACGATTCCGACATCCTGACCGGCGTGATCGGCGCCAAAGCGGACAGGGAATTTACGCTTGAAAACGAGATGACCCTGCGTCCTGAAGTCCGGGTTGCCCTCACTTATGATATGTTTAATGATGCGGGCGGTTCGGTCGTTACTTTGGCCAACGGCGCGGCATATCGCGTCGACGGCGAAGCTTTGGACCGCTTCGGTGTTGAACTCGGCGCCGGCCTGACGGCGGAAGTCAACGACAATGTCGAATTGTCGCTCCGTTATGAAGGACAGTTCCGTGACGATTATACCGACCATACCGGTCTGTTAAACGCCAAATATAAATTCTGACGTTTGTTCGGACGACAAAAAACGGAGAGGACTGCCTCTCCGTTTTTTTTCGGGTTCTGGTCTTGCGTCCGCTTTTTGGTTTTCGGAGCAGACGCTTTTTTATAAACTTGACAAAAAAATGAAAATAAAATATAATTTTTTCCGCAAATCAATTACCAGTAAATTATTAACCGTAAAAATAAAAAATGTATGAAAAAATTTTTCGTTGCTTTGTTTCTGATCGTCGGCATCATCACCGCTGTCTCGTATACACATCTCCGAGCCACGAGACCGATCAGT
>ERZ1027194.1297-NODE-1297-length-11485-cov-5.715136_pt1 | contig 11485 bp, 9 predicted proteins | sample MGYA00519246_ERZ1027194 | MGnify/ENA primary metagenome ERZ1027194 (study PRJEB26926, sample SAMN06164505) | human gut metagenome | biome: ENVO:00009003; feature: ENVO:2100002; material: ENVO:00002003 | host: Homo sapiens | place: USA | collected 2012 ...
CTTTTTGGCTTACGCCGGAAGCGAAGAAAATGATAGAAATAAACGCACCGCTGGCCAACTGCGGCAGCCAAAGTGAGTTCGTAGAGAAGGCTGTTCGGTTCTACGACGGCTACCTGAAGGTGCAGAACGCCGGTGCGTTCCTGCCTCACGCCGTTGCGGATGTGCTGGAAGGTACGCTGGGCGTGTTCGCAAACCGTATGGCCAAGCTGCTGTTCAACCTGACCGTGGAGCACAACATCACCAACCACCTGCTGGCCGCAGACGTGGATATGACACGCGAGGAATACAACAAGCTGCGCGGCGGCAGCGTCCGCGAGGTCACCAGCACACGGGGTACGATCTCGCTGAAAGATGTGATTCAGGGAGACAACTACTGATGGCCAGCATTAAACAGCTCACCGAACGTAAGTACAAAATCACCATCAGCAACGGCTATCGCAATGGCAAGAAAATCTGCAAATCTCAAACCATCCAAGTTCCGAAATCTGTTTCTTCGCGCAGCATACGTCAGTACGTCATGCACGAAGCGGAGGAACTGGAACGCCGCTTCAAGTACGGCTTCAGTGAGGATGGCAGCACCACCTTTCAGGACTATGCGGAAAGCTGGCTGTCCCGGCAGAGCAAATACGCGCCCAGTACGCTGGCTTCCTATCGCCGACAACTGGAAGTGGTCTATCCATACATTGGAGCAATCCCCATGTGCAAACTGCGTCCGTTGGCGATTGAAAATATGCTCACCCAACTCCGCAAACGGAAGAACCGCAGCGGTCAGCCCATCCGCGAAACCACCGTTCAGCACTATCTGTCTGCCGTGTCCGCTGTGCTCAGCGACGCAAAACGTAATGAAATCATCCAGAAGAATCCCGCCCGCATGATCGACCTTCCCGCGGCCTCGCACACCGATCAACACATTCCTACTGTTGAAGAAGCGCAACATCTGCTGCAAGCCCTCGCCAGAGAGCTGCGGCATTTTCGTGTGTTCTATCTGCTGGCTATGGCTACCGGTTGCCGCCGCGGTGAGCTGTGCGCTCTGCGCTGGTCGGACTTCCGCACCAGCGGCAACAGCTTCATTCTTACCGTCAGCCGCTCCCGCAGTATCGTGGCGGGTAAAGGCGTAGTGGATGGTAACACCAAAAACGGCCACAGCCGCCAGATCATTCTCTCACCTGCCCTGCGTGGCGTGCTGCTCAGTTACCGCTGGCGGCTGGCGCAAGAGGCGGCAAGGCATGGCAGAAAGCTCAGTCCGTATCTGTTCGTCAATTCGGACGGGGCTCTCATTCACCCTGACACCTTCACCAAGCGGCTGCGGAAGATCTATGACGCCATCGGCTTTCCGCGGGAGTACCACCTTCACACCCTGCGGCACTACTTCGTGACATCCCTTCTGCACTGCGGCGTGGACAAGCAGACGGTGGCAGACCTCATGGGTCATGCGGACACCGGCTTTCTGGAGCGCACCTACTGCCACCCCCAGCAGGCGCAGAAGGAGCAGGCGGCAGACTCCATGCTCACCATGCTCCGCCCGGACGGCGGACAGATCTTCAATCTCGCCGCCGTCTGTCCTCCGAAGCGGCCCAGCGCATGATTGTTGCTTTCGTAGAAATTCATTTCTCCAAGAAAATTGTGATAGCTTTACCGCCGCGCTTGCGGTATGTTATGCTTGCAAAATAAGCCTCAACTGTACTGAGAATAAATGAAAGAGAGGTCATTTTTATGGCAAGCATCCGTAAGCGCGGCAATAGCTATCTCATCGTGGTCTCCATGGGCTATGACTACAACGGCAAGCGCATCAAGCCCCAGCAGAAAACCGTCCACCCGCCAGAAGAGCTGACGCCCAGGCAGGTCGAAAAGTGGCTCAACGAACAGGCTGTCCTCTTTGAACGTGACTGCCGCCACACGCCGCAGCCCGTCCAGCAGCTCACGCTGGCAAAATACATCGACCTGCGGCTGACGGACATCGCGCCCGGCAAGCTGGCAAAGTCCACCATCCGCCGCGACCGGCAGGACATCGAGCGTATCCTCCCGGCGCTGGGTCACTACAAGCTCACCGAGCTGCGGCCGGAGCACTTCCGGAATTTCTACGCAGAGCTGCGAAAAGTCATTCGTCCCGACACAAAAAAGCCACTCTCCGAGTACACCATTGAGGGCGTGCACGCGACGTTGTGCAGCATCCTCTCTGATGCCGTGGAGGGTGGCTTTCTTTCGCATAATCCGGCGTGGCGCACCTACCGCTACGCCGGGCGCAAGTGCGAAAAGAAAATCGCGGACGAGGAAACGGCGCAGAAGATCATCGCCGCGCTGGAGGGCGAGAGCATCAAGTACGAAACCTACTTCAAGCTCATCATCGCCACGGGAATGCGGCGGGGCGAGTGTTGCGGACTGAAGTGGTGCGACATTGATTGGGAGCAGCGTTCCATCCACATCTGCCGCAACGCGGTCAAGGTGACGGACGAGGAAATCTTCGTTAAGGAACCCAAGACCCGCGCAGGTGACCGCTATGTGTACTTCTCCGCCGAGATGGAAAGTCTTCTGCGGGAGTACCGGCAGGAATGTGCATACATCACCGAAACCTATGACCAGCGGGAGCTGACCACCGATGACTTCCTGTTCCGCCGTCAGGGAGCGCAGCTCCCTATGACGCCCACCACCTTCACCTACCGCTTCAAGCTGATCCTCAAGAAGAACGGCCTACCGCAGGAGCTGAACGTCCACTCCCTCCGGCACACCGCCGCCAGTCTGATGATCGCGGGCGGCACGGATGTCGCAACGGTGGCGGGCATCCTCGGCCACAGCCAGCCCTCCACCACGCTGGACATCTACACCCACGCCTTCGACAAGAATAAAAAGGCCGCCAGCGCAAAACTGCAAGAAGGACTGGATATTTGATTTTAACGAAAAGTGAGAGTACATATTAAGTACCCTCACCTTTACTACACGGTTTTGCAGCTTTCCACCGTTCTCATCCGCTACGGCAAACAGCTCTCGGCTCAAGTTTTGGATCATCAAGCCCGCCATGAAGTTTTTGGTGGTGTCCTCCTCCGGAAGGATGAGGAAGATGGCAGACTTCTCCGAACCAAACTTCTCCGCATTAATGGCACTGTCAAAACAGAGTACCTGCTCCAACTCTGAGTCCAGAAATGCATTGAGACGAGAAAGTACCGTGGACATGACAGAGGCCATGGCCTGCTCCGCACTGTTGAGTGCAGCACCCGCAAACCATCTGGCTTTGTGGTCAGGTGGTAGCTTGCCCACACAGATGCTTTCAAGATGAAATTTCCAAAAAGAAATGAGGTGACGCTTGTATGCGTCACCTCATAACGATTGATTTGGTTGATTTTTAGAGGGTTAGGTTTATCCAAATTAGTATAACACTTTTATTTTCTGTATTTTGAGGGAGTAAATCCATAATACCTTTTGAATATTTCAATCAATCTACTGGGGTTGGAGTATCCAACAATTCTTGAAATTTCCGCAATGGTGAGGTCGGTCTGAATAAGCATATGCTCGGCTGCAGAGATCCTTTTCCTCTGAATGTATTCAGTAATGGACATATTATAAACTGACTTAAATAGCTTTTTCATTTTGCTTTCACTCATACATGCAATGGTGGAAAGCGTCTGCAACGTAATATTAAAACTGTAATGTTCGTCCATGTAATGCGTTAGTTCAGCTAATGCCTGCAAATCTGTTTTGTTAATGGGCTGGCCATTCTCTTCATTTAGTCTGTTTTCTTTCAAATATGAAGCAAGATAAGAGATGATTTCATATATTTTTGCTTCTACTGTAATTCTGGACGCTTTCATGGAAAGCAGATACTCATATAGGCTTTGCATAGCATGATTAACATTTGGTAAATAGAATTTCCCTTTTTCTTTGAAAAAATCAGAAAAGTTCACTTCAAGATCACCGGAAATTTCCTGGAGATACTGATCAATAAATTCCTGGTCAACCTGCACGGTAATACATCTTAATGGAATCTGAGGATGATAAATAGCTTTATACTTTTCAGATGGTTCATAGCAGCGCAATGTATTCGGAGAAATATTTTGATACGGATAGAATTCATCTCCTGCGCCACTAATATAGAGAGCAAGTACATAACCAGACCCAATATGTTCTCCGACCATAGTTTCCTGGTTAAATCTTATATCTGTCGCTGTAATGATGAAATCGTGGTGAACCTCACTCGTCCATTGAAATCCGGTTCCATATTTTGGGTTGATCTTATAATATGTTCCGTGCTCTATTGGATTCTTTATCGATTCAACAAAGAAATCATCTCGTTTAACTTCTATCATTGGCTCCTCCCAAAGATACCTCGTTTAGATTTATTAATACCTTGTTTAGACATTATATCTGTTTTTCCCTTTACAGTTAGCTACAACTAATTATAATGAAAGAGTTGATGTATGTCAAACCGTTTTTAAGCAAAAAGAGGTGTATATTTGAAGTCAATGCGCAGTTTATATAAAAAACTATTTCATCATGTCCCAGATAAAAGAATTTTGGCATATTTCTCCATGGCACTATCTGCCGCTGCCGTCTGCTCATATATGGGAGCATATTGGTTTCTGTGGCAGTCCATTGTGTCTATTCTGGTTATTCCCGTATATGAGAAGGCTATGTATGACGCAATTATTGTAGTCATACTTATGATTTTACGAGGCATTCTCAACATTGCATCGGCAACATGTTCCCACTACTTAGGCTTCCGGCTTGAAACAAACTTAAGGAAAAATGGGCTTCATAAATTATTGGATGCCTCTTCTTCCTTTTTTGACCATAACAGCTCTGGAGAGATTCGAAAAATTATTGATGATAACGCAGCAGAAACACACAAAACAGTGGCCCATTTGATTCCGGACAACGTCACTGCTGTTATGACGCCGGTGTTAATGTTTGTGCTGATGTTTGCAATAGACTATCGCCTTGGTATTCTCCTGATCCTTACAACTGTGATTGGTGTTCTTCAGTACCGTAAAATGTCCGGTGGTACTGAATTTCTGTCTGGCTATTCAGCGGCGCTTCAAAAAATGAGTGCGGCAACAGTAGAATATGTCAGAGGAATGCAGATCATAAAAATCTTCGGTGTAACTGTACAGTATTACAAAACTCTGATTAACTCGATCAAAGAGTACAAACAGTACGTCTATCAGTATAGCCTCAGCTGTAAGAATCCCTACGTCGGATTCCAGGTTCTGTTCAACGTGTTTTATGCTTTTGCTGTACCAGCCGCAGTTGTATTCATCAGCTATGGAGAACCTGCTATGCTAATCCTGGCAAAGATTGTTTTCTTTGCTGTGTTCTCCGGAGCTGTATTTACTTCTTTCACATCGATCATGTTTACGGGGCAAGATAACTTTGGCGCACAAAATACGCTGAATCAGCTTGATGAGCTGACTACTTCTATGGATCAGGCAAAGCTTCCACATGGAAACGAAGAGACCTTCCAAGATTTCAATATTGAATTTCGTCATGTTGACTTTAAGTATGATGACAACTTCGTGCTGAAGGATTTCAGCCTGACACTTCATCAGAATAAAACTTATGCGCTCATCGGGTCTTCCGGGGGAGGAAAATCTACCATTGCAAAGCTGATTTCAGGTTTTTATCCTGTCGATGGCGGCGAAATTCTGATTGGTGGAAAGAACATTCAGAGTTATTCTGAAAAAGCTCTCATTCAGAACATCGCATTTGTTTTCCAGCGCAGTCAATTACTAAAGACCTCAATTTACGAAAATGTCCGAATCGGAAATCCTCAGGCAACACGGCAGCAGATTATGGATGCACTTGACGCAGCGAACTGCGCATCAATCCTTGACAAATTCCCCCAGCGGGAGATGACCGTCATAGGGGCAAAGGGCGTATACCTTTCCGGTGGTGAGGTGCAAAGGATCGCCATTGCAAGGGCTATTCTAAAGAATGCGAATATCGTCATTATGGATGAGGCTTCTGCAGCTGCAGATCCGGAAAATGAATACGAGTTGCAGCAGGCTTTCCAAAAACTGATGAGGGGCAAAACAGTTATCATGATTGCACACAGGCTGTCCTCTATTCAGAATGTAGACCAGATCCTGTTTGTCCAGAATGGAAAAGTTGTGGAACAGGGAACCCACAATGAACTGATGGCCTGCAATGGACGTTATAAGGATTTTCAGGATGTATACTGCAAGGCAAATCAGTGGAGGTTGGCATGATGAAGACATATCTAAAAAGAGCCTTCCAGCTGAGTGATTCGGGTGTGAAGGGCCTTGCAAAATCAATCTGGTCATTCTTTCTCTATTATGTTTCTTTTGTACCGCCGATGATCTGTGTTTTTCTGTTTGCAGACAGGCTGTTGAATGGAAATACCGGGAAACCGGTGGTATATCTCCTGTTTATGCTGGCAGCGACCCTGGTGATGTACTTAGTTATTAACTATAACTATAAAACGACCTATGATGAAACCTACCAGGAATCTGCAACTTTAAGAATTGATCTGGCGGAACAGCTTTCCAAACTGCCCCTATCCTATTTTTCAAAGCACAATTTGTCTGACCTTGCTCAAACAATCATGGCAGATGTGGCTTCGATTGAGCATGCTTTTGCGAACGCAGTGGCTAATTCCATAGGGTTTGCAATTTACTTTTTGGTTATCAGCGTAGCCCTTCTGATCATGAATTGGAAATTAGGTCTCTGTGTATTGCTTCCCGTTCTTACTTCTGCTTCGGTTCTTTTCCTGACAAAGAAACTGCAGGTCAGAAATGTAAATAAACATTATGATAAGTTGAGAGATATTTCCGAAAGCTTTCAGAATGCAATCGAACTGAATCAGGAAATTAAAAGCTATGGGTTGAAAGAAAAAGTAGAAGCTCAAATGGACCAGCAGTTGGATGAGTCAGAAAATCTTCAATGGAAAGCTCAGATCACCCAGACGATTCCTGTTACAATCGGCCAGACTTTATCTATTCTTCCTATTGGAATCACGGCGACTGTTGGCCTTTCAATGCTCGCCTCCGGTCAGGTAAGTATCCTGATTCTTCTGGGCTATATTATTATGGCGGCGAAACTCAGCGGGGCCATGGGTGGTGTTTTGCTCTATCTGACGGAAATCTTTTATTTGGACGCAAGAATTGCCCGGATTGGTGAAATCAAGAATCATGAACTTCAGGGCGGAGAAAAGGCAGTCCTTTCAGATTTCAATGTAGAAATAAAGGATGTTTGTTTTTCCTACCAGAAAGACACCCAGGTGATTCGCCATGCATCCTTTACGGCGGAGCAAGGACAGGTAACCGCATTGGTCGGTCCCAGCGGCTGCGGAAAAACAACAATGCTTAAGCTCATCAGCAGACTATATGATGCAGATTCCGGTACCGTTCAGATCGGAGGAACCGACATACGAGAAATTCACACTGATAGCTTGTTCAAGTATGTTTCCATTGTTTTTCAGGAAGTCATTCTATTTAATACTTCTATTATGGAAAATATTCGCCTTGGGCGGCTGGATGCTTCTGACGAAGAAGTAATACGAGCTGCAAAACTGGCTGGTTGCAATGAGTTTGTCAGCCGTCTGCCAGACACCTACCAGACAATAATCGGGGAAAATGGAGCCAAACTCTCCGGCGGAGAACGTCAGCGGCTGTCCATTGCCAGAGCAATCCTGAAGGATGCTCCAATTATCATTCTGGATGAGATTGCTGCATCGTTAGATGTGGAAACAGAAGTCCAGATACAGACTGGATTAAATCATTTGATTCAAGGCAAGACCGTGATTGTTATTTCACACAGACTGAAGTCTATTGAAAATGCAGATAAGATCGTCGTTATGAAAGCAGGTACGGTAGAAGCCTGTGGAAAACATGCTCATCTGCTGAAACAGTCGCCCACATATAGAAAGATGATTGAAAAGGCCAATCTGGCAGAGAAATTTAACTACTAAGCAGGTTGCCCTTCAGATGCAGACCGCACTGAAGGGTAACATAAAGGCATTTGGTTAACCATGTCTAACTGATTTCTGATGTGAGGAGGTGCATTATTTGAAGAAATATATTGGAAAAAGGATCATTAGCTTCCTCATTGTGCTGGTAGGCGTCAGCATTCTAAGTTTTTTGTTGATTGCTTGGTCCGGAAAAGATCCTGCAGAAATTATTGCACACCGAGGCGTATCCAATCCTACGCCGGAACAGATTGAGATGATTCGGGTGGAAATGGGATTGGATCAACCTCTCCCTGTGCGATATATTCAGTGGCTTTCCGGAATGTTTACAGGAGAACTTGGGACTTCTTTGACCACTCATCAACCGATTGTAAAGGATCTGCACAAGTATCTGGCTACGACCACATCTCTTGTAGGGATGGCCATTCTATGGATTATCGTGCTCACCGTTCCGATTAGTTTGCTCTGTGCCAGAAAGCGGAACCGCCTTTTCGATCAGGTTACCAGAGGCATTACTATCTGCGGTATTTGTGTGCCAACTTTCTGGCTGGGATTCCTTCTTCTACTGTTCTTTGCGATTCATCTGAAATGGTTCAGTGTCTTACCAAGTCCAGGTTGGAGGGGCTTTTTACTACCTTCATTTGCCCTGGCGGTTCCCAGTTCGTGTTCACTCATCCGAATTATGCGTTCCTCTCTTCTGGCTGAATTATCTTCTGATTATGTTCGGTTTGCAAAAGCCCGTGGACTATCTGCCAACAGAATTCTGGTATGCCACATTCTGCGAAATGCCTTACCGCCTGTTGTTACAATTTTCTTTCAGCAATTCGGCTTTCTAATTGCCGGAGGGGCGGTAATCGAAAGTGTTTTTTCAATCAAGGGAATCGGAACTTATCTGGTGGACAGTGTGATTGCAGCAGATACGATTGCAGTTTCTACCTGTATAGTCGTCATTGCAGCAATTTTTGTCGTCGCAAATTTCATGGCAGACATAATCAACCGTCTGCTTTGTCCATGGATGGTGAGGGAAGAAAATGATACATAAGCTACTCAAAAGGCCGCAGGCAATCATCGGTCTGTGCCTGATTGCTATTGTGATTGTGATTGCGATTGCAGCACCTGCTTTTTCGCCTCACGACCCTGAATTGGTGAATTTATCGCAAAAGTATGCTCAGCCTGACGCAGAATACCCTCTTGGAACAGATCAATTGGGCAGGTGTACCTTATCAAGGCTGCTGTATGGAGCCAGATATTCCATCGGAATCAGTTTACCTGTGCTGCTGATTTTGTCTGTGATTGGTCTGATTGTCGGTACTTTTAGCGCCTGTGCTGGAAAAAAAGCAGACCATTTCATTACTATACTCTGTGATGTGTTTATTGCTTTTCCTTCTCTTATCATTGCTATTGCTGTCATAGGCGTTCTGGGGAACGGACTCCAAAACATTGCCGTTTCTGTTGTGATAGCGACCTGGGCTTGGTTTGTTCGTATTGTCAGATCTTATTCCATTCAAGAAATGGGTAAAGATTATATCCTGGCAGCCCGGATTTCTGGGTGCAATACAGGAAAGCTGGTCTTCAGACATCTGATTCCTAACATTCTGCCACAGTTTCTTGTGTATGTTTCCACTGGTGTCGCTTCTTCCATCATTATGGTTTCCAGCTTTGCTTTCCTCGGACTTGGCCTTCCCTCCGGCACACCGGAATGGGGTGCCATGTTAAATGATGCCAGGACAGCGCTTTACTCTCATCCGGAATTGCTAATCTATCCAGGCTTGTGCATCTTCGTAACGGCAGCAGGCTTCAATTTATTTGGAGAAGCACTCCGTGATATTCTGACGCCGGAGGAGGACAGCCTATGATGCCATCACTTATAATTGATCATTTAAGCATTAATCTTCGGTCAGGCACGGATAACTTGGTTTCTGAAATATCCTTTGCAATCAAAGAAGGAGAGTCTTTGATCTTGTTAGGCCAGTCAGGCAGCGGCAAAACAATGACCTGTAGTGCGGTGCTAAACTTATTGGACCCTAAAAAATTTAAGGTGTCGGGTTCCGTTTTCTTCGGCGAGACTGATCTTTTGAATTCGTCAGAAAAGCAGAGACGAGGAATATACGGAAACCAGATTGTCTATATCCCGCAAAATCCAATGACTGCATTGGACCCTTCTATGCGTATTGGCAGACAGATGGATGAAACGCTACGGCTTCATTCCGACAAATCCCGCCAGCAACGTTACAACTATATTCTGCGGCTTCTGCATGATGTAGGCTTAGATGATCCTGACAGGGTATACAGAGCATACCCCCATATGCTTTCCGGAGGAATGCTTCAGCGTGTCATTATCGCAATGGCTATGATGCTTGATGCAAAATTCGTGCTTGCCGATGAGCCGACAACTGCTTTGGATGTGATTCACAGAAATGGAATCATAGATTTATTTTCGCAGATGAAAGCAAATGGAGTTGGGATTTTTATGGTAACTCATGATTTCGCAACAGCTCTTCAATTAGGTGGAAACGTGTTGGTGATGAAAGAAGGAAAAATTATAGAATCCGGTGAAGTTCAATCTGTCTTCGATCATACCACAGAACCTTATACAAGGTCGCTGATTGAAGCTTACTCCCTTTCCTGTGCTTTCACGAAAGGGGCGGAATCATGATTAAAATCAACAACCTATCAAAAGAATTTCACGAACAAGGCACAAGCAACGAGCTTCTGGCCGTTGATCATGTAGATTTTACTATTCAGAATGGTTCATTTTGCGCTTTGGTAGGAGAAAGCGGATCTGGTAAAAGCACTTTGGCTCAGCTCATGTGCGGTCTTCTGGTTCCATCTTCTGGAGAGGTACTGTTTGAAGGAAAAAACATTTCCCTCTGCCGGGGCAAGCAAAAGCAGGTACTGCGATCTAAAATACAGCTGATTCTTCAGGATGGCAAGGGAGCAATGGACCCTCGCTTTACGGTATATCAAATCATTGCAGAGCCAATTCGCAATTTCAGAAAACTCAGCAAAAAGGAAGAAGAACGGGAAATCAATGATCTTCTTACCATGATGGAGCTTCCCGAAGAGATCAAGCTGCGAAAAGCTCATGAGCTATCCGGTGGACAACAAAAACGTGTATGTATTGCAAGAGCGTTAGCGGCTCAACCGGATGTGTTGATTTTTGATGAAGCAGTCAGTGGGCTGGATGTCCTGGTTCGTAAACATATTCTTGATTTGCTGAAGCGACTCCATCAGGAGCGAAAAATGACTTGCTTTTTCATTACCCATGACCTGGACGTTGCGCTATATCTTGCAGACCGTGTGATGGTGATGCGCTGCGGTAAGATTATCGAAGACCGTACATTTCACGGTTCGACAGACTGCTTTACACATCCGTATACCAAGCTTCTGCTGCATTCTATTGCTCCATATTTGGGTTAAACCATTCAATAAATATGTATACCCTGCTGAAAAGCATGATATAAAAATAAATAAAGGAGATTTTGTACATGAAACTGAAAAAACTTTTAGCTTTCGGGCTCGCACTTGTGATGTGCCTTGCTATGGCTGCTTGCGGCACGAACCCTGACG
>ERZ1027194.1311-NODE-1311-length-11407-cov-4.260747_pt1 | contig 11407 bp, 20 predicted proteins | sample MGYA00519246_ERZ1027194 | MGnify/ENA primary metagenome ERZ1027194 (study PRJEB26926, sample SAMN06164505) | human gut metagenome | biome: ENVO:00009003; feature: ENVO:2100002; material: ENVO:00002003 | host: Homo sapiens | place: USA | collected 2012 ...
CGAGATACTGATCGGTCTCGTGGGCTCGGAGATGTGTATAAGAGACAGGGTGGATGGGGTCTGAATCTTTCAGTGTTATCAACTGGTGTTCAACATACAGAGCATATATATCCACATACTCATACACACTCATGATGACAGGTCTCAACTCCCGCCATTCCTTTGACAGATAGAACTCTGCTGCTCGTGGGTCTCTGCGTGTATTGTTATATGTCACATGCCTTGACTGCTGCCTTGCCTCGCACTGCTCGCACATGGTCAATGCCTGTGGGATAAGGCGACCGCATCCCTTACATGCTTTCAATAACACACTGCTCACTCCTCTCTGTCCATCGGTCTCCTGCTGCCTCTCATGCCTTTCAAGAGGCGGGCATACATCGCACATGATAGTGTCCTGCTGCCCGCATATAACAGGAGGGCAAACAGGCAAGAAAAAAGCGACTGCATCTCTGCAATCGCTCACTCAACTGTTCACGTTATCATATTAGCACGTTTATATTTGCTTTTGTTCACCCACTTTTTACCCCCGAAATCACCCTCATTTCACCCCGTTTTCACTCTCATTTCACTCCGATTTTGTCATTTTCGATTGCTTTTGCACCGAATAATTTGATTGAGAGACGTTCTGTCATTGATCTGCACCACTTTTTCGGTGAGTTCTTTCCGCATCCTGTCTCCCTCACAATATCCTCGTATAACTTGCCCTTGATATATACTGCCTCAAGTGCGTCGTACTTGTACCCCTCACCTGCTGCCTCTGCATCCTCTTTCAGCGATGCAAGAGCCTTTTTCATGTGCTCGAACAGAATGACCGTCTCTGCCTTACACTCTCTGATGGACTGGAGGAACGCTTTCTCTGCCGAAATGTTATATCTTGATACATCGTCAATCTGTGATACTTCCGAAATTGCATCCTTGATATATCGCTCTATTTCCCGATAATTCTCAAGATATACCTGTGTTTTCTGAATTGCTGTCATTTCTTTTTCTGTCTCCACGTCGTTTTCCTCCTTTTGACCTTTTCAGAGGCAATCCATGATATTTCCTCCAATTATTCGACTTTTCCTGCCTCCTCAGTCTGTATATGCTCTCAAATGCGGTCAATGCCTCTTTTGCACTGATTCCCACTTTCAAAAGAGCATCTTGCAGGTTTTCTCCTCCTGCTGCCTTGATTTTCTCCGGATGCTCCGGATATTCCGTCTTTTTCAAGACCGTTGCTGCCTCTGCTGCCTGTTCGATGATTTCAGACACCTCTTTCTCTGTCTTTCCCGCTGCCCGCAGTTTTGAAATGACGTTTTTCACCTTTTCCACGAATCCCATGTTTCCATCCTCCTCCGCACCTAATTGAAAGGGAGTTCTTCGTCGATTCCGTCCTGAATATTCATAAAACCGTCACCTGCATCCGAATACCCTCCGTTGTTCCCGTCCTGCTGCCCTGCTGCTTTCTTACTCTCTGCAAATTCCTGTTCCTCGACAATCACGTCCGTGGTATAGACCTTTTGACCGTCTCTGTTCGTATATGACCCCGTCTGAATCCGTCCAGTGACAACCACTTTCGTTCCCTGCTTGAGATATTTTTCTGCGAACTCTCCATCTCGTCCAAACGCAACGCAGGAAATGAAATCCGCTGACTGCTGCCCGTCTTTTACTCCTCTACGGTCAACCGCAAGTATATATCGTGCGATCGCCATTTCCTCCTGTGAATTATTCCTCGGTGAATATCTGACATTCGGGTCTCTCGTGAGACGACCCATCAAAATGACCTTGTTCATCCGTTTTCCCTCTCTTTCTGCAAAATATACTCATTCTGTGCTTTCTGCAATTCCGTGATGCCCTTTTTGAACTGTGCATCATCTCCATTCATGCAGATTTCAAATAATTCCTCGTATCTGTCAATATTCTCGGTGATGAACGCTGCCTCTGTCTTTGAGCGTCTCTGCGTGAGGAACATTCCTTTGATTGTCTCTCTCATGGTCTCGCAGTTCTGTCTCTCCTCCTCCGTTTCCGGAGGAGTTTCTTTCAGCATCTTATCGACAACCCTGTCCACCGCATCCGCAATCTGTTCTTTCCATCCGGATGACGCTTTTTCATCAATGAGTTGTGACTGGATGTCCTCAAACGATGCTCCCGCTGCTGCTCCCGTGATTCTGATGTCCTTTTTCCCTTTTGCTGCAATCAGAATCAAATCATCGTCATACGCTGCCATGTAATAGTCGAATTTTGCATTGAAATTCTCTTTCGGATTGATGATGACCTCCGGTTCACTGCTGCCCTCTGTCTGAATCATTACACCGATATATTTCTGACCTGTTCCCTTTGCCTCGATGAATAATGCTTTTAATTGTCCTTTTTTCACTTTCCTGTTCCTCCATTCAGCATCCTCTCGAATAACTGCTCATATAATGCCTTGTATGTGTTACGCTCCGTCTCAAGCCTCACAACGATCTCCGATGTCTCTCCTGCTGCCTCCTGTGGCTTTTCGGTTTTCTTTTCTTCTAACGACTGCTGCATCGCTTGAATTTTGTTGCGATAGTATTCAATTTCCTCCTGCTGTTTCTGAATCGTCTCATTGTACTGCTTTGATGTCTTTCCTCCACCGCTCAACTGTAAGGAAATCATGAGAGCGATGTCGATGTTTTTCATTTCTTGCTCCGATACCTGCCCGATGTAATTATTCACACGGTCGGTCGATACTGACGATACCTGTTCACACAATACTGTGGATAATCGTCCGGTACTGCGGACGGTCACATGTGTCGGGAGGTCTGTTTTCGGTTGCGTCGTCATATACACAACCTCAATCACTCCGGAGTGCTTGTTGTTCTCGTCATTGCTGACTACAACTGCGGGTCTGTCCGCAAATTGTTCACTCCTGTTTGTCGCCCCCCCTCGTGCGATATAGAATATCTCTCCTCGTCTGATGTCATCCATTGCCTTTTCCTCCTTATTTCACCGCCATCATTCAGCATTCTCTTTCATGAGTGATGTTGCCATGATGCAATATCCGTCCTCAAGACCTGCAAACTCCTCAAGGATATATGTCACAAGCACTCTCACGGTGCGTCCTGTGTTCTTTCCGTCCTTGAACTCCATCATCTCAAGGATGTCGCCTTTTTTATAGCCTCTGTCATTCTTCCGGAGTTCAAATGTCTTTTCTCCGGATGCAACCTCCTCAAAAAATGTCGCTCCCAGTTTAATGTGATGCACTTTCTGACCGTTCTCCTGTGTGTCTGACGGGAGGTTGTTCATCTTCTCCTCCTCTGCCTGTTCACGGAGTTTCTTTTTCGTTTCACGGTCGATTGCATCCTGCTCCTCGTTATATCTCTGCTCGTCTGTCTTGTATGCCTCTGCACGGTTCTTGTACTGGTCGCATGAGGTACATGTTCCGGTCTTTACGTTGCAGGTCTCGTATTCGGTGCAAGAATAACAGATTGATGTGATTCCCTCCGGATGCGGTGTCTCATAATCGTCGCCCGCTTTCTTTTTCTCCGGAGGATTCATGCTGTTTTCGGATGACTGCTGCCCTGCTGTGTCTGAATCTGACACGGTGTCCTGCTGCCCTGCTGCATCCTGCTCCTGTTCCGGTTTCTGCGGTGATTTCATGTCCTTAATTTCCGTATAGGACAATTCTCCGTTTTCCTTGTACTTTGCAAGTGCCTCCTGCTGCATCTCCGGAGACATCCCACTCAACTCATACGCTGCGGAGAATGTGAGACGCTCGTTGTTGAGTTCCTCTCGAAACTCCGGAATCAGATTGTTGTTGACGCTCTCAATCTGTGCGATCTTGGTCTTTGACATCTTGAGCATTGAGGCGATGACATCACGGAGGCGACCGGACTGGAGGTCATATCCTTTGATTTTCTTTCCATCCGTTTTCATACGCTCAAGACACGCTTTGAGACGCTGTTCCTCCTCGATGACATCCTTGAGAGACTTTGTCCGGTATGCGTTTGCGATGATGATTTCCACCTGCTCCTCGTCCTCGTCCTGCGGTGTGGTCAGTTTGCAGGTCGCAATCTCAAAATCTTTATATCCCTGCTCGACAAGGTGCTTGAGTGCAAGCCACCGTCTCTCACCTGCGACGATTCTATATTCACCCTGCTCATTCGGCTCAAATACAACCTCAAGATTCTGTTTGAGACCATACATGAGGATGTCTCCTGCCAGTTCCTCAATATCTGCCAAATCGTAGAAATTGAGTTTGTTTCGGTACATCTTGAAAATTGAAATGTCCTTTGTCCGGAATCTCGCTCTCGGTGATTCGTCAACTCCTGCCTTACTATTCTTGTTCAGTGCGTCCATGACGCTGAATCCTGTTGCCATGTTCTTTCCTCCTGTTTTCTCCCGTCAGTGCGGTCACAATTTCTTTGTATTCCATTTCACACTCGAAAATCTGTGCGTCGAGTGCGTCCAGTCTCTTGTATAACTGGTTTTCAATGCTTTTCGGTACTTTCTCGCCATTCCGCAGCAATATACCGATTATCTGATATTTACTCTTGCAGGTCAGTTCCGTCAAAATCTGAATCTGTTGCTTTTGATTCTCTGCTCTCCGGAATGACCCACATATCTCTCTTTCGGTCACACGCACCCGCTCCCCTATTCTGTTAATTTCTGCTTTTTGGTCTCTGTACGCTCGACGTTTATCTCGCCTTTGCTATTCTGTGATATAGATGCTTTGACCCCACCTCGGAGGTTCAGAGTGACCTTTGCCAGTTTTATGAAATCTTTCAAATCTTCCAGTCTGCGGTTGTACTTCTCAAACGCTTTCCGTGCATTGTCGTACTGCCATTTAAGAAAAAGCCATTGTGTTGTTCCCTCTTTCTCTTTCAATTCTTTTTCTGCCTTTTCGATGGTCTCTTTCAAATCTCCGCTATACTTGAATGTTGTTCCGTTCTTTTTATGCACCGCTCTCATTCCTGCCATGTCTACCCCTCCAGTTCCTTGAGTAATTCATGAACCACATTGCGATAGTCCTGTGACACGATGCAGTTCTTTGAAAACTGTGGGAGGACTGCCATTCTCATGGATGCCTTTTCCGCTACAATCGACCGACGAATCGGTGTGACGAACATGTCAAATCCGGAACTGGTTTTCATCCACTCCTCGAAATCCAGTGATGTCTTGTTTTTCTGTCTCATGGTCACAAGACCTTTGATTCGGAGTTCCGGATTGATTTCCCGCAGGTCGTCAACCTGCTCCTGCAAATTGTGAATCGCCTCGTTTTCATATCCTCCGACCTTTACTGGTGCAATGACGAGTTCTGCTGCCAGTAGAATGTTGTTGACCACCATATCAAGCAGACGACCGCAATCACAAATGCAATAGTCGTATGCCTCGGATATTTCTTCCAGTGCATCCCGCAGCCTCGTGACTTGATTTGCCTCCTGCTTGAGCAGCAGTTTCATGTCTGTCTGCATGAGATACCCGTTTGCAGGAATGATGTCAATGTGACTGTACTGTGTGGGTCTTATCAAGTCCGTTGTCCGGTATGACCCGCCCACACTCACATGACGCTCAAGCAGTTCACTCATTCCTGTTCCCTCCGGCTCGTATGCCTCAAATGTCTTTGATGTATCGCCCTGCGGGTCTCCGTCGAGAATGAGAACACGTTTCTCCTGCTCCTCCCCCAACATGTAGGCGATCGCATCCGATGTCGTTGTCTTTCCGATTCCACCTTTCGGTGACATAACTGCAATAATTCTCATTTTTTTCTGTTCCTCCTGTTATCCTCTTGTTACCTGTTACATGAAACCTCTGTCGTCCGGCTGTCTCCATCCGCAGCGGTGCAGGTGCATCCCCTCGCCCACCTTGTAGAGTGTATATGTGAACCCTGCTCCCAGTGCTATGACAACGACTGCTGCCACAATGATGATTTTCCTCATTTCCTCACCTCCCCGCTATATCGTGATTGTGTGGTATATACACAACTGCAAATCTCTGAAAGAATAGTCCGGTGTTTCCTCCGGTTTCATCGGTGCAATGAGACCCCGTTCCTTGTATTTCCTGTGAGTGATCTCCGGAATTGCTCGGAATCTCTTGACCTCTGCATCTCCTATCTGTGCGACGATGTCCTTGTCAACCTCCATGTTTGCAAAATACTGGTTGTATATCTCCTCACCGTCCTTGATGACCCGAACCCTGTCCGGACTTTCAAGCAACGTCATAATATCCTTGACCGTCATCCTGCTGCACCTCCTCATTTCTTTCTCGGTTTGCTCTCTTTGATTTCCCCATTCTTGAGGATGCTGTTGTTCGGTATATCCATGACCATCTTTTCGATTGCGTCCTGCTTTCCACTCGCTCGCCCCATCACAATCATGACATCGTTCATCCTCCAACTATTGAGATATAAATATTTCTTGATGACCTCGATTGCCTCCTCTGCGGAGTAGCAGGTCGCCACGAAATGACCTGCCTCTGCCATGTCTTTGAGGAACTCTTTCTGTGATACCTGCTGCCTGTTGTCTCCGAACTTCATCTCGATGTATAGTCCGCAATAAATTCCTTTCGGATATGGCAAGCAAAGGTCGCTCACTCCCGCCTTGACACCCATCTGTTTGAGTTTCACCGCCTCCTGCTTGTTCCTGCTGCCTCCGTTCGGTACATGGTGCAGCCATTTCAATTCCGGATAGCGGTTCATGTTCCAGTTCGCCCATGACACGACATTGATTTGCTCCGTGTCCTCACTTCTCATTGCATATCTCATGTTCATTCTCTTTCACCTCTTTCCTGCTGCCTATCTCCTGCTTGCACATGTCATAATATTCGCAGAACAGACACACATGTCTGCAATCCTTGACCCTCAACATGTGCAGAATCCTCTCAATCACCTGCATCTTGCTCCAGTTCCTCCTCGATTTCTTTCATCCGGCTCATGATGGTCTGATTGTACTCATACACATAGATTCCGTTTTTCCATAGATGTTGTTTTGCTCCCTGCTCCCCGTAGTTATACGCTGCAAGTGCATCTTGAATCGTTCCGTATCTCTCAATCAGTTCCGACAGGTAATCAATCCCGACGAGTACGTTCTGATATGGGTTCGTGAGGTCTGTGACGTTCAGACGCTCCATCCTGTCTCTGTGGCACTCCTCATATATCTGCATGTACCCGATAGAATGACCATCATCACCAACCTTGTCGAATTTATATCCGGATTCTTTCTCAATCAGAGCGACCACAAGGTCATATCTGACCCCGTACTGCTTGCAGACGCAATATGTATATACCTGCATCTTTTCCGGAAAATAGCCACCTGTCCGACTGTATTCCTCCGGTATCTCATAGAGCACGAATCCATCCTCCTCGCCTCCCCAGTCTGCCGACATGGTGTCAAATACTGCATACTTGTCCGGTTCTGTGTCCTGCTCCTGCTGCCATGTTCGCACCTGCTCAAGCATTGCATTTTGTCCGGATGCCTCTCTTTTCTCGTCGATTCTCTGCATCCGTGCATTGAACTCCTGCGACTGCTGCTCATACTCCTCAAATTCCTTGTCATCTCGCATGACAGAGCGTGTCAGACCTATGCTCACAGCGATCGCCAGTAATACCATCACCGCAATATATGTCCGTTCCCGTCTCCTCCTGCTCATTCTTCTCTTTCTTTTTACTTTCATTGCTGCCTCCGTTTCCTCATTCTCGCCCGTATGTAGAACATTGAGTTGAAATCGTTGTAATAGATTCCCGCATCCGTAAAATCAAAATCCGGATACCATTTCAACATCTGCTCACGAACCTGCTCATGTCCTTTTCTCATGGTCTCGACGTATGTTCCGATTTTCTTATATCCTCCGGCTTTTGCTGTCGGTCTCTTGGAATGAACCACCTTGATGTCGGGGTCTCTCAATCCCTGTGAGGAGTTCCACCGTTTCTCCGATTTCACCCTGTTCTTTTCCTCGACGATATACTTTGCCATTCCTGTCAAACCGTTCTCGTCCTTTTGTAGCCTCCGAACCTCGTTCCTGCTGCTCTGTTTCCAACATCCCTCAACCACATCCATGTCCATGTCGCCATCCATGACAATGTGATGATGCCACCGGATTTCCTCTGTCGGATTGTAGGCAGTCACATAGACATATCTTGCGTTCGGGAGACCCCTTTTCTTTCTCTGATAATTCACCCGTCGGATGAATTTCTGCACATTCTTGATTGCTGCGTCGATGTCTCCGTCCGGAGGGAGATGCTCATTGTCGTATGTAAACGTGAGCCACAAATCCCTGTCCGTGAAATTCTCATTGATAAGACGCTCCACATATTTCCTTGCGTTCTTGTCATTCAGATTCCTTTGAGCCTTGTCATTGTCCTTTTTGATACTCCGACCCTCCGGAGGTACTTCATCCATTTTCTTGAACTGTGGATATATCTCAACCTCGAACTGGTCTCCTGCTCGTATCTCCTTGAGTGCATATACAACCTTTTTCCCTTGCTTGAACATCTGCTCAACAAAAAACTCGTGCATATCCTCAAGGCTCTTGTTGTATGCTGCCTCATAGTCATACGGGATGAACGTCATCCCTTTCTTTCTCTTTGCCATTCTGACACCGTTCCTCCTGCTGCCCTTATATATACTTTTCAACGACTTGTTACTATCCATCACAAGGTCGTCAAAAGGGTCTGAAACCCTTTGAATCACGGGGTTTCCCCCGCTTTTTCATGCTTGCAATATGGTGTCAGATTTGCTATAATATTTTTAGGTTTTGAGCGTCTGACACAGACTGCTAAACGGGAGACCGCTGCAACGGTCTCCTTTCTTTTTGCTCTTTTTTCTCATGCTCTGCATATTCATTTTGAATGATTCTGACTGTACTCCTCACCTCCTTATGCTTGCATCGTAGTCCTCAAATCTTGGTGTTTTCCAAAACACAAAATTGTTACACCACCTTTGAAGTTTTTATATATGGGGTCTGCGTGTTCCTTGTCGTATATCATCGGATATGGTATGAACTCCAGTTGTCTGCAAAATTGTATTCGTTCAATGTCCTGCTCAATGGTCGTGTCGAAATTGCACAGGACATAAACCATCACCCTCCCTCTGTCTTTGTTGTACCCCGTCATTTCCTTGAACATCTTCATTTTTGCCTCAATGATGTCCTTGTCTGTGTACCTGTCGTATGCCACATGTATCGTTTCGAGTTTTATCTGTTTTAGCAATTCAATGTTTCTCTCATTCATGAGACGGATGTCTAACCCTTGATTGAAATTCACTCTTGCTTTGCTGTCTTTCAACTGCTGCAATAATTCCATGTGTTCCGGACATGCCAACGTGTTCGGGTCGCATAGGACAATATTTTTTTGTCCTCTCCAAAACTCTGACAGATCAGCGACCTTGTGCGATCGCTTTCCCTCTTTACATCCAACATGACAGAACTCGCATCCTCTCGGACATCCTCTTGTTAAAAATCCGAACGCTTTGTCCTGCGTCAATTCCGGATATATGGAATAGTCCGGATATATGTGTTCAACCTCCGGAGGGAGTTCTTTGTCTCGTTCTTTTTGGTAGTGCTCCCGACCGTCTGCCAGTTCGATGCAATATCCACTCCCTCCTCGAACAACTTCATCCGCATCCACAAAATACGGATAATCTTGTGTAAAACTGAAAACCTTTGACATGTACACTCTGTTCATGTGACCGCTGAAAAGTGGCTCGTACCACTCAACCGTGTCTCCCTGCTGTTTATGCCATGCCGACAATTTCATGAGTGGGATGTTCGGGAAATTGTGACCATCCACGTCTATCAATCCCACTCTCATGCTGTTGCAACCGCTGTCTTTCCCTGCTGCTCCCATTTCTGACGTTCCTCCTGTTTTCCTGCCATATATCCGGCAATATAGGACTTGTCAACGTCATCCATCTGTGTGAACCGCTCTGCGATATTCTCAATCATTTCTTTTCTTTCATCCTTTGACATATATGTCACGCTCCTCTCTTTCCTCTGATTCTCTCAAGTTCTGCCTGTATGTCTTTTCCGGAATAATCTGCAAGCAGTTTCTCCGAAATGTGATAAGTCCATATTGATGACATCTGCACCGCTGTTCCGATAGGGAGTTTCCCTTGCTGCATCGCTATTCGGATGAATTGCGGTGATACATTCAATATGACTGCTGCCTCGGTTGGCAATATACGTCCGACTTCCATCCGTCTGACCTCCTGTTCTGACCTGCCTTGTCAATGCGTGGGCGGTCATCCCACACAGACGGGCGACTGCTGCCCGTTTCGGCTCTCAATAGTCGTCCTCAATCTGTTCGTCTGCCTCTGTGTAATATTCCCCGTCATATCCTTTTGACATGATTCTCTGATAGCATCTGTCACACACCAGTCTGAACGGGATTCCATGACAATCCTTTGTGAAATACATATCCTCACGATCAACCTCATGTTCGCACACCGGACATGTCCGAATGTCACGCTCCTCGAATCTGCATGACAACCCATTCTGTCTCCTCCGGCAATCCTCGACCGTTCCGTCTCGTCCTGTCATGAGTTGGTTTTTGCAGATGTCGCAATCATTTCCCTCGTTGAAATATTTCATTTCCTGCATCCTGTTTCCTCCTGTGGAGGCTCTCTCGGTCTGTTCATGACCTCGCCTCTGTTCCGGCTGAATTTACCGTGTTGTGTCTTTTCACCTTAAAAAGTCACCGAAAACCTGTCATCCGACTATGAACCTTTTAGCAAGTTCACCCGCTGCCATGTTTCTCACGGTATTCCGACGCTGTCTTTCGGCTTGCCATCGTCATAGCGTCGGTCGCCATCCGGACGCTGACGGGGCGACTGCTGCCCCGTTTCGGCTTTTAGTGTGTACCTGCGAATCTTGGGAGAAAAAATCCGAAATCCGTTGCCGGAAACTCTCCTCGTTTTATATTGTTTTGAATACCACAATAGTCATGTGCGAAATTGAAATCATCTGCTTGCAACCAGTCATCCAGTCTCATGTTGAATTTCTTGTCTGCACTCTCGATGTCCATTAGTGCTCCCATGCGATCACCTGTATCAATTTTCATTCTTTCTGCTCTCTCGCAGATTTCCACATATTTCAAGTATCTTTCTTTTTCCATTTCCATTCCTCCTATTCTTGTAAAAGGGCAACAGTGCTGTGTCCTCTCGCTCGGTTGATTCTTCCACTTAACGGTTTCTTGGAATAGGGGTAAAGTGCTGATTGGTTCAGCCTGTCCGCTTTCTTCAAATAGTGCGGTACACTGTGCTTTCTTGCCCTACCGTTCCTGTTTTCTTCAACTACTTTGACGGGTCATGTTTATTCTTCACACGCTCTATCTGCTATCCGGCAGCCTGACCACCATGTCACTTGCGTGTAGCCCTATCGCTTCACCCGTTCTTTCCTGCTTTCTGTTGCCTTTGGTTACATTATAGCTGTCTCTTATACACATCTGACGCTGCCGACGACTTAATAGGTG
>ERZ1027194.1312-NODE-1312-length-11395-cov-5.854145_pt1 | contig 11395 bp, 9 predicted proteins | sample MGYA00519246_ERZ1027194 | MGnify/ENA primary metagenome ERZ1027194 (study PRJEB26926, sample SAMN06164505) | human gut metagenome | biome: ENVO:00009003; feature: ENVO:2100002; material: ENVO:00002003 | host: Homo sapiens | place: USA | collected 2012 ...
AGGCCCCAAAACGCTACGCCGGGGTATTCATTGGTCGTATTTCCTTCTAAAATGGTCGTGTTTTCGTTCCAGTCGATGCGCTCCGCTTCGAGTTCTTCCAGTTGCGGCCCCAAATCCCGCAGGCCGTTATCAAACAGAGGCTGAAAGTTATCCACGTTGCCCCACGTAAGCGTTACATTGATCGTATCCGCAATATCCGTTACCACGGCGAACCCCTGCGTGAACAGTGGCACCCCGTCCTGGTACAATGCCGCCGGGAGGCGCACATACGGAGCGTCGGCATCCACATCCGGACGGGCTGCCTGACCGATAGCCTGCATATTCGTAGGCGTAGGCGGCAGCGCAACATTGTAGGAACGGTTCGACTGGATGCTGTCGAGGCTCGAAAATATTGGGCTTTGATAGAGCAGGGTTACGACTTCGTCACTCGACAGGTCGCACAAAATATCATTGATATAAAGTTCGTAGGTCGTCATATGTAGTTATTTTTCTAATATTTGATTTAACAATTAAAATTCCGGAGCGTTTAAGTATTAGCTCCTCTTGCTTCCGTTCGTACTCTTCGCACCTGCGCCGGGTACGCTCCAGCAACTCTACAAGTTCTTTCTTATTCAATCCTACTGTCAGCGTGCTGTCGTCCCGCTGGCCACCCCTTCGTTTTTCTTTAGGTATTTTCATGCGCTTAAATCGCAAACACTCTTAAAACGGTTCGCCGTCCGTTGAGGGGTTCGCCGTGCTTTCATAGTCCGCAATCCGTGTAATACTTTCGTTGTGCCGGAAAATCACGCACCCTGTCGCCCCCTCCCGGTTCTTGGCGATATGCAGCAGCCCGACGCCCTCGGCCGGAATGGTCCCGTATCGCCCCGCGTCTATCTCGGCCCGGCCGTACATTGCCGGGCGGTCGATAAATAGCACCATATCGGCGTCCTGCTCGATGGCGCCAGATTCCCGGAGGTCCGAAAGCATCGGGGTTTTATCGGTTCGTTCCTCTATTTTGCGCGACAACTGCGACAACAAAATGACGGGCACATCGAGTTCCTTCGCGAGCAGTTTGGCCGAACGGCTGGCGGCGGCGATCTCCCGCTCGCGGGTGCTGTTCGTGTTCCGGCTTGCCGTGTCGAGCAGTTGCAGATAGTCGATAATGACCATCCCGCACCTACCCCGGCGGGCCATTGCCTTGCATTGCGAACGGATAGCCCCCATTGTGATATTGACCCGGTCGTTGAGGTAAACCGGCATCGCCGAAAGGTCCGCGGCGGCCTGTTCGAGTTCGTGCCAGCCGTCCGCGTCAACGCTCCCTACCCGGAACGCCTGCGAGTTCACCCCGGAATAGCCCACCAGCATACGCCCGGCCAACTGCCCGGCGGGCATCTCCAGCGAGAACACGCACACCGGAACGCCCGACACGGCCGCAGTACGGGCAAAATGAATCATTGCGGCACTTTTGCCCATACCGGGGCGGCCAGCCAGCACCACGAGTTGCCCGCCCCTCCAGCCGCCCGTCAGCGCGTCAAGCCGTTGTAAGCCCGTAGGAATACCGATGCACTCGCCCGCCTGTCGGGCCTGCTGTCGTCGTTCCAAATCGTCGAGGGCGGCCCGCACGACATCCGACAATGGCGTGATGTCATCCGAACGCACGGCCCGGTCAGCTATCGCGGTTATTTCCGTCGTTGCCCAATCTACAACACCATCCGGATCGGAGACGGCACGCACCGCAAGTTCGTAGCCGAAAAGGCACATACGCCGCCGGGTTTCGGTATCTCGGAGTTTCCGGGCGTGTTCCAGTACGTTAACGCCGGAACCTACTGCGTTGGTCAGTTCTACCAGGTAGCGGGTCATCTCCCGGCCTTTCAGTTCCGGACGATCTGCGAGCGTGTAGAGGTCTATTTTGTCGCCACGCTCCAACATCGAGAGCATCGCGCCGTAGATTTTGCTGTTATTTGCATCGGAAAATGCCGAAATTTCGACGATCTCTGCAACGTCGGGTAAGTATTCCGGATCGAGGATCAAAGCGCCCAAAACAGCCTTTTCGAGTTCGGGTGATTCCGGCAGCACCTCAACAGGGACCGGGCGGTTATAGGAAATTTGTTTTTCGCGTCTCATGGGTCGTTTGTTTTTGGGTTGTGGCGTTAAACTCGGATTTGCGGCGCATCCAATTTCGCGCGGCGGCTTTCCAGTCTTTTATCGGGTTTTTACCCGTTCGCCAGCCGTTGGCCGTGAAATGGTCGTAAAAGCATTCCGAATCCGTATCGCTTCCGTTGATCGTCAAAAAATAATCTTTGACCATTTCGAGCGAGGGAGCAACAAACGCCCGGCGTTTAGTTGCGACTTCTCCCCCTATAACCCCCTTTTCATTAACATTAGCATTATCATTAACATTATGATTTAAGGGGTTGTTTTTGGGGTTGTCCTCTGGGGTTATCCTTTGGGGTTGTTTTCTCGCATTCTGATTCCCTTTCGGGGCGCCTCCGTTTTTCCCGTATTCGGCACCTTTAAGGCCGTTATTTCTACACGCGTCGTAACGCCTTATCGAAGCCTCAAGCTGCGGGCGTATCAGTTTCCACGCCAAGCGACCCACGGGGGACAATCCGTCCGGATCTACGCCGAAAAATGCAAAATCCGTAATAGCTTCGTATACTGCTAACTTGTCGGCGTCCGGCATATCGCGTATGGCGTCCTTAAAACTCCAATAAAACGCAAACGTTTTACGACCCGGATTTTCCGTGTGCTCTATTGCGGTCATCGTTGCACCTCCTTTCCCGTATTGTCTTGCTGAATAAAGTACCGCTTGAACCGTCCGCCGTGTTCTCCGTCGCACCACACATCGGCAATCGGCACGCCTTTCGCCCGTAGGTCACGTATCGAGCTGCGAGGGTCAGACAACCTCAACGCCGCGGAAATATCCGCTACCGAATGGCACCCGCCCTGCAACAGGAAATTATATACCCGTCGTTGATGATAGCCGAACGAAATTTGCATATCATTCCCGGATTGCGTATATTTGTCTGCGCTGTTATTTGCCCCTGCGTGCTCGCTCCGAGTGCCGGGGGCTTGCTCTATCTGTCTCATAAGGCCCGGCGGTTATTTACGGTTGGCACTCTCGGCGATAGCCTCGGCGGCTTCGCGGTGACGTTTGGCCGGGTCCTCGATTTGGTTCTGAACCCAAACCGTCAACTCTTTACGGCTGAACAACAGACGCCGCCGCACTTTCCGATAAGGAATTCGTTTGTAATAGGCCAAATTATACAGATTACTGGGCGTAGTAGGGTATCCCAGCCCCTCCAAGAAATTAATTGCAGCTTCGAGCGTTAGTGCGTCCGCCGCTTCCTCCGCCGGGGCTTTATAGTTCGCCAGCTCCGGGATAATGGTGCGCACCGCTGCGTAAATGCACCCCTCCAATTCTTCGCGGGACGTCAAAATAATTTTGCTCGCTCCCGCTGTTACTGTCTCTTGCTTCATGACAAGAATAATTTAAGTTAATAAAAAATTGCGTGTGTCCGGACTATTCCGTAACCACATTGCAAAGGTGATAAATGCGGGGGCCTATTGTTATGAAATAATTATTTATTCATATTTATTCACATTTTGCAACATTGATTACCAAACACTTACAACGCATAGTCTTTCACACACAAAACAAAAAAAAGAATGCCGTAAAGCATTCTTTCGTATGGTGGCGATTATGAATTTAACCCTTTTGGTCCTTGAGCAAAAAACGATCAATAACGTTGCTATATGCGGGCATATTATTGATTGCTGCTTTTAAGAAATCATATAGCGATTTCACCTTTTTGTCCAAACTGCCGTCGATTATAAGCCCGTCACGCTGCATTTGGCGTATCTCATCCACGACCGCCTGCGCTTTATCCCCCGATGCCGCATTAATTGCGGCCCGTACACGACTAATCACAGCCGCACTATCTCCGGCTATTATCTCCGAAATACTCGCTTTTTTCCGTCCGGCCTTATTCCCCGGTTTAATAAGTAGAGCCATAGCCACCAACGCGTCGGCGATTGTAAACATATAACCCGCATAGTGTCCCATTTTGAGCAAAAGTGACGCGTCGAATATGGCCGTATTTCTATATTTTGCCCGGCATTTTCCGAACATTTTTAGCAGCCCTGCCCGTCGGTCTGCAATGGATTGTGTTCCGTATGCGGCCATCCGGTCCAAAAACTGCCTGCCCTCCGCCTCCCCTTGTGCATAGCCGTCTAAATACATTTGCCGGAACGTTGCCCGGTGCTCTCTGAAAAATGGATCATCGCCCGCCCTATTTTCGAAAAACAGGACGGCAATACACGGATACCCCGCGAATGCGTCGGGGAGTCCGGTCCTTTGGAATGTCAAATTAGGGACTTTATTATACGCTTCATCATCGGGCAAATCAAACCACCGCGTAAGACTGTCTAAATTGTCGATGTCGTTATAAACACTAAACATCACGTTTCCCGGGGTATTGCCCGTGCATAGAGGTAACGATTCATAATACTGTTGCAGCTTATCCATATCCCTAAAATTTCGTTAATAATTCCGCATTCTTCTGCCGTTCCTCCCGTTCGAAGCTGGCCAGGTAATTTTCCGTTGTTTTGAGGTCCTGATGCCCCAGCGATTCCGAGATATAGGCGATATTCGCTCCTGCCCGCTTCAACACCGTAGCGAACGAATGCCGGGCCGTATAGGTCGAGATATTGCCGATCCCGAGCTGTTCGCCCACCTCCTTCATACGCTTATTGATCGCACGGGTGAAATACATCGTTTTACACTTCCGCCGCATTGCATCCTCCTGTCCGTCGAGAATCGGAAAAATGAAGCTGTCGGGCCGGGAGGGGTTGCCCCATCGGTTAATTATTGCCTGCATCCGCTCCGTGACAACGACCCGGATTTCCTTGCGGGTCTTGGTCGTCCGCTCGGTCTTTTGCCGGACAAAGCATATTTCACCGTTCACGATGTCCCGATACCTCAACTTTACGAAATCGGCAACGTTGATCCCGTTGCACAAGTAGAGGAACAGCCAATAATCGCGGTATTTGGCCGTTGCCTCGGTTCCGTCCTCATAATTGGCTATCTGCCCTATTTGCTCCAGCGTGAGGGCCAATTTGCGGCCCTCTCCGGCTTGTATCTCATACCGCCCCCGGCCGAATGGGTATTGCGCCTCTAAAATCTTTCCGCACCGCTTCATGTCGTTGAGTATTGCCCGTATATGTCGCATATGTATTCCGACGGTAGTACGGCTTTTACCCTCTTTAAGCAGGAACTTTTCGTAACGACGAATCCAATCCACCGAAACACCCGACAAAGGAACACGAGGTCCGGCAAATCGTTCTATCCCCTTCATAACAACCCGATAGGCCATCATATTCCCGATGCGTTCCTGTGCTTTCATTTCGGCTATTTTACCCTCAAAAGCAATATTAAGCGTATCGCCACCAGCTCGTTTTAGTCGATTGTTAAGATTTTCCAATGAAAAGATACCGCGCATTAATAAGTCCTCAACAGCCGTCCGCACTATCTGGTAGCTGCTTTCGATGTCCTTGCGTATCTCCACAAGTGCACGGGCTTTTGTTGTTGGCAGGGCGTCCCACTCCGCCGGCATCAAATCTTTCCCGGTCGGATAATAGTGACGCACTCGATTGTAGGTAACACGGATTTTTACGGAGCACTTCCCGGACTTTTTCGGATGGGCTGAATCGAACATTGCGGCCACCGTCACACCGTCTTTCGAGTAGTTCATTTTGTGTATAAATTTTGATTTTAGACACACAATTTAGACACAAATATACGGATTTAATCGAAACCAACAAAAACCAAGTGAAATAAAATAGCTATATTTGCCATTGAAATACAAGCATTTACAAAACAATATAGAAATTACCAAAAACAGCTAAAAATCGACAAATTACGACTCATAATCCGAAGGTCGTGGGATCATACCCCTCTGGGCCCACAGAAAAAGAGGTTACGAATTGCCGTAACCTCTTTTTTCGCACTCTTCGGGAGCGGCGTTATTCCAGCTTCGCCGCGTCGGAGGCCAGCTTTTCGTAGATGGCGACCATTTCGCCGAACGATCCCTCGCCGCGTTTCAGTTCGTACATGAAGACGCCCTTGTAACCGGCCTTCATCAGCGCCCCGTACAGCGCGGGCCAGTCGATCCGACCCTTGCCCGGAAGCCAGTGACGCTCATCGACCATGTCGTAATCCGAGACATGGACGGTCGCAATCCGGTCGCCGCACGCCTCGACGAAGTGCAGCAGGTCCTCCGAAAGCAGGTGGTTCGTGTCGAAACAGATTTTCACCTCGGGATAAGGGGCGATGATGCGCAGCAGCTCGGCCGAGTTCCGCCCGAGGCACGTGCGGGGCAGATCCTCGATGCACAGCTGCGCGCCGATCCGCGCCGCCTCCCTGCGCAATATGCCGATCGAAGCGATGCTGTTCCGGATACGCTGCTCGCGCTCCCCGTCCGCAATCGGTTCGGAACTGGGATGCAGCACCAGTTTCTCCGGTCCCACTTCGCCGCAGATCGCGATCATTTCGGTCAGGAATTCGAGGTTGGCCATGCGGGCGCTGTCGTTCAGCACCGAGATGTCCAGCTTGCGGGAAAACGGGAGGTGGCACGACCAGACCTTCAGACCGGCCTCGTCGGCCATGTGTTTGGCGTGCAGCGCCTTCTCGCGGATTTCAGCCACGGTCCCGCGGCCGCTGATGCCGATTTCGACATACTCCACGCCGGCCTTCGCGGCAGCGGCCATCTCCTCGGGGCTCATGCTGCTGGTCGAGCTTCCGACGCCGAGACACTGGGCCGTCAGGTTGGCGGCGCACACCAGCGCCGCTGCCGTAAACAGAATTCTTTTTTTCATCGCTTCCGGTTATTTGGTGTAGTTTTTCACGCAGCGGACGTTCAGATAAATATCCTTGGCCGCCTCCTGATTGGTTTTGGTCTGAAGGTTCAGACTCGTACCGCTGATGACCAGCGAACGGGCCGTCGAGGCGTTGGTCTGCCCGATGAACCACACGTAGCCCCATTTGCCCAACGCGCCGCTGTTGAAACTGCCGTCGGCCTTCTGATAGCCCAGCGGATACCAGCCGAAACCGATGCTTTCGGCCCCGTCGACGAATTGCAGGAGGGCTTCCCCGGCGTCCGTGAGCGTCATATTCGCCTGATTCCAAATACCGCCGTCAACGATACGGCCGTTGCCGCCGCGCAGCCATGCGCCGACGTTGCCCGTATTCTTGACCGTGCAGCCCGACTTGTAGAATCCGGCCTTCGTAATGGCATTCTCGGGTTTCCCGTCGTGGCCGCCGGAGAAGGTGTATCCGCCCTGCGCGAAATCGTCGGGAATGGCATACTCGCTTTTGATAGCCATCAGCATGTCCCACCAGTCGTTGGCGTTGGCCACGTGCCAGCCTTCGGGACAGCAGCCGCGTATCTGGACGCCGAACTCGCCCTCCTCCGTACCGTCGAGTTTGAAGGCGTTGCCCACGTCGTCCACCCCTTCGTAATTCTGCACATAGGGACACTGCTCCGCCGTACAGCCCGATATGCCGGTCATCGCCTCATACCAGGTGTAGTAACGGCCCTTTGCGTCGTTCAACCGCTGCAAATGCGACGCCTCCAACCCCGCAACCGAGAAAGCCGTCAGGTCGGGCGCAACGCCCAGATTGCCGTCCTCGCCCGCTTCGTGGCAGTTCTCGGTCATCCACCAGCGTTTGCCGTACTTCTTGATCGTATAGCCCGGCAGCTCGATGGGGACCGACACGGTGATCGCCGCGAAATACTCGCGCACCTTGCTCGCACCCAGTTCGTTTTTGGCCACCACCGACACCGACTGGGCGGGAATCACCACGTCGTCGTTGACCACCCTGACGGTGATGACGTTGGTTCCCTGACCGTCGATGATCGAGATTTTCGACTTCTCCTGCTCGGCGATCGTCCATTCGTAGGTCTCGGCCCACTGAACCTTCGAAACCGAGAAGGTGAACTCTTCGCCGCCGTTGCAGGTGAGCGTTGCCGGCACCTTCGTGATCGGTCCGGGTTTCTTGGGAACGGTCATCTCCTGGATTTCCTCCTCGGTGTCGCGTTTCACGGCCTCGGTGCAGGCGACCAGCGCCGCAGCGGCGGTCATGCATGCCGCGGCCATCATGTATTTTCGGATGTTTTTCATCGTTTTTGCATTTTAAGTTTTACAAAGTGTGAACCTCGGGATACCCGAACGGATTCTCCACATACCAGCGGGCCTTGTAAATCTGGTAGCCCGCGCGGTTGAACAGCCGGTTGCCCTTCATGTCGCACACCTCGGCCGACCACCAGTTGCTCCCGCCCGACGTGGGGCGCATGACGATCGTGGAATACCCCTCCGGACCCGTCGAAATGCTCTTGATGGTGTTCTGCTGGAAGATCTGCACGTCGAGGAACTTCTCCGCCGCACAGTCGAACTTGTAGACATGCTGATTCGTCGATACATACATCGCATCCTCCCCGCAGACGGGCGCCAGGTCGTGGGCATCGGTATTCCCCGCCGCCATATCGTAAGAGCGCACCTGCGTCAATTCCGGAGCCGTACGCTTCCCGTTGTAGGCGAGCTTGAGCAGCTGGGCGCCCGTCGCCGTCCAGAGGCAGCCGCGCTTCCGGTCCCAGACCACGTTGTGGGCCGAATGGACCGGCATGGTGAAGGCGGGTCTGGAAACGTAGCTGTCGGCGCCATTGTACACGTAGACGCTCAACAGGTTGCCCGTGCTCGACGCCACGACGACATTCCCGTCGGGCAGCACCTCGGCCGAGTGGGGGTTTCCGCCCGGCTTGGCGTAGAACATCGCCTTTTTGTCCGCAATGCGGATCAGCGCCACGCCGCCGCCCGAAGCCGTGACGAGCACGCACGTACGGTTGTAGACCGGTTTGGCCTCGTCGGGCAGATCGAACCACGCCTGTTCCGCAGCCGAAAGCCCGCTGTCGGCGGCCGTCCACTCCCAGGCGACCTTCCCCGTCGGCTGGTCGATCATCACGATCCGGTTCTTGGCCTGCTCGGTCAGAATCATCACCTTCGTGGCCTTGTCCAGGTCGATCGTCTCCTCCTTGTCGTCGCCCGGCCGCCAGGGAACGTAAGGTCCCTCCTCCTCGTCTTTGCTGCAAGCCTGAAGGAGAAATGCGGCAGCCAGTATCCACAGATATTTTTTCATAATTGCCAGTTAGCGGTTGTCGGATTAATAATTGGGATTCTGTTCGAGTTTCTTGTTCAGCAGGATCTGGTCCGCCGGAACGGGCCACCAGTAGTCGCGGTCGGGGTCGAACGCCCGGACGGCGATGTCCGTGCCCGCATAGTCCTGAATCACGGCGTTCATCACCAGCTCGGCGGTCATCCAGCGGCGGATGTCGTTATAATAAAGCCCCTCGCCGGCGAATTCGACGCGGCGCTCGTGGCGGATGATCTCGCGCATCTCGGACTGGTTCTTCGAACCGTAGGCATAGGTGGGCATGCCGACGCGGCCGCGCACGCGGTTCACGGCGTCGTAAACGGCATCGGAGGGCGTGGCGTCGACCTCGTTCTGCGCCTCGGCGAACATCAGCAGCACGTCGGCGTAGCGGATGAACATGTAGTTGGTCTCGCCGTTGCTGTCGTCCGAATCGCGCTTCTGCGCGTCGTAGATCGTGAGTTTCCGGTGTGCGAAGCCCGTGAACTGGCACACCTCCCCGGCCGGGCAGTTGGCCTTGCCGAGGAACGTGCTCCCGGGATAGAAATTCGTCGCCGCGAAACGCGGATCGAGGTTGTCGTACTTGCCCATCGTGGCCGCACCGTCGGTCGTCGTCCGGTAGTCCATCACCAGATCGAGCAGCGGTGCGTTGTTGCGGTACTGGACGCTGTAAACGTTGAACGAATTGACGGCCGTGTTCTTGGTCTTCGAGAATTCGATGTTGAAGACGCACTCGCAGCTGTGCTCGTTCGCCGGCAGGAAGAGTTTCCGGTAGTCGCCGAACAGGTCGTAGCCCGCCTGGGCCTCCTTTTCGATCACGGCTTTGGCCGCATCGGCCGCAGCCTGCCATTTCGCGGCGTCGTTCGAGGGGTTGACCAGCTTGCTGGCCTCGAAAAGCAGCAGACGGGCCTTGAGGGCCATCGCCGCGCCGCGCGTGGCGCGCCCCTGGTCGGCGGCTTTGGTCCACTGCCAGTCGAGCAGTTCACGGTCGATGATGTCGTTCAGATCGTCGAGAATCGCCCGCACCACCTCCTCGCGCGAGGCGCGGGGCAGCGAACCGTGCGCATAGACAGGCTCTTCGAGGATCAGCGGCACGCCGTTGTAATAGGTCACCAGCATGTAGTAATAGAGCGCGCGGAGGAACTTGGCCTCGCCCTCCATCTGCACCCTGCGGTCGTCGGCCACGACGGCGGCAGGCAGGCGGTTGAGATGGGTGTTGCAGCGTCCGATGCCCTCGTAGCACTTTTTCCAGCGGTTGGCGATGATGCCCGAGCTGTTGGCCGTGTGGGTCCCCTGGGCGATGACATTGTATCCGCCCGCGTTGTTGTAATTATAGGCGTTGGGCGTGCAGGTCTCTTCGAGCAGCGGCGCCGAGTCTCCGAACAGCGCGCTGTTGGTCAGTATGTTGTAACAGCCGGTCATGGCGGCCTCGGTTCCTTCTTCGGTTTCCCAGAACGTCTCGACCGTATATTTGTCGGTGGGAATGGTGTCGAGGTTGCAGGAGGCCAGCGCCGCCGCACCGCAAAGCATCAATCCGAATACTGTCTTTTTCATAATTTTCCGTATTTGAAGCGATTAGAAAGTGATGTTAAACCCGAAGTTGATCGTCCTGAGCGAGGGATACTGCATCAGGTTGGTCGACGAAAGGTCGATCTCGGGGTCGAACATCTTCAGCGGGGAGATCGTGAAGAGGTTCTCGCCGTTGACGAAGATCTGGCACTGGCTCATTCCGAGCTTCGAAATCCACCTCTTGGGGAGGGTGTACGAGAGTTGCAGCTGCTTGCAGCGCAGGTACGACGCATCGTAGAGCCACTGCGTGTTCTTGTAGTCGTGCATCTCGGGCGCGCCCGTGGCGGTGTGGAGGATCGGCAGGCGGGAGTTGTGGTTCTCGGGGGTCCACGCGTCGGTCGCCCACTCCTTCAGCACGCCCGCTCCGTTCCAGAACGGGGCTGCGAGGTTGCCCGAAAGATAGGTCTTCACGTCGGCGACGCCCTGGAACTGCGCCGAAAGTTCGAGTCCCTTCCATCCCAGCGAGAAGTTGAAGGCGTAGGTGATGCTCGGCGTGAGGTTGCCGCAGACGGCGCGGTCGTCGTTGTCGATCTTGTCGTCGTTGTTGAGATTCTTGTAGCGGATGTACCCGGGCTTCACGCCGCTGCCGACGGTCACCGAATTGGCGATCTCCTCGTACTGTCTCTTATACACATCTGACGC
>ERZ1027194.1329-NODE-1329-length-11298-cov-5.333541_pt1 | contig 11298 bp, 9 predicted proteins | sample MGYA00519246_ERZ1027194 | MGnify/ENA primary metagenome ERZ1027194 (study PRJEB26926, sample SAMN06164505) | human gut metagenome | biome: ENVO:00009003; feature: ENVO:2100002; material: ENVO:00002003 | host: Homo sapiens | place: USA | collected 2012 ...
ACCTATTAAGTCGTCGGCAGCGTCAGATGTGTATAAGAGACAGGCAGCGGGCAGCCGCCCAGCAGCACGCTGCCCCAGCCCACCAGGACCATGCCCAGCAGGTTCCACAGCTGGCTGCTGTGGGCGATGGGCTGCAGTTCAAAGCCCAGCTTGAAGCTGCCGGTGATGAGGTTGCCCGCCAGGACGACCACGAAGATGGCCACGAAGCCGTACAGCAGCTTGAAATCCTTGAACAGCATGGCGTCGCGGATGCCGCCCACCATGCACAGGCGGGCGCGCTGGGCCAGAGCGCCCACCACCACGGCGATCAGCAGTGCGGCCAGCATGGGCGCGTGCTTGGAGCCGGGGCCCTCCTCACTGAACTTGAACAGGCTGGGCACGGCGATGACCAAAATCAGCAGTCCGGTCATCACGATGGGCAGCACGCCGCCCTCGCCCTTCCCAACGGGATAGGCCCGCTTCAGGGAGAAGCCGCGCTTGAGGAACTGGATGCCGATGAAGATGCCCAGGGTGAAGCCCACCAGGCCCACCACGGCGTTCAGGTCGCCGCCGCCGATGCGCAGGACCATCCGCAGGGGGCAGCCCAGGAAGGCCAGCGCGCCGATCATGACGAAGGCGCCCAGCACGAAGCGTGTGGCGGGGGAGGAGCCGGCCTTGGCCCGGAACTCCTTGGTGGCCACGGACATGATGAACGCGCCCAGCACCAGACCGATGATCTCCGGCCGGACATACTGTACTTTGGCTGCGCCGTGCATACCCACCGCGCCGGTGATGTCCCGCAGGAAGCAGGCGATGCAGAAGCCCATGTTGGCGGGGTTGCCCAGATGGGTCAGCACCACAGCGGCCAGACCGACCACCGCGCCGGCGATGACCACGATCCAACTTACTTTTTTCATGTGATGTGTCTCTCCTTTGCGTTATTTCTTTTAAAGAATAGCGATGCCATTATACGACACTGTACCGGAAAAGTCAAGACCGTGACAAACTTCACTTTCTGTGGTATGATGGGTCACGAGCTGTGAGGAGGTGCCTGCATGGAGGCCATTTATCTTGACAACGCCGCCACGTCGTTCCCCAAGCCGGCGGGGGTCAGCGACCGGATGAAATACTATCTGGACTGCGTGGGAGCCAACGTGAACCGTTCCGTGTATACCGCCGCCCAGGAGGCGGGGCTGGTGACGCTGACACTGCGGCAGCGGCTGGCGCGGCTGTTCGGTTTCCCGGAGCCGCCCACCCACGTTATTCTGACGCCGGGTGCTACGGCGGGGCTGAATATGATCATCTCCGGCCTTCTGCGTCCCGGCGACCACTGCATTGTCAGCAGCATGGAGCACAACGCGGTCATGCGGCCGCTGCTGCGCCTGCCGGGAGTGGCGGTCAGCCGCGTTCCCTGTGACGCCGAGGGTTTTGCAGATCTGGACGCCCTGCCGGGGCTGCTCCGGGAGGATACGAGACTGGTCATCATGGCCCACGGCTCCAATGTCTGCGGCGTGGTACAGGACGCGGCGGCTATCGGCCGTATCTGCGCGGAAAAGGGCGTGCCCTTTGCGCTGGACGCCGCCCAGACAGCGGGACACCTCCCTGTGGACTTTCAGGCTTTCGGCCTCAGCGCCATGGCGGTACCGGGCCACAAGGGGCTGCTGGGCCCCGGCGGCGTGGGCGCGCTGCTGCTGCGGGACGATTTCGCCCAAAAGCTGACGCCCCTGATCGCCGGCGGCACCGGCAGTGCCTCGGACAGCGAGTACCTGCCGCCCTATCTGCCGGACCGGTTTGAGTCCGGTACGGCTAATCTCCCCGGCTGCTACGGCTGGGAGGCGGCCCTGCGCTTTATTGAGGAGACGGGCGTGGACGTTCTGCGGCAGCACGAGAGGGCGCTGTGTGCCAGGCTTCTGGACGGTCTTGCGGATATTTCCGGGGTCCGACTGGTGGGCCCTCGGAACATGGATCGTCGGGTGGGCGTCATCTCCGTGGACTTCCTGCGCCGTGACAACGCCGAGATGGCCTATGCGCTGGAAGCGCAGTACGGCATCCTGACCCGCTGCGGCCTGCACTGTGCGCCCTCGGCTCACAAAACACTGGGGACGTTTCCCCAGGGCACTGTGCGGTTTTCGCTGGGCTGGGCCAGCACGGAAGCGGACGTGGACGCGGCACTGGCGGCCATACGGGCCTTGGCATGAATTAAACCGGGCGGCACTGCCGCCCGGTTTTTGGTTATCGCAGAAGAATACGTTTGCCGCCGTGATATTCGCCCACGGTGCCGATGCGCTGGGCGCTGGGGACCACCGGTGTCAGCTCCGCCAGCAGCGCGTCCGCGTCCGCGGGGTCTACGGCCATCAGCAGGCCGCCGGAGGTCTGGGGGTCGAACAACAGGTCCTGTACGGCCAGCTCGGTGGTGCCCACGTCTACACCGGCTTCGGCGAAGCTGCGGTTGCGGTACATACCGGCGGGCAGCACGCCCATCCGGGCGAATTCCAGTGCCTCCGGGATCAGGTCGATGGCGGACACGTCGATGCGCAGTGCCACATCGCTGCCCTGGGCCATCTCGAAGCCGTGGCCCATCAGACCGAAGCCGGTCACGTCGGTGCAGGCGTGGACCCGATAGCGGACCATCACGTCCCGGGCGGCCTTGTTCAGGGTGGTCATCATCCGATTCATGAAGTCCACCGTCTCTTTCGTCAGCAGGTCGGCCTTCCCGGCGCTGGTCAGCACGCCGATGCCGATGGGCTTGGTCAGTACCAGCACGTCGCCGGGCCGCGCGGCGGAATTGGTGAGCATTTTGTCCGGGTGAACAAAGCCGGTCACGGCCAGACCGTATTTCGGCTCATCGTCCAGGATGCTGTGACCGCCGGTGATCAGGGCCCCGGCCTCATAGACCTTGTCATAGCCGCCCCGAAGGATGTCATGCACAGCCTCCTTCGGCATATCCTCCGGCACGGCCATGATGTTCAGACACAGCTTCGGCTCGCCGCCCATGGCGTACACGTCGCTGAGGGCGTTGGTGGCGGCGATCTGGCCGAAGAGATAGGGGTCGTCGGCGATGGGGGGGAAGAAGTCCACCGTCTGCACCAGGGCCAGCTCGTCGCTGATCTTATACACGGAGGCGTCGTCGCTCTTGTCGAAGCCCACCAGCAAATTGGGGTCGTGGTGCACGCGGATGCCCTCCAGCAGTTGGGCCAGTACGCCCGCGCCCACCTTGGCGCCGCAGCCGGCGCACTTGGTCAGCTTAGTCAGCTTGATGTTCTGCTCTTCCATGATTTGTCTCCTATCGCAGTGCACCAGTCAGGTGCAGTATGGCCTCCAGCGCGCCGCCGCCCACGGCCAGCGCCTTGTCCGAGGCGGTGGTGCAGTATTCCGGTTGGCACCGTGGGTCCACGTCGCCGGATTTCATCCCCCGGTGTACCGGCGTGCCGCTGGGCAGGATACCCCGTACCACGCCGCCGATGGTGCATTTCATGGGCTGGCCGTTCACGGTCCCGGCGATGTCACCGGGCTGGACCTCGTCACCGATGTCCAGTATCCGGGTGAAGATGCCGTCCGCCGGGGCGCGGAGCACGCGCTCGCCGGCGTAGCCGCCGATGAGGCCGGGGATGTTGGTGTTGGGCAGGGCGCTGCCCTGATAGATGGCGCGCCCCAGGGTGTGGCCGCGCATGGTCTCCACTACCGCGTGGCAGTCCTCTCCGGCGGTGAAGCCGGGCCCGATGCCCACCACCACGGGGGCATCGCTGATGCGGGTGCCCAGATTGCGCTTGGCCAGTATGGCGTCCACCAGGGCATCCGGGTGCAGCTGCTCACGGCACAGGCACTCCGGGTCGGGGAGGACGGGTACCGCACCCTGCGCCAGCAGGGACAGCGCCTGCGCCGGACTGTCGGCACGAACGGCCCGCACATCCTCTACCACCGTTTCGCCGTCGGTGATGGCGGGGGAGAAGCACACCGTCCGCCGTATGGCGGTGGGGCGGGGCAGGTCGGTCATGACCACCTGTATCCCGGTGCGGTACAGCCGCAAAGCGATGCCGGTGGCAATGTCGCCTGCGCCGCGTATCAAAACAAGCATAGCTAACCATCCTTTCGTTATCCGTACAATAACACAACGAGAGAGGGTTGTCAACAAAGCCCCGTTGACGGGGGGACGCAGGTCTGGTAAAATGGACCCACGAAAGGAAAGAAGGTGCTTCAGTGAACGACAACATCATCGTCCATATCACCGCCCGCCTGTTCGCGGAGGAAAAGTGCTACGGTCCCGGGGTTCACCGGCTGTTGGGCGCGGTGGCGCAGAACCATTCCCTGCGCGCGGCCGCGGCCTCCATGAACATGGCGTATTCCAAGGCGTGGAGCATCGTCCGGGCGGCGGAGCAGGGCTTCGGCTGCAAACTGCTCCGGTCCACCATCGGTGGCTCCGGCGGCGGCGGCGCGCAGCTTACCGACGAGGCCCGACAGATCATGGAGGCCTATGACGCGTACTGCCGAAAGCTGGATGTCTACGGACAGGAGCTGTTTCGGGAATTGTTCGGCTTCTGCACAGAGAAATAAAAAAGGCCGCCCGTCCGGGCGGCCTTTTTGCGGGCATCAAATGGTGGGCATCTCCATACCCAGGCGGCGGTACATGGTCTTTTTCACCGCTTTGAGAATGTTCTCATATCCGGTGCAGCGGCATAGGTGACCGGAGAGCAGCTTGCGGAGCTCCGCATCGGAGTAGAGCTTGCCGCTGTCCAGGATCTCCACGGCAGTCATCAGAAAGCCGGGGGTGCAGAAACCGCACTGGATGGCGGACTCCTCCATAAAGGCCTGCTGGATGTCGCTGGGCTCACCGTCGGGGCTGAGCAAGCCCTCCAGTGTGCGGATGTGCTTGCCGTCGGCCCACACGGCCAGATAGATGCAGGAGTTGAACGTCTCGCCGTCGATGAGGACGGTGCAGGCACCGCACTCGCCTACCTCGCAGCCCTTTTTCACGGAGGTCAGGTGATAGTCGTTGCGGAGCATATCGGTCAGGCTGGCGCGAACGTCCACCATCTTCTCTACGTCCTTGCCGTTGATATTGCAGCGGATCAGCTTATACTGCTTGCTCATGCCAGCTTACCTCCTGCCAGCTCAATGGATTTTACGAGACAGCGCTTGGCGATCTCCACGGCGATGTGCTGCCGGAAGGCCTTGCTGGCGCGCCAGCTGTCACGGGGGTTGATATCGTCCAGGATGGCGTGGGCAAAAGTCTCCACCGTCTCCTCGGTCAGGGGCTTGCCCTGGGCTGCCGCTTCAGCGCTGGCACACCGCAGGGGCACGGGGCCGGCTACGCCGTAGGCGATGCGGGCACGCTCAATGGTCTTCTTGTCCTCGCTGAGCCGGACGTTGACGCTGCACCCCAGGGTGGCGATGTCCATGGCGTTCCGCATGGCGTACTTGATGTAGTGGCCATAGCAGCGGTCATAGCTCTCTTTGGGGATAAGGATGGCGGTCTGAATTTCACCGTCCTCTGCGCGGATGTCCACCTTACCGGCCTTGATATAGAACTCATGGATGGGCAGGCGGCGGACGCCGTTTTTACCGGTCAGCTCCACGATGGCATCCCATGCGTGGAGGGTGGAGGAGGAGTCGGCGGAGGTCACGCCGTTGCAGGTGTTGCCGCCGATGGTGCCGATGTTGCGGATCTGGGGGCCGCCCACCATATCCACGGCCTCACCCAGCACGTTGATATACTGCTGGATGATGGGGTCGCGGGTAATGTGGGAGAAGCTGGTCAGACTGCCGATGCGGATGTTCTCGTCGGCGTCAATGGTGATGCCGCGCAGCTCGTCCAGCCCGTAGATGGAGATCAGCTCCGCACCGGCGCGCTTGCCCTCGCGCATCTGCACCAGTACGTCGCTGCCGCCGGCGATGATCTGGGCTTCCGGATGCTCCAGACGGAGGGCCACCGCGTTTTCCACGCTGGAGGCCTCGTATAAGGCTTTCATATCATACATGGCTTAGTTGCCCTCCTTTTCATTCCAGCTGTCGTGGATCAGGCCCGCCTTGCTGAACTCGGCGAACAGCACGTGGGGCGTGATGGGTGTGCAGTCGATGGCCACGCCGGTGGCGTTGAGAATGGCGTTGCGGATGGCCGGCGCGCCGGAGCAGGCCGGCGGCTCACCCAGAGCCTTGGTGCCGAAGGGGGAGGTGGGCTCGGGATTCTCCACGAACTGCGCCTCCAGATGGGGGTGATCCATAAAGGTGGACAGCTTGTAGTCCAGCAGATTGTTGTTCAGGGGCTTGCCGGTCTTTTCATCGAACAGCAGCTGCTCGCTCATACCGTAGCCGATGGCCATGGACATGCCGCCGTGGACCTGGGCCTCCGCCAGAGCGGGGTTGATGAGACTGCCACAGTCGTGAACGTTGATGATCTTGTTCAGCTTGACCTTGCACAGGGCGATGTCTACCTCCACATCGGCGAAGGTACAGCCGAAGGAGTAGGCGTTGTTGCGGATGGTGTAGGTGGATTCGGCGGTGATGTGCTCGCTGTCCGCCGCGTTGTACTGGGCGGTCATGGCCAGTTCACTCAGGCTCATGAGCACCGCGCCATCCTGCTTGCGGACGATATTGCCGTCCACGATGTCCATATTATCCACGGCCTGGCGGGTCAGCTTGGTGGCGTAGGCTAGGATCTTCTGCCGCAGCAGGGTCGCCGTCTGGCGGATGGAGAAGCCGGCCACATAGGTCTGGCGGCTGGCGTAAGCGCCCAGGCCGGTGGGCGTGATATCCGTATCCTGGCAGGAGACCACGCGGACGTCCCGGTAGCTCTTCAGGCCTACGGCCTCGGCGGTCATCTGGGCGTAAGCGGTATCAGCGCCCTGGCCGATCTCCGTCTCGCCGCACTGCATGGTGACGGTGCCGTCCAAATTCAGCAGCATACGGTTGCTGGAGGTCTCCAGCGAGATGGGATAGACGGCGGTGTTGTACCAGAACGCCGCCACGCCGATACCCCGGCGAATGTTGCCGGTATCCTTGGCATACTCGGCCTTCTTCTTGTCGTACTCGATGTACGCCTTGCCCTTTTCCAGACAGTCGCGGAAGGAGTCGTAGTAGTTGGTGTTGCCGGAGAAGCCGTCGTGGAAGCCCTTGGGCATGATGTACTTCATGCGGTACTCCAGCGGATCCATGCCCACAGCCTTGGCGCACTCGTCAATGTTGGCATCGTCGGCAAAGGAGGCCTGAGGCATGCCGTAGCCGCGCATGGCGCCGGCCGCGGGGCGGTTGGTGTACACCGTCCAGGCGTCGCCCTCGAAGTTGTCGCAGGGGTAGATCTGGGGGAAAGAGCCCATGGCCTTGGCCGCGATGGAGTGACCGTGGGAGGCGTAAGCGCCCTGGTTGGAGAAGCACTCCACTTTCCGTGCGGCAATGGAACCGTCCTTGTGCAGCCAGGTGACGATGTGGAAGCGGATGGCGTGGCGCACGCGGTTAGAGACGAACGTCTCCTCACGGGTGCAGTCGATACGGACGCAGCGGCCGCCCACCTGCGTGGTGCACCAGGCGCACAGGGGCTCATACAGGGCGTCCTGCTTGTTGCCGAAGCCGCCGCCGATGTAGGGCTTGATGATCTGAATGTCCGCCCAGGGACGGCCCAGGGCCTGGCCCACGATGCGGCGGATGATATGGGGGATCTGGGTGGACGCCACCACGACGATACGGCCGTTTTCCTCATAGGCAAAGCAGCCGTGGTTCTCGATGTGGCTGTGCTGCACAGTAGGCGTGTCGTACCAGCCCTCCACCTTGATGAGCCCCGGCTCCTGAATGGCGGCCTGATAGTCGCCCTTGCGGATATCGGAGTGCTTGAGGATGTTGTTGGAATATCCCTCATGGAGCTGGGGCGCGCCGGGCTCCATGGCCTTCTGCACGTCCAGCACGAAGGGAAGCTCATCATACTCCACCTTCAGGGCGCGGACGCCCTGCATAGCGGACACCTCATCCTCGGCGATGACCACAGCGATATCATCGCCGTAGTAGCGCACATGACGGTTCAGCAGGTTGCGGTCAGCCACATCCTGATGGCCGGGATCCATGGACCAGGGGTGGCCCGCCGTGGGGAAGCAGTGCTCCGGCACGTCGAAGCAGGTCAGTACCTTCACCACGCCCTCGATTGCCTCAGCCGCGGACGTGTCAATGGACTTGACGTAGCCGTGGGCGATAGTGGCGTGCTTGATGCGGGCATACAGCGCGCCCGCAGGCATACGGTCCTCGTAGTATTTTGTCCGCCCGGTGGCCTTGTCAAAGGCGTCCACACGGATCTCGCTCTTTCCCACCTTACTCATAGTAGGCAGCCTCCTGTTGCAAAACTTGGAAATGTCGTCTATATTTTTTGCTAATGATACATATTCACGAAAATTATAGCACGGGACAGGGGAAATGTACAGCGAAAGCGTGATTTTATTTTCGGAATAACGATACGGCGAAGCTTGACGGGGCATACTGAAGCTGATACACTGGAACACACGAAAGAGGGTGGTTTGCATGGCGGAGCTGCGGATCGGCTGCCTGGTCATGGCGGCGGGCAGCGGCAGCCGCTTCGGGCGCAATAAGCTGGAGGCTGTGGTGGACGGAAAAAGTCTGCTGCGCCGTTCGCTGGAGGCGGTGCCGACGGAGGAATTCGCGCAGGTGACGGTGGTGACGCAGTACGATGCCGCCGCGGCGCTGGCAGAGGAATTCGGCTTCACGGTGGTGCGGAACGACCGACCGGAGGACGGCCTGAGCCGCACGGTGCGTTTGGGCACCGAGGCCATGGCGGGCTGCGGCGCTATTTTGTATCAGGTGGCGGACCAGCCGCTTCTGGAGCAGGATACCGTGCGGCGGGAGCTCGAATATTTCCGGATGCATCCGGACCATATCGTGGGCCTGGCCCATAACGGCGTGCGGGGCAACCCGTGCATCTTTCCCCGGAAGTTTTTCCCGGAGCTGATGGCGCTGGAGGGCGATGTGGGCGGCAACGTGGTCATCCGCGCACACCCGGACGCGCTGCTGCTGTATGAGACGTCTGCGGCGGAGCTGCGGGATGTGGATACGGTGGAGGCGCTGGCCGCGGTACAAGAGGATAGACAGATATGAAAGAGCACCCCTTTGGGGTGCTCTTTTACGTTTATTTCTTGGGTGCGTAGGGGGTGTTCTTCAGCGGCAGACTGAATTCCCGTTCGCCGGTGAGGCGGTAATAGGCGTCGGCAATGGCAGGGGCGGTGGGGATGGAGGTGATCTCACCGATGCCAATGGCACCGCCGGCCACATTCAGGCCGGGCTTCTCCACCACGATGGCCTGGATCTCCGGCGGGATCTGGTTGGCACGGAACAGGCCCAGCATACCGTATTTGGCGGTGGGCTTGCAGTTCTCGTCGATGGGGTATTTCTCTGTCAGCGCGTAGCCCATGGACATGACCACGCCGCCCTCGATCTGACCCTCCACGCTCAGGGGGTTCACGGCCTTGCCCACGTCATGGGCGGCCACCATCTTCTTGATGCGGCCGGTGTCCCTATCCAGAATACACATCTGGGTGGCGTAGCCGTAGGCCACGTGGCTGACGGGGTTGGGTACGTCGGCGCCCAGCGGGTCGGTCTTGGCCAGATATTCGCCGTAGAACTCCGTGCCCTTCAGGTCGGCAAGGGATTTGCCGGCGTCCAGCTCCGCCTTCAGCTTTTCGCAGGCGCGGCGTGTAGCCTCGCCGGTGACAAGGGTCTGGCGGGAGCCGGAGGTGTCGCCGGAGTCGGGGGCGATCCAGGTATTGCTGCGCTCATAGACGATATCGTCCCGATGCAGCCCGGTGTTGGTGACGACCACCTGCACCAGCACGGTGCCCAGGCCCTGGCCGATGCAGCTGGCACCGGAGTAGATGTGCACCTTGCCGTCGCCCTCCACGATGAGCTTGCAGCGGCCCCAGTCGGGAATGCCTACGCCTACGCCGGCGTTCTTCATGGCGCAGGCGATACCCACCGGATCGCCGTTTTTCACCGCCTCGTCATAGGCGGGCTTGATGGCCTCCAGTGTCTCTACCAGACCGGTGGAGTCATCCACGATCTGGCCGTTGGGCAGCACGCCGCCGGGGCGAATGGCGTTGCGGTAGCGGATCTCCCAGGGGGAGATGCCCACCAGGTCGGCCATCTGGTTCAGCAGCGTCTCGGTGCAGAAGCAGGTCTGGGTGACGCCGAAGCCCCGGAAGGCGCCGGCGGGGGGATTGTTGGTGTAGTAGGCGCGGCCCTCGATCTCGAAGTTCTCGTAGGCGTAGGGACCGGCGGCGTGGGTGCAGGCGCGTTCCAGCACGGGGCCGCCCAGAGAGGCAAACGCGCCGGTGTCGGATACCACGCTGGCCTTGACACCCTGAATGATGCCGTTTTCGTCGCAGCCCATGGTGAAGTCCATGTCCATGCTGTGGCGCTTGGGATGGACGAGGATGGACTCCTGGCGGCTGAGCTTGAACTTGACGGGCCGGCGGCTCAGGTAACACAGCAGCGCGGCGTGGTGCTGCACGGACATATCCTCCTTGCCGCCGAAGCCGCCGCCCACCAGGCAGTTCTGCACCTGGCAGTGGTCGTAGTCCACGCCCAGCATGGACGCGCACTCATGCATGGTGGTGTGGGCACTCTGGTCCGTGGTCAGCAGCTTTACGCCGCCGTTGTCCAGCGGCAGCGCCACGCAGCACTCCGGCTCCAGGAAGGCGTGCTCCGTCCACGGGGTGGAGAAATGCTGGGTCAGCACATATTTGGCGTTTTTGATAGCGCCCTCGGCATCGCCGCGGGAGACGTGCTTGTAGGCCTGGACGTTGCTCTCCTCCTCGTCGAACACCAGCGGCGCGCCGGGGACGGCGGCCTCGGCGGGGTTGTGGACGGCGGGCAGGACTTCGTACTCCACCTTCACCAGCTTCTTGGCGGCCTCCACCGTCTCCTGATCCACGGCGCAGACCAGTGCCACACTGTCGCCCAGGTAGTGTACCAGCTCGCCCACGCCGATCAGGGTGGGCTGGTCCTTCTTCAGATGGCCCACGTTGACCTTGCCGGGGATATCCTTTTGGGTGGCCACGCAGATCACGCCGGGCAGCGCCTCAGCCTCGCTGGTGTCGATGGAGAGAACGCGGGCGCGGGCATACTGGCTGCGGACCGCGCCGCCGTAGCACATACCGTCCACATAAATGTCATCGGGATACTGGCCATAGCCCAGGACCTTTTCCTCCACGTCCAGTCGGTGGACGCGGCTGCCCATCTGCCAGTCGTCGGCGGAGGGGGCGGGCAGCTTGCCCTCGCGGAATATCTTAGCCGCCAGCAGGATGCCGTCGATGATCTTCACGTAACCGGTGC
>ERZ1027194.1336-NODE-1336-length-11244-cov-11.843954_pt1 | contig 11244 bp, 3 predicted proteins | sample MGYA00519246_ERZ1027194 | MGnify/ENA primary metagenome ERZ1027194 (study PRJEB26926, sample SAMN06164505) | human gut metagenome | biome: ENVO:00009003; feature: ENVO:2100002; material: ENVO:00002003 | host: Homo sapiens | place: USA | collected 2012 ...
GTCGGCAGCGTCAGATGTGTATAAGAGACAGGAATATGCGTTTTTTACATTAAAAACAATAAATTTTCTAAAAAACCTATAAAATTTGACTGATTACATAGAATATGATTTCATATTCAAATTCGATACTTAGTTTCTATATACACCAAAAAACGCCTTAACAAAAGTTAAGACGTCTTTTAACATATAATGTATTAGTTAATAGAAAATTTGCCTTCATTCCAAACAACGCTAGCACTATACGTACCATCCCATTGCTCCCAAGTTGTAGTACCAGGAACAACACTGTAAAGGGTAATAGTTCTAGTTTCATTTCCCAATTCAACTGTTAATTCATAAGAAACAGTTGTAGTAATTGCAGGAGCTTGAATAATACGACCTGTATTGTCCAAAATATCTGGATTATTAGATTTGATTGAAATTTTGGCATCTTTATAATTGGATTGAATTTCAAATTGTAAATCTACCATCTTCATAAAGCCATCCCAATAATCGCCAGAAATGATAGTTTGAGGGCAATTTTTACCAGACCAAGTATTATGCATTTTTACTCTTGTTGTATCTAAATTATTTCTAATTAGAATATCTACAACGAGCATAGCAGTTCTTTGGAAAGTATCATAAATATCACCTGAAAGGTTAGAACACATTTCAATACCAATTGAGTTATTATTTCCACCACGAGAAGCAATAGAACTATATGAATACCAAAGTGGTCCACCTATATAATAATATCCATCTTCTATTTTCCAAACAGGTCCAAGATGTGTTAAATCAGCAGTAGTTGCAAGGTCACCATTACCTTTTAGAGGAATTTCAATATTTGAAACTTCTCCATTGATTTCAAGATATGTAGTGCCATCAACAACGACAACCTCATATTTTGGAACAACATTTTGAGTAGCTTTTACATTTGTTTTGGTCCATGTAAATGTGTTACCTGTTCCATCTCCAGCATGATAAGCAATATATTCTTCTGGAACAACACCATAGATTGCATCATTACCAACTGTATAATGAATTGAAGTTTCACCACTTGACATACCTTGAGCAATGGAAACAACAGTACCAGTTAAAGTTGCAGTATCATGAACAGTTACAAATTCAATTGTATCTTGTGCACGACGATCTTTATGGTTATTAGGATTATTTCTACTTGTTTCATAATATGTTTCATCAACATAGAATGCATCAAATAAAAGACGATTCACACTACCATAAACAGGAACATACACTCTTTCTACACCATCATTATACAATGAAATGTTACCAGCTTCAACAACACCAAAGTTGTTTGCAACAATCAAAGAAAGGAGTTGATCAATATCTGTATCTTGTGCAAATTCTTTTACAACAACTGGAACAACAATTGACAAATCTTTACCAACCATTGTAACTGTGACATTAGCAGTACCCTCGCTAACAGCGGTAATTAAACCAGTTTCAGACACGATTAAGATAGTATCATTACTTGATTTATAAGTGAAACTTGCATTTTCAGTATTCTCACCAAATGCCATTGCATTGAGCTGAACTGATTCATTTGGAGCTAAAACCCCATCATATTCACCTTCAAAGTCAACATCAATTGAAGTGATTGCATGTACAACTACTTCTTTTTCATATTTTACTTTTCGTAGATAATCCCAAATTGTAATAGTGGCTTTACCAGCATTCAATGCTGTAACCATACCTTTTGAATCAACAACAAGAATATTTGTATTACTTGATTCAAAATACAATTGTTTAAAGTATGCATCACTTGGTTCAACAGTTGCTTCAATTTGGAAAGTATCACCTGTAAGTAATTTTTCGCAAATTGAATCTACTCGAATTGATGTAACAGGATTTAATTGCTCCCATTTTGCAGTTAAAGTTAAATCTGAAGTTAGTTGTGATAAATCCGTCCATTTTACATCGTTTTCATCATACCAACCTAAGAAAAGGTATCCAAGTTGGTTAGCATCACTAATTTTATCTGTGAAACGTTGTTGAACAACCAATGTATCTACTTCTGGCTTTTCATCAAAGAAGTATACATTTGTTGGATTACTTGCATCAGTAGTTTCAATTGCTTTATCAAATGCAACCATTTGGCCAACTTTTATTCTAGTAGTAATTGGATTAATACCAATCCAATATCCTCCTAATTCTCCTTGATATGAATTAGAAATAGTAATAACATATTCAGCTCCCTCTGGCCATGTAGCACTACCAGAAGAAACTACAGATAAAACTTCATATAGGCCAGTTTCAACATTTTTTCCAATGTAAATACGATCAGAGAAAGTTGCAGTAGGATCACAGGCAGGAGTTGAAATAAAGATATCAGTTGTATATCTACCACCCCAGAAAGTACCATTAACATAATCAAAGTTATTTAATGGTAAAGTTGGTACATCACCATGATTGGCAACCAATAAATCGTTAGAATACCCACCATTAAAATTATAAGTTACATCATAAGCTTCGCCTTCTTGTTTTTGCCATTGTGCAACTAAACGTAAATCTCCACGAGCTGTAGTTGGAATTTCAGTAACAATTTCACCATTTAACATCCAACCTAAGAAATTATGATTTACCTTGGTCGCAGTTGGAAGTTTGATAGGACTAGAAATCATATTTGTATATCCAGTTTCATAGGAACCACGGATTTCCCCACCATCAGCATCAAATACTATTTGATAGAATTCTAATTTTTCAATATCTTCTGCAAAACCAGGTTTTATTGAAGTTGTAGTACCATATGTCTGTAAATGTTTGAACATAGAAGCATATGGAGTTAAATCAGTAATTACATTACCTTCATTATCTTCATAATAGTTTTCACCAAATACAGCAGTATGTGGATTTGTAGTTTCATTGTCACTACCTTTATAAGTTCCAAAATAATTGTCTTGAGGTAAACCTAAGAATTGGTTATTCTTCACTTCACAAGTCCATGTTGTGTTACCTGCACCATTGTTACGTAAATATAAATAGTTATAGCAATGATCAAAAATATTATTTTCAACACTAATACTTGTTGGAGTTTCTTGGAACACATCTGAACTAATTGCTCCGTTGTAAGGTGCAGCAACTGTATCATTTGTACCAATATTTTTAAATATATTATTCTGAATAACAACTGTAGTTGTCGTAGCAGAAGGACCAGCTAAAGCACGGAAGAATAAAGCGTTGTATCCATTCAATTTTTGAGTTTGTTCAAAGACATTGTCGACAATTTGCAATGTACCATAAACATATCCACCAGCAGTACGGAATGCATCACGATCAAAATCTTTAAATACATTACCAGAAACAACAACATTGATGATACGATTACAAATAATATTAGTATATGATACATTTTCAAATGAATTGTTCATAAATGTAAAGTTTCTAGTTGAACCACCACTAGCTAATCTAAATTCAATGAATCCAGTTGTTGTATAACGACCTGCATTCCAAGCTTCTGTAGCTTCTACTGTATCATAGGCCTTGTTGTTTACAAATTTGAATCCTGAATAGTTTCCACTAGCTTCAGTACTAACAACTTGTGCATTACCTGTAAATGCCAATCCATCTATTGTAAAGTTAACTGCTGATGAAGCAATAGAAATAACACCTATCATAACTGCTTCTTCAGTTCTTGTTTCCTTATTTGGATTTATACCTTGGTTAGGACCAGCAATTGTTAAATTAGCGATGCTAACAGTGATACTTTCATCATATGTACCTGGTAATAAAATAATCTTATCGCCAGCTTTTGCTATTTCTAGTGCTGCAGCAAGTGTAGGAAGAACATAGTCTTCAGTTGATTCACCAACGTAAATTGCATCTTCACGCCATTTAGCAACTAATGTAACATCCTCGTTAGTTCCAGCAGGAATTTCAGTAACAATTACACCATTCATCATCCATCCCATAAAAATCATACCTTCATAAGTTGGTGTAGGTAAATGTTGAACACCATTATCAGGGTTAAATTCGGTTGGAGCATTATCAGGAAGTGTACCACCATTTAATTCATAATTGATTGAAACAGCATTTCCTTCTTCTACATATAGAGGAACATCTGCTTCATTAGCATAGAATGGTTCCCAACTAGAAACACCAGTAAAGTTCGTCTCCGTTGGAGTCTTACTATAATAGTTGTTTGTTGCATCAATTAATTTAAGACTATTTGTACCATTGTCACTAATAAAAGTTGTATGTAAACAATTGATAAGTTTATTATAATGCACATCAACTGTTGCAGTTTCTGAAGTTAAACTTGCAGTTTGTATTCTACATAAAATACCAGAATTTTTAATCGTGTTATATAGCACAGATACTTCTACTTTACCACCTTGATTGTTGCTCTTGAATGTATTCATTGTAAAGCAAGCATCATTATAATTTGTGTAAAGTGCAGAACCTTCAAATGTATTATTGATAAACTCATATTTGCCTTCAGCATATTGACTGAACCAAACTGGATATTGGCAATAGTTAACAAATTTATTATTTTTGATTAATACATTACCACAAATATCATATTCATATTTGGTATCGGCATTAAGTTTAATACCATCATTATATTGTCCAGAACCACTTGTTCCTAAAAATTCACAATTTGTAATAGTTAACCCATTTACTTGTGAACCATACATAATCATTGCTCTCGTATTTGCAGCCTCAATGCGTGAATTATTGATTACAATATTACTGTAAACGATTCCTTCACCGCTTGGCAAACAATAAAATGGAGCACTTTTTGAATTATTAATTGTTGATTCCGCAACTAAAATATTCTCAAGTAAAGTATTGGCAACAGAGACATTCTCTTGCAATACGATTCTAGCTGCACCAGTAAGTTTAACACCATTAAGTTTAACATTTGATGCAGAAATCACAACATCACCAGTAAATATAGTTTCATCAACACGTGTATCTTTGTTAGGATTTAACCCATAGTTAGCACCTTTAATTGTAACTGACTTAGTAATATTAGCTCCTTCAAAAGTACCAGCTTTTACAACAATTGTATCCCCATCATTAGCCACTTCTAGGGCTGCATCAATAGTTTGATATGCAGCAGAATCATTAGGATCAACTACTACTTCATGAACGACTACTTCTTCCCATTGTGCATAGAATTTTACATCTGTATTTGCTGTTGCAGAAATTTCAGTAACTGCTTCACCAGTACATTCTGCATTATCATACCAACCTAAGAATGTGCATCCTTCTTTAGTAGGTGTAGGTAATACTAATCCTTTACCTTCTTCATATTCCGTAGGTAATGTAGTGCATACACCACCATTTAATTCAAACTCAACTTTATGCATAACTGCAGGAGTTTCAGTTTCCCATTTAGCATAGAATTTTACATCTGTATTTGCTGTTGCAGAAATTTCAGTAACTGCTTCACCAGTACATTCTGCATTATCATACCAACCTAAGAATGTGCATCCTTCTTTAGTAGGTGTAGGTAATACTAATCCTTTACCTTCTTCATATTCCGTAGGTAATGTAGTGCATACACCACCATTTAATTCAAACTCAACATTATGTTTTACGACAATCATTTCCCACTTTGCAGTAAGAGTCATTGCACCAATAGTACCTTTTGCAATTTTTTCAACTTTAGTTTCACCATCAAACCAACCTAAGAAGTTATATCCTTCTTTAGTAAGAGCAGGTAAAACAATCTCATCTTCAATTGTATACGAATTCATCGGTTCACTCATGATTTGAACTGTAGAAGCATCATAAACTGTCACACCAATGTTACATTCTGATGTTGCTTCAGTTGGAACATTTATCAATTCAACATATTGTCCAATATAATTTGCTGAATTATTATACATTGCAAATAATGCTGTCTTACGATCTGCAACATTAATTGAATCATGCCATCCAATGACTAAATCATATTCTTCTGTTAATTTAGTTGATCCAGCAACAATTTGTACGATTTCATATAATCCATTGACTCCTGTTTCTTTTAATGAGATATAATACCACCATCTACCCCAAGAAACACTATTATGTAAACATGCATCATATCCGTTTACATTATATGATAAATAATAAGATAATGTAAATTCTTGTAATGCTGTTGCATTTGATACATCAGCTGTCTTATCAAATTCACCACCATTTAATTGTAAATCTAATGCATAATCAATTGCATCATATTTTGCAACAAGATGAACTGATTGAGTTGTACCTTTTGCAATTTTTTCAACTTTAGTTTCACCATCAAACCAACCAACAAATGCATAACCAACTTTTGACGCTGTAGGTAATACAACTTCATCATCAACTGTAAATATTGGTGCTGGTTGACCTTGGATTTGAACTGTAGAAGCATCATAAACTGTCACACCAATGTTACATTCTGATGTTGCTTCAGTTGGAACATTTATCAATTCAACATATTGTCCAATATAATTTGCTGAATTATTATACATTGCAAATAATGCTGTCTTACGATCTGCAACATTAATTGAATCATGCCATCCAATGACTAAATCATATTCTTCTGTTAATTTAGTTGATCCAGCAACAATTTGTACGATTTCATATAATCCATTGACTCCTGTTTCTTTTAATGAGATATAATACCACCATCTACCCCAAGAAACACTATTATGTAAACATGCATCATATCCGTTTACATTATATGATAAATAATAAGATAATGTAAATTCTTGTAATGCTGTTGCATTTGATACATCAGCTGTCTTATCAAATTCACCACCATTTAAATCCACATCTAAAGCATATTCTTCTTTTTCCCATTTTGCTGTTAAAACTAAATCAGCAATCATAGATTCAGTAATTTCAGTTACTTGAGCTTCACCATTATACCAACCCAAGAATGTATATCCAGCTTTAGTAGCAGGCTTTAAAGTAAGAGGTAAATCAAGTGCAGTATATTCACTTGGATTTTCAGTGGCATTTTCACCACCATCTAATTCATATTGGATGGAGTAACTAGCTTTTTTCCACTTAGCAACAATAGTAATATCACCTGTTGTACCAGTAGCAATTGCTTCTACCTTTTCATCATTTATATACCAACCTAAGAATGTGTATCCTTTTTTTGTTGGTTCAAGTAATTCTAGTGGTAACTCAAGAACATTATAACCAACAGGATTTGCTTCGTTATTTACACCACCATCTAATTCATATAAAATTTTATAATCAGACTCAACAACAGTAATTTCTAATGCATAATCGCGATATACATTCTCATCACTTGATGCAGTGACTCTTGCAAGAATAATCGCATTTCCAGTTGCAACTGCAACCACTTTTCCATTTTCATCAACTGTTGCAACATCTGGATTTGCAGATTTGTAACTAACAATTGAATTTAAACTGTCTAATTGTAATTCACATTTAATTAATTGTTCTTCACCTTTAAACATTGAAGTTTCGTAGCTGAATTTTGCATTTAGAGATTCAGCTGCTTTTACAACAACTGTAGCAGTTGCATATGCAAGTGGATGATCGATGTCATAAACTTTAATAGTGGTTTCACCAGTTGCTATGGCAGTAACTTTGCCATTTACATAAGTAACGACCGATTCATCATATGACTTATAGCCAAGATTTGCTTCAGTTGTCAATCCACCTTTAGTAACAATTGGCATTACTTCTACTGAATGTCCAACAATTAATTCAAATTGTTCTTTGTCTAATTTAACACGAACAACATCTTCACCTTGTGTACATGCAGCAAGACCAAAAATGGCACCAAAAATTGCTAAAGTTAAAATAAGTTTTTTCCCTATTTTAAACACTGTAATTTCTCCTTTCATAGTTTTACAGTTCATTATATCACTATTATTTAATTTATGCAAGCGTTTTCGTAATTTTTTTACATATATTTGCCAAAAAAAATGACAAAATCTTCTTATTTTTTCTCCTAAAAATAGCCAAATGATTTATTTTTACACAAAAATGTGGTATACTATTATCAATGATTGGAGAGGAATAAATGGAAAAACAAATAAAAAAGAAAATGTCGGTTGCTCATTTCCTATCTTTAGGTTATATTATAACCATTTTAATAGGCACATTCTTGCTAATGTTGCCGATTGCTTCTAAGACAAATTCAATGACAAATTTCACTGATTCATTGTTTACCGCAACATCTGCTACTTGTGTAACTGGTTTGATTCCGTTTCAGACCTTTGGACATTGGACAATCTTTGGACAAATCATCATTATCATTTTGATTCAAATTGGTGGACTTGGATTTATGACCATTATTACCCTTGTTTTTATGTTTTTCAAAAAAAATATTGGTTTATACAATCGTACAATTTTAATGCAATCTGCAGGTTCATATAATATTTCTGGTGTAACTACATTGATGAAGCGAATTCTAATTGGTACTCTTATTTTTGAAGGCCTTGGTGCCATCATTTTAACCCTATGTTTTTGGAAAGATATGGGAGCAATGGCAATATATTATGGTATTTTCCACTCTATATCTGCTTTTTGTAATGCAGGATTTGATTTATTTCATTCAACAAATGGTTCCTTAACAGAATACTATAATAATCCTGTTGTCCTTATTACCATTATGCTGTTGATTATCATTGGTGGACTTGGATTTATTGTTTGGTCAGATATCATTGATAAACGATTTAAGTTTAAAAATTATCACCTACACACTAAAATTGTTTTAGTATGGAATGCAATTTTAATTGTCATACCTGCTATTCTATTTTTCATTTTTGAATTTACTATGCTCGGACAAGATGGACACTATTGCAATTATACTATAGGTGAAAAAATTCTGAATTCTTTCTTCTTATCGGTATCTCCTAGAACAGCTGGTTTTAATTCCATAAATTTGAATGAATTAACAAGTTCTGGTTTCCTACTCACTATTGTCTTGATGTTTATCGGAGGAAACTCGGGTTCAACAGCAGGTGGTCTCAAAGTAACTACTTTTGTTGTTATCATTATGAATTTGCTTTCTTCTGTTCAAGGAAAAGAAGATTGCGTGATGTTCAAAAGGAAAATTTCTAATACTATTATTAAGCAAGCAAGTTCACTTTTTCTTGCATACTTGGGTTTAGCTGTGATTGCAACATTACTCATTAGTTCATTTGAAAATTTTGCTATTCAAGACATAATGTTTGAGGTCGTATCTGCACTTGGAACGGTAGGATTATCCATTGGCATTAGTGGTGAAGCATGCATCATGACAAAGGTAATTTTAATCTTGTTAATGTATGCAGGAAGAATAGGTGCGTTAACATTATTTGATGCTCTAATTAAAAATCAAAAAGATTTGGTCTTAAAAAAACCGGAAGGAAAAATAATGGTGGGTTAAAATGAAAACAATTTTAATTATTGGAATGGGTGAATTTGGTAAACATTTGGCCTTCAAATTGCTCGAGTTAAAAAATGAAATTTGTATAGTTGATACAAATAAGGAAGTCATTGATTTACTATCAGATAAATTTACGAATGCATGCATTGGAGATTGTATGCAAGATGCAACTTTGAATGATTTAGGTGTTGAAAACTTTGACATTTGCGTTGTCGCAATTGGAGATAATTTTCAGGCATCTCTAGAAATCACTTCTCGCCTCAAAGAACATGGTGCGAAATATATTATTTCAAAAGCATCAAGTGATATTCAAGCTAAATTTTTAAAATTAGCAGGAGCTGACGAAACAGTCTATCCAGAAAAAGACATTGCTGAAAAAATTGCTGTAAAATGTAATATGAATAGTCTAGTTGACTTCATTCAAATATCAGATAATTATAGTATTTTTGAAATAAAAGTAGCAAATGATTGGGTAGGCAAATCCATCCGAGATTTAAACATCAGAAGCAAATATAATATCAATATTATTGCTATTAGTTGTAATGGAAAGGTCACTATTCCTGGTCCTGACTATGTCTTTACTTCTACTGATTTAGTATTTGTTATTGGATCCACAACTATTATGCATAAATTTAAATTAGTTTAATGCCTAGTTTTACTAGGCTTTTATTTTGCGATTTTTTCCTAAGAATAAAATAAAAAAATTAAGAAATTTAACATAATTTACAAATAAAACATGCATTAGATTTACCCTCTAATGCATGTTGTTTATAAATTATTTTTATGTGGACTTCTATGAAATCAAACTACTCATTGCTTTCTTGCGATATTGTATATAATTCATTAAAAGATGTAATCCCTTTTAATATTGCTTCAATACATGATGCCCGAAGATTTTTAAAATTTTTACTTTTCAAATATTCATATATTTCTTCGTTTGATTGTTTAGTAACGATTAATTCTCTTAAATGCTCATCAATTATTAAAATTTCATGAATGCCAATTCTTCCTTTGTACCCAGTATTATGACATGCTGGACATCCATTAGGTTCATATATTTCTACTGATTTTTGAATTCCTAATGCACGATTTTGGACAGCGGTACTTAAAACTTTTCTTTTGCATTCAGGACATAACCTTCTTACCAAACGTTGTGCAATAACCATTTCCAAGGCATCAGCAACTAAATAAGGTTCGACTCCCATATCTGATAGACGAAGTATTGCCCCAGGTGCATCGTTTGTATGTAAAGTAGAGAAAACGAGATGACCTGTAATGGCTGAACGAATGGCAATTGAGGCAGTTTCCTCATCTCTTATTTCTCCAATCATTATAACGTTGGGATCTTGTCTTAATATACTTCTTAAAGCAATTGCAAAGGTCATATTGGCTTTATTATTTACTTGAACTTGATTGATTCCACTAATGGAATATTCTACAGGGTCCTCTACACTGACTATATTTACACCCGTATCATTGATTTCTCTGATAAAAGAATATAATGTCGTTGACTTTCCACATCCCGTGGGACCAGTTAAAAGAATAATTCCATGTGGTGTTTTTAAGATAGGCCTTACAATTTTTAAAGCTTCCTCAGTAAAACCCAATTCTTCCAATGAAAAACGAAATGCAGAATTATCTAAAATTCTAATAACGATTTTTTCTCCATGAACAGTAGGTAAGGTCGATAAACGAAAATCATATGTAATTCCATTAAATTCTATACTAAACCTACCATCCTGTGGAATTCTTCGTTCAGTAATATTTAGGCCACCAATTACTTTAAATCGAGTAGCGATTGCTGAATACATTTTAGGATCAAATGTTGCTCTTTCATATAAAACACCATCAATACGATTGCGCACTCTAACAACATCCTCATATGGTTCAATATGGATATCTGATGCCTTTGAAGCAAT
>ERZ1027194.1339-NODE-1339-length-11237-cov-6.316759_pt1 | contig 11237 bp, 9 predicted proteins | sample MGYA00519246_ERZ1027194 | MGnify/ENA primary metagenome ERZ1027194 (study PRJEB26926, sample SAMN06164505) | human gut metagenome | biome: ENVO:00009003; feature: ENVO:2100002; material: ENVO:00002003 | host: Homo sapiens | place: USA | collected 2012 ...
CAGCGATGTCCGGAAATCGAACAATGGGCAAAAGATGTCTATGACTGGTGCGCCAAACGGTACGGACAGAAAAATATCATCGGCTTCCAGGTTCATCTTGATGAGAGCAGCCCGCATATCCATGCCTTGATTGTTCCTGTCGGACAACGTTCCAAAAGTGGACGTGAATGTGTCATGTGGTCGGCTAAGTTCGGTAAGAGCCGTTATGAGTATGGCCATATTCTTCGGGAAATGCATACTTCACTTTATGAAGAGGTAGGTAGTAAGTACGGACTGGAACGTGGTGATAGTATTGAAGGCCGGAACGTTAGCCATCTTAGTAAACGCGATTATATCCGGAAACTGTCCAAAGATGCGAAACAAGCAGAGAAAGCAGTCAAGGGACTGCAGACAATGATACGAAAACTTGAACGGGAAATGCTTGCCGACAGGAATCGGCTTAAAGAAATAGATGAAGCACTCGCATCCGGCAAGATAACTCTTGACAGGTATGAAGAGCAGAAGGCGGACATACAGAAACTCATTACCGAGTATCAGGAAAAACTTGAAGACAAATCCAATAAACTCCATGCAAAGGAACATGAATTGGAACAATTGACAAAGGATGTGGCGAAAGCCCGTTCTGTTATACAGCCATTTCGCAACCACAAGGTTGATTTCACGCCACCGCAAATTACAGAGAAAGTACCATTGTTCGGTACGGACAAATGGATTGAGCGTCAGAATCGGTCTATCTCCAAGCAGTTCACCGAGATTGTCCGCAAGATAGAATCTCTATACAGAAATGATGCAGCCCGACAGGTCGAAGCCGCCCAACGCAATGTCCTGGCAGATTACGGAGAACTGTATCAGTTGAGACGGGAGAATAAAATTCTTTCAGACACAAACGAAAATATGGAGTCAGAGCTGAATACATTGCTCGGCCAGCTGGCTATACCTTCAGTTCGCAATATGATTTTTGCAGTAGCTGATGCGCTCATTAGTGGGCAACCGATACCAGTTTCTTCCGGAGGCGGTGGTGGTAATTCCGACTCAGACCTTCGTTGGGATGGACGCAGGCCGGATGAAGAGGAAGAGGCATATAAACGGAGGTGCCTGATGCACGCAGTGCAAGTTGCCCGTAATTCTCAAAGAAAAACTATACGCAGGTAACTCCAAAATAAATCATTAGGATAGCTGCAAATTCTTGTGGTTGTCCTAATGATTAAGTTAATACAAACCGATAAATCAGAATTTAGAAGCGATAGCAAAACAGCTTTATGATTACTGGTTTGTTCAGTTTGACTTTCCTGATGAAAATGGAAGACCATATAAGTCAAGTGGCGGTGAGATGGTCTGGAATGAGAAGTTGAAAAGAGAAGTTCCGAAAAGTTGGAAAGATATTACATTTAATTCCTTTATAAACAAAAACAAAGCTGGAGATTGGGGGTATGATATGCCTAAAGATGGGACTATCAAAGTAGGTTGTGTGCGTGGAGCAGACATTGTTAAGCTAAATGATATACCCATAAGATATATTACATCGAAACATTCTGACCGACTTTTAGAAGATGGTGATATTGTAATTGAAGTTTCAGGAGGAAGCCCTGTTCAAGCAACAGGTAGAGTGGCATTGATAACAAATGGTGTCATAGAAAGAAATGGAGGAACTTTAGTGTGCTCTAATTTCTGTCAATCATTTAGCATGAAGAAACGAGTGTTTTCAGAGTACTTTTATTATCTATGGCAAAATCTCTATGATAATGATAATATGTTCAATTTTGAAGGGAAAACATCTGGTATTAAGAACTTTCAAACAGAAGTATTCTTGGCAAATTATTGGTTTGAAGTTCCTGAACAATTAATTGAAACATTTCATGCTGTTGTTTCGCAATATCACCTAATGATTGATCTGAATATAATTGAGAACAATAACTTGATTAAACAGCGTGATGAACTCTTGCCACTCTTAATGAACGGTCAAGCATTGGTAAATTCTGATTTATCGCACGATTAAGTTCTATTTTATGGTCAATATCTGAGAGCAATTTGCCAATACGCTTTTGTTCAGCGAGTCCGGGTAGAATAATGTTAATATCTAAGAAATTATCTGGATTTATTCGCTTATGGCTTCCTGATGTATTTGTGTTTTGACCACACAGATAGTTTGTAATTTTGTCAGATATGAGCAAGTAATAACAATATTGATAATCAACCTTTGATTCATTTACAACAAGAGGTAAATATTCAGTTGAACATACCTTATTCGTATCAGACTCGTCTATACGTAAAATCCTTTTAAAACGAACATTTAATTTATTGAATAAAATACACTTATCAGGTACAATATACTTGTTACTTTGGATATTCTTTCCATCTAAAGTTTCATATAACCGTCCATCATCAAAAGAAGGAAGACTATATAAACGATAAATCTTTCCCGCTTTTGGTGTAATAGATTTCGGAACAAATGCAACAATATCTTTTATTTTCATTTTTTCTTATCTTTTAAATCTTCACCTAATCTTGCCTCAATTTCTTCAATAGTAGGCATAGTACCTTCCACCTTTTCAGGGTATAGTTTTGACAGCTCATATTCAGATATTCCCAATGGGAGATTGCTGCCTTCCAATGCGTATTGGGCAAGCATTGAATCCTTTTGGCGGCAAATAAGCAGACCGATTGTAGGGTTGTCTCTTCCCTCTTTTCTAAGAATATGATTACAAGCGACCACGTAGCCACTTAACTGTCCGAGGTCTTGAAAATCAAATTCGCCGATTTTCACTTCAATCACTACATAGCATGATAGATTCAAGTTGTAGAAAAGCAAATCGATGAATTTCTCCTTTTGTCCGATCTGAAGTCTATACTCTTTGCCTATGTATGCGAATCCGGTACCGAGTTCCAGCAGGAATTGCGAGATATTGGCAAGCAGCGCATCTTTGAGAATATGCTCATTATAAGGTTGAGTTATTCCTGTAAAGGCAAAGTTATAAGGGTCTTTTGTCAGTTCTTGTGCAAGATCGCTTGTCGCTTCCGGCAATGTGCGGGTGAAATTTGTCAAAGCCTTTCCTTCCCGTTCATACAGGCCGCTATCCATAAAGTTGAGCAATGTGTCTCGACTCCAACCCTCTTCCATAGTCTTTCTCACATAGAAGAGAGCCTTTGCCGGTTCTTTACTGTACCTGTCCATCAAGTAACGGTGATGCCCCCAAGGTATGGAGAAAAGCATCTCTTCCAATTGTCCCACAGTTTGTGGGACAGACTTCGAAGATTCTGCCACAGGTTGTGGCACTTTTCCATCTTGTAATTGTTCCACAGCTTGTGGGACAACTTTTAGATACTGAGAATAAAGCAGATAGAATTTCTTTGCGTAATATATATTGGTTCGAGAAAGGCCTGTGGCGTTGGGATTTCTGCGCTGTAAATCCACAGAAAGATTCTTGATGACTTTCTCACCCCATCGTTCTTCCACACGCATCTCTTCTATGTCACGACCAAGTTCCCAGTAATATTTAAGCAACTCACGGTTAACCCTGACCGCTGCTCTAATTTGACTTTGACGATAGCGTACACTAAGGTCTTCCACCCACCGGATATAGTCTTTATCTATGATGGTCAATTCTTTACTCATTATTTCCAACATTTACATTAAAGTGCAAAGCATCCAACTGCTTCATTATCTCCTCCTCCAGACGATGGCTCTCAGCAAATTGCCGTGACAGTTCAGCCTTATAATTTGCCATGCGGTTATTGAACTCTTCTTCAGTAATGTCCACATAATCAATCTTGATGTCGAAATACTGTCCGGCAGACAACGAATAACCTTTTTCCTTTATTTCATCATAGCTTACCGCAACCGAAAAATCCTCTACGGCTTCTTTATTTTTGAATGTATTGACAATTAAGTCAATGTCATCCTTCAGCAATCTACGTTTTTTATTTTTCCCTTCCTTATATTCCTCTCCTAACTTGCTCGCATCAATCAATATGACTTTCTCGGCAGAAGCAGCTTTGTCAAAGAACAGGACGGAAACATTCGTACCTGTATTTGCGAACACATTGCTTGGCATAGAAATACAGCCATACACCCAGCGGTTATCTACAATTTTCGTCAGGACTTTTCTTTCAACACTACTTTTGGCTGTAATGAATCCCGTAGGAATGACAATAGCTCCCTTGCCATTTGTTTTCAGCGAATTGATAAGATGCTGGATAAAACACAAGTAGATAGACATTGACTCTTTCTTCTTTGCTGGCACAGATGGGACTCCCGCCCAAAAACGCACCGTATCAGAAGCCAATGTATCTCTAAAATCTGAGAAATCCAGATTGAATGGCGGATTGGACACAACGAAATCGAATTTTCGGAGAGATCCGTTTTCTTCCTTGTGGTATGGTTCCGTAAGAGTATTCCCTTGTACAACATTAGGAAGACTTCCTGACAGATTGTTCAGAATGAGATTCAGCCGGAGCATCTCACTGGATTTTTCCGATATGTCTTGACTGAAGATCGTACAACGGTCTTCACCTATCTGATGAGCCAAAGCCATAAGCAAAGTACCTGTTCCTGCAGATGGGTCATAACAGGTCACTCCACGTAGGTTTGCATCATCTCCGACCAGCAGGCGGGCCATTACCTGTGCGATGGCTCTCGGGGTGTAATATTCCGCATATTTTCCGCCCCCAGCATTGTTATAATCCTTTATAAGATATTCAAATATCCGTGAGAAGAAATCATATTTTTCCGCAAAAACGCTTTCAAAATTGAATGATGCAACGGAACTCATCAATGACCGTGCAAAATCATCCCTTTTCTGCGGATCTGTTACAAACTGTGTGAGTGCACTGAATATATTGACTCTGCTTTTCCCTGAAGTTACAACAGAAAAAGTATCCGCATTCAGATTGGCAATGTCAATCAGTGTCGCATCCAGACGTGTAGAAAAATCTCCTGCTCCTGAGGTATTATACAAATGCGCCAATGTATGCTCAGGTTTAAGCAGCGGAACTGATGCGGGAAGATAGCTGAACAGATCTTCAACTTCCTCTTCAGTGAATTTATCATATTCCGCATCCCACTTGTCTGCCTTGCTCAATCTTTCTCCGTATATCTTATCCCGCTTTGCCTCATATCCGAATTTATCATTGAAATACTTATACAGAAACATTTCCGTAATGATCTTGTACTCACCACCACTATTGGCAAGACCAAAATGGGAAGTGGTCGATTTCAATGAATCAATAAGGGCTATAGTAGCTTCTGATATATTCTGGGTATTTGCATCCATATTATCTCAAGTAAAGTTGATTGTATTGGTTTATATATTCATTTGCAATGAGATTGTTGATGAACTTCCTGTCGGGAAGACTCGCTTTTATCCCCAAGTCGACGAGTTGATGGCCTATCATAGCCAACGTATCCCGTTTGAAACTGTTTTCATTCGCTATGATGTTTATATCAAGGTAAATACGGTTATCAATCTCACGCTTCATTTTTGACAGACTTTCTGCTATTTCGTATTCAGTTTTGGAAAGAAGAGGCTTTTCTCGCTTTTCATTTTCTTCTTCTATACGCTTGTGGATACGGACAAAGCGCTCGTCTCCCTGATATTTCTTTTTGAGTATATTATTGCGACGGTTTATCTCACGGATTTTCTTCATTACCGAATCCATATAATCAATGCTTTCTTTAGCTTCTTGCGTATTTTGAGGAACGAAGCCTTTCTTTCTGAAGTATTCCCGGAACTCTTCAGCCAAAATCACATACTTGTCTTCCGTCTTGTCAAAGTTGGCTTCAAATTCAGCCTGTACTTTTTCACAACGCTCCCGAATATCATTGACAATAATACGTAATTCTTCTGAAATGCCTTTTTTGAACTCAAATTCCAGTTCAGAAAGAGCGACATTGATAATTCCAGATACATCTGCCTTATGTTCGGTACTTTCCAGAAAATTCATTCGTTCTATACGGTGAGAAACCTCAGTGATCAGAGTAGGAATACTACCTTTAGGCAAACTGTTGATTTTATCTTTCAACTCTTCATCGCCAAAAGCCCTTACTTGGTTAATGATTGCCTTGGCATTTTCGAGAGTAGATCGGAGCGTATATAGATTGTCTTTGTTTTCAATCTCATCTATTTCCTTTCTGAACTCTTCAGGATTGTCGCATGTGTAATTGAATAAAACGCTGCGAATTTCTTTTATCTGCCCTACAATCTGCTCTTTATCTACAATGAGAGCTTCTCCTACTGTTTCTTTTTCGCCTGTTTCTTTAATATCGGCAGTACGATTCAGTTCACGCAGATAGCGGTCATTAGTCGCATCAAAATTTTCCTTGATGTTTACAAAATCCACTACATAACCATATTTGAATTTATGGTATGGTCTGTTTACTCTAGTCAGTGCCTGCAGCAAATCGTGTCCGTCCAGACTTCGACCCAGATAGAGTTTCTTCAAACGGGGAGCATCGAACCCAGTCAGAAGCATCTGGTTGACAATCAGGACATCGACTGATAGTTTTTTCTTGTACTCATCAATGTACGCCTTACGCTCTTCCTTGTCTCCTTCATCATGCAAAATCAAAGAAGCTCTCAAGGGTTTTGCATGATATCCATAGGCAATCATAGGTTCAGCCGCCAACATCAGACTTTCATCATGTTTCCCTTCGATATACAAAGCTTTGTTGAAACGCTCTTGCCACAAACGATACATTTCACGGGCTTGAGGATTTGTCTTGCATACAATCATTGCACCTACAGTATCATCAGCCTGTTCGATACGGAACCTACGGAAATCGGCAATAATATAGTCTATCAATGCATTGAGGTAAGATTCATGTTCAATGATCTTGTTGCGGTCAATATCACTTCTTCTGACTTTTATGCCGCCTGCCAGCTTGTCAAGAATATTCTCTATTTTCTCTTTATAGATTGTTTCGACAGGCTCCCGCATGAGTTTCAGTGTATAACCGTCTGCTATTGACTTGTCGTAATAATAGGTATCAATGTAATCACCGAATACACGCCAAGACTCCCTTTCCTCTTTTAACAAAGGCGTACCTGTCAAAGCAATTTTTATAGCATCCTTATCGGCTGCCAATAGGTTTGCCAAGAAACTTCCATGTGGATTGTACCCTCTATGCGCTTCATCAATAAAGAAAATACGTTGCAACTGGATGCTGTAATTGGAATCAATCTGTATTTTGGCAGAATCCTGTTTGAATTTCTGGATATTTACCACCATTATCTCAGCTTTACCCTCCGCATTTTCTGTTAAATTCGTACTCCGTATATCTGACATCAATTCATCCCTGCTGTTTGCAGTTCTGACAGACAGTCCTCTTGCCACAAATTCATCCTTGGCCTGCTCCATCAAGTCAAGGCGGTCAACAATGAAATAAAATTTTACAGCTGTATTCTTTGCCGCATAAAAATCGGTCAGACTACGTACGGAATAATATGCCAAGGCTGTTTTTCCACTGCCTTGTGTATGCCAGATGATACCACTCTTGATACCATTATCCAATTTCTTTCGAATGGCCAGTGAGGCAAAAAGCTGCTGATAACGCATTACATGCTTTTCCAACTGTGTAGTCTTACTACCGTCTTCCAGTTCAATCTTTCTGTCCACATAGGCAAAACCATATCTCAATAAAAACAAAAAACGCTCTTTACTGAGCATCGATGTCAGAATCCTGTTGGTTGGAGTATTCGTATCTTTGTTCGTATTATAATCAGGCAGATTCTTGATCACGACACAATTCCGGTGTTGCAATATCTGTTTCTCCACACTGTCAGATACGGCCTTATATGGATATTTAGTCACAAAATCTTTATCAGCCTCACGGAAGACATTGAAGAAAGCCTTATCCCTCGAAGAGCAGCAATAGAACGCACCTTGAATAGGAACCCTGTTTTCATTATCATATTCTTGATTGTTGGAAAATATCATCAGCTGGGTGACATTCAAGAATCTTCTGAATTTTTCGTTGCGCATCCGCACATTGATACGCTCCCTTTCTGCCAGAATGCCGTCATGGTTATTCGGCTTCTTGACCTCAATAAAAGCTAATGGCAGTCCGTTTACAAAACATGTTATGTCCGGTCTGAAACTGTCTCCGTTATCCTGATTCTCACAAGTGAATTCGGTAGTTACATGCCATTCGTTACGGTCAGCATCTTGGAAATCTATCAGCTTGATATTGCTATTGGAAGACAGTTTATTAAAAAACTCCCTTCCAAGGTCATTATTGTCAAGTATCAATGTAATTTCATTCAGCAATTGTCTTGCCTGTAATTCGGACAGTGCCGGATTCAAACGTTGAACGCTGCGCAAAAATACATCCGTCAGAATATTTGTTTTACTGTCATATTCTGTTATATTGTCCAAATAAGTATATCCAAGCCTACACAAATGCATGGCGGCAGGAACCTGCACACGTGTATTTTCATTGAATTTATATTCCATGAGCTTCACCTTTCTTCTTTATCGGTTATCAGGTCTTTTAAATCCACCTGTAGGATAACAGCTATCTGCTGAAGGGTCTCCAGGTTTGGTTGAATCCTATTGCATGCATAAGCATTCACCATACTGAAACTTTTACCAAGTTGCTTTGCCAACCATGTCTGGGAAATGCCTTTTTCTGCCAATACTGCTTTTATCCTATTCAGTTTCATATTATATCTCGATTGCATAGCACAAATATAGGGAATTATATTTGATAAATTGGTTTTTTTTGTAATTTCGTAGTGTAATATAAATTTTATATAACCACATACGTGTTAATACTTATGTTTTCAATTTTTACAAAGCAGAAGAGCTTTCCAGTCAGAACAATCGAGCAATTAAAGAACTCTGTTGAGATTCTTTTTATTGACAATGAGGAATTTAATCTTACAAAAGAACTAAAGGAAAAAGATGGCTGGAAAAGAATTAAATGTGTTACCGACATAAAGTCTTTATCGCAGCCTGAACTTAAAGATGCTCATATATTATGTGTTGATATCCAAGGAGTAGGAAAAGAACTTGGATTAGTTGATGAAGGGCTTGGCTTAATAGCGGCAATACATGACAACTATCCTGAAAAGAAAATCATTATGTATAGCGCGGAAGCACAAGGACCAGTAGATGCATTTCATCCTGCAGAAGGCTATGTCGATGAGAGACTTAAAAAGTCGGCTAACCGTTACCAATTTGAAACAGCACTTAAAAGACTTGCTCAAGAAGCTTTCTGCCTAGATAATTGCGCTATTCACTTGCAACGTGTTTTTCAACGAGAGTTAGGAGTGGAATTGACAAAAGAAGAAATAAAAAATGGCATTTTGAAGCTATACTCAAAAGGAAAAAGTGATAATCAAAGTATATGTAAAGTATTCAATATTGATAGGGCTGGCTCTGTGGCTAGCATCATAAGTTTGTTAATTTCTTTATGATGAATCCGGAAATATCTATTCAATTTTTCTATCACATAATAAAGAATGGTTCTGTCATACTATCTAATCTTCCAAAAGAACTTTTACCAGAGGTAGATACATGTTTGGCTGAATCAAAGTTATTATCTTGTAAGGTTCGTGGAGTCCTAAAAAGACAGAAAAAACTTCCTATAGAAGACGGTTTTGTATATTTGTGTACATATGATACTTCTGTTACTAAGAATGATTTTAAGAAGTATTTCGACATTCTTCTATCTTTAGTGCCTTCCTTTGACGAAGCTGTACATCGAGCAGCAAATCCATCATTCGATTTGGTCAAGAAACTTAGGCATAATGTATATAGTCAATTGTCACATATCCTTGATGATATGAAATCTATTTCGGCCATCGAAGATATCCCCTCCAAGGACTGGAATGACATTGTAGAGTATACAAGAGATAAAATCTTTTCTAATGCAGATAAAGCGGCAAAGGCGGTTTTAAGAAGTATAAAAAGTACATCTATTGCACTGTCGGAATTTGATGCATACGAAGTTATTGCTTCTTCTGCTAAACCTCGGTTAGCTACTCACTCCATTCATAAAGTGGTTAAATTATCAATACAACCATACTTAATTGACTTTTGGGATAAAAGAATAAAAATAAACTTTGGAGAATGTTATGATAAAGTATTGATTGATTATGAATTAATTAACTTGGCTATGGGACATTTTTGGAATAACGCTACCAAATATGCCTCCCCAAGTAGTGATATATTAATTTCATTTTCATCTAATTGGAGAGATATAATTGTATCTATCACAATGCGCAGCTTGGCAATTAGGCCGGAGGAAATAGACTTGATTTTAAAAATGGGGGAGTCCGGCTATTACGCTAAGAAAGCAGGACTTGATGGTAGCGGATTAGGTATGTATTATATACAAGAGTGCATAACAAGAAGTAATTGTACTTTTGAAATAACGCCAGGCAATAATAAAGAAAATTATACAACAAATACATTTAGATTTTCATTTCCTAAAGCATAGAATATGGGGAATTTTATTAACTAAAAAATTAGTTTATTTTAATGCAGCGACATCTCGATAGTCGCAGAATTGAGAACTGGATATTTAAAATAATTTGTTGTCCGCCTATTTCAACTATCGCCTCAGACCGTCTCAAACGGTGCGGTTTGTTTGCGTAAATTTCATTGATTATTGTATAATATATTGATAATCAATATAGATAAACTTCTTCAACGAAGATGAATATTGAGTTTCCTCAAGCTGCATGAAAGACACCCCGGTACGGTCTGAAAACCGTACCGGGGTGTCTGATTGTTCGGAAACGAACAGCCTTTCAGAGCCGCAGCGTGCGGAACCACGTCTGAATATCCTCTTGCAAAGTGCTCCTGTAAGATCGCCGCACGGATTCGAAACATTCCCACTGCTGCATAAAAACTTCCGCATCGGGTTCGACCGCCTGTCTCTTTACAGGAGTTTCGCATCCAACAATTCCTTGGCCGCTATCTCCACCGTCTGATGGCGGGCACCGTTTTTCTCAATAATCTCCAGTAACAACACCTTGTCGTCGGGGATCGTGAGTTTGGGCAGCGCGAATACCGTCCGCTGACGCTGGTGCCCCCTTACAACTGCCGGATCGTTGCATACGCGCAGGATTTCGAGCGATGTCTGCTGTTGTGCCGTACGCTTGGCGAGTTTGCGATCCGCTACGATGAACCGCCGCGCATCCACCTCGAAGGAGATGTTCGTGTCGTTCGAGATGCAGGTGTGAATGTATATCACGTCATTGAACACGTAAATCCCCAGCACTTCGACCCCGATG
>ERZ1027194.1343-NODE-1343-length-11228-cov-4.792431_pt1 | contig 11228 bp, 13 predicted proteins | sample MGYA00519246_ERZ1027194 | MGnify/ENA primary metagenome ERZ1027194 (study PRJEB26926, sample SAMN06164505) | human gut metagenome | biome: ENVO:00009003; feature: ENVO:2100002; material: ENVO:00002003 | host: Homo sapiens | place: USA | collected 2012 ...
ACACTGCCGCACCGATGTACAAAATAAAATGTTTCACGTGGAACACTGTTAAACAAAGTTAAAAGAATAATTTAACACAAAATAACACACCAACCGCTTGCAGGTGAAATAAATTGTTTAACTTTGCAGCGTGTTAAACAATTAAATACTTTATCAAAATGAAAACAGATTTAATTTACGAAAATCAGAAAGTGTTAAACGCATTGCAAGAAATGTTATTGCAGACTAAGAAACACGTTGACTTTTTGGCCGCAAATGCGCCCGAAATACGTGCAAGTTTGGAAAGCATCGCCGAAATCCTGAAAACGGGTGTCGATATTTTAGAAAATCAAATCGTTTTTAACCGTGGTACACGCATCAGGTTTGCGAAAGAAATCGCCTGCAAAAATCAAGCATACGACTTTATCACAACTGAAAAACTTATCGGGCGTTTCAAAATCTTTTGCGAATGTTACCCGTTAAACCTGTATAACGGTTTAACGGGCGTTGAAATATTGGAAGACAAATAACAATCAGCAAGGCACAAAGAAAAGGCGGTAACAATCAAGTTGCCGCCTTTCTTTTTATCCTGCCTTGCAGTTACTCAATATAAACACCGTCAGACAAAGCCGTGTATATCATTTCTTGTTCCTCTGTCAGCATTTCGGCGGTGTGTATGTGTGTAACATCATCGAACACATTGAACCCTCTGAAATCGCCTAAAATGCCCGTCTTTCTGTCATTGTTACGCCCGTTGCTTGCGCTCTCATACCATTTGCAGTAAATGTAAGGTTCTAAACCGTAATATAACATTTCGTTCCAATCATCACCGCCAATGGTTTTAACTTGGGTGCTTGGTGAAAGATATATTATTTCGCTGCTTGGTTCGGTTTCCTCAACTTGAAATACAACGCCGTTGCAGGACAAAAGCGCAACCCCGTTGCCTGTTATCACGTTTATAACGTACTGCAAACCTATCGTTTTACCTGCATAATCGGCTTTGAGTGTTACAAACCCTGCAAACGGCAAAAAGATTTGTATTTCGCTTTCGTAGTCGGTGTTGTCCTCATTGTGCGCCGGCACTACCGCCGTGCCAAAGTCAAGCGTTATTTTGTCCTGTGCCGGCTGGTGGCAAGATACGCCCGTGTTGTAGTTGCCGCATCGTATTACATCGGTGACGTTTGCGCCTATGTTGGTATAAACACGGTGTATTTTGTTCACGTATGCGCCCAAATCTATGTTTTCATAAACCGGCATACCTGTGTCGGGGTCTGTTTCCGTGTACTTGAAAAAGCGTTTTGCGCTGAACTGTGCAAGTTCATCAAGTGTTACCAGATACACGTTAATCGCACCGTATTGTGCGCCCACGACGGAAACAGGTGTGGCGTTTCCGACTATTGTTATACTTTGCCACTCGCCTGCTGTTACGCTCCCCGTTGCCGTTCTTTTGTCCGCTGCAACGGTTAAATCTTGGCGGGTCGGATAGGAGGCCAAAATGTTGAAATAGGGTGCTGTGTCAAACTCTGTGTTCGGGTTCGCCACTAACTTTACCTGCAATGTTCCGCCTCGCTGTATAAATTCGGGCGGCGTTGTTTCAAACGTGCAGTTTGTTATATTGCTATAAATGAAAACAACACGTTCAAACGTACCCGTCAGCGTAACGGGTTCGGCCGGGTCTATATCGTTCACGGTCGCACGTGCCACACTATCGTACTGCGAAACCTCAACTTCCATTGAAACGGTTTTTTTCGTTCCGTCCGTGCCGGTGTAATTTACAGACGGGTTTATAAACCTGTTCTTTTGCCCCTTGCCCGTAACCTCGAAAGTTGCCGCAACGCCGTCAAAACTATGTTGTTCGGTTGTTCCTGTAATGTTGTTTGTAACCGATAGTTCTGGCGTTGTTTCGCTTTGGCTCGTTCCCGAAATCGTTACGCCCGTGGTCAGGTCGGCAAACTCAACATCTCCAATTTCGCACGTTGCGGTGTGCCCGTCCGCTGCAACCTCGAAATCTTTGTTATTCGGTTTACCGTAATACGTCATAAATTGAACACTTGCGTTTTCTATCCTGTACCCGTCATCAGCCGTTAATGTCAAAACGCATTTGTCGTTCGTGGGGTTCACCGGGTCGCTGGTTGCGGTTGTGTTCGGCACGTTGTTCGTTATCGTGAACTCTGGTGTAGGTGCGCTTTGCACCGTTTCACCGTTGAACTCCAATTCCGTGTTTTCATCAACCATCGTAATATCTTTCGTCGCTTCCGTGCCGTCGGCATTAAGTTCAAGCGGTACTCGTCCTGCTTGCCCAAAGTAGTTGTGATAGTAAACAGTCGGTGCTTCATTGAACTTCCAACCGTCCTCACACTTTATAGCAACTTTCCAAGTTTCACTACCGTCGAACGTACTACCGTTATCTTTAACGTGTTGTATGTTCACTGTAAAGTTAGAAGGAAAATTGTTTTTTGTCATATCTTTTTAGTTTCGGTTGTTCCTTTTAATGTTACCATAATAATGCCGCCCGTTTCATTGAGTACCCCCGTATTTGCAAACGGTACTTTCTCAAAATTCGGGGTGCGCTTGTAAACGGTATCACGGTTTGAAATATACGGGTTGGGGTTGTCGCTTTCAGATACACGCCCCGTTGCCGCCAAAATTTCGGTTTCGTAGGTTTTAAGCACGTCAACACGCAACGAAAGTTCGTAGGCGTTGTTTCCCTCAAAACTTACCCTATCCACGAAATAATAACGCCCTAAATCGGGTATGTAACAATAATTGAAAGTCGGTCGGGGTTGCTTTCGTAGTGTTACGGCCGGGCGCAACACATCGAAAGTTTGCCGCAAATCGCCCTCAATCGCCGTAAAGTCGCCCAACTGCTTGTTTACCGTGTTCGGGTGTCCGTTGTATGAATAAAAGTTTATCGTTGTCATATCTGCAAAGAAAAAGGCGGTACGGTGCGCTTTCACATGCACCCACACCGCCAAAGTTAAACAATCTAATACCTATTGAGTTAATCAATAAAGAATACTACAAAGTTTTCGTTCGTGTCGTTGAAATATCCGGCGTCAAACTTGTAATAGTTGTTGAAAAACTCTGCCTTTGCGTTGTAGTTCGTTGTTACCCGTCTGTCAAGATTGCAAACGCCCAACGCATCACGGTCGAACATCACGCCCAACACGCCCCTAATTTCAACATTTTTGCCGCCGCTTTCCTTAACACAGATATGTCCCGTGTTGGCAAAGTCGTAGTTCTGTCCGCTGCCCTGCCAGAAAGGTACGGTTTCGGCTTGCGGCAAAAGCACATCGCCACGGTTAAATGTGTCTGAATAAAGATAGGTTTGCGCTGCCTTTGCAAAGTCGGACAAAAGTACAACGTGTAACATATCTTTCGGCGTAAATCTTTCCTTGCGGCCAACATTGAACAAGGTCGAAATGCTTTGCAGGCGGTCGGCATAAGTACCCATTACGTAAGACGCAAAGCGTATGAAATCGGGGTCGGTTATCGCCTTTGCCGCTGTCAGTGCGTTCGGGTTCGACCCGCCGGCACCCGTTGCAGGGAAATACTTGTCATTGTACAACTTCAAAAGGTTTACGCATCTTGCCGTGCTTGTGCTGGAAAGCGCTGCACCGGTTAAATCGTCTTTCTCACCGCCAAACGCTTGCGCATCAGCCAACACGGTTTCCGCAATCATGTTGTTAATAGTGCGCATAATCAGCGCATCGGCTTTGATAGTCATTGACTTTTCAACGGCCGCATAAATCATCGAAATAAAGCCGTTAAGTTGTGCGGCGTTGCTGAAACTGTCCTTAACCTGCCTTTCGGTGATTGATACGGGCACTTCAAACGTAACCTTTGAGTTGAAAAACTTTGCGGTAACGGCCGGTTTGTGAAACACGTCTTGTTTGTATTCTATTCCGTCCTCCAAGTTCCACGTATCGTTTTCTTCTGCTTTGGGAACATCCGCACTTATTTTCTCCAATACGCTGCCAAACTCCCACGCATCCATTAATACGCTCGGCACTTTGCCGACATACGGTCGGTTTACGAAAATCACCTTTCCAATGTGGCTGACAAGTGATTTTACGTAATTATCTACGACACCTTGATTGAACACTTCTTTGCCTAAATCCACAATACCCGTCAAATCATCGGCTACAATGTCAGTCTTTCCCAACACTTCACCCGATACTTGGTTAATAAGCGTATGAATCTGTTGTACGTTCATAATGCTAAAATTAAAATTAGTTATTCGTAAATACTCGTTGTTAACTCTCTTACAAGTGCAAAGATAATGTTTTTTCTCCAATTATCACGCCTTAACTGCAATTCTTTTGCAATTTCGGTCGAAATTGATTTGCTTGCGCCCGTTCCCTTGTTTGTTTCGGTTGTTTGGTGTTCCTCTGTGCGGTTTCTCTCATCGCCCACGGTCTTTCGGTCGCTGTCTGAAAAATCGGTATCGTTAAACGCCTTGTTTGCGCCCGTTTCGGTGTTGTCGGTACTTTCCTGCAAAGTTACGGTTTCCGTCCGTTCAATTTGCCCCGTTACGGGTGTCAGTACATCGTATTCGGCTAACATCGCCGCCGCTTCACGTTCCCAGCCTTGCACGTTTACCGCAATCACCGCCGAAACAACATCGCTTGCGTTGTCGCCGGTTATGCTGCTTACAACGGTCTTTCCGCCGTACATCAGTAAGGCGTAAGCGTCTAACTTGGCCGGGTCGGTATCGCCGAAAATAGCGGCGTACTCTGTCGGGTATTCGGTCTTGAAAACCGTTGCGAATATCCCGTTACCCTTTGTAAATAGTTCGCTGTATTTCATTGCTTATCGTCTTTGTTTTCTTCTGTTTCCCCTGTTTTCTCTGTTTCGGTATCGTTACCGTCCGTTTCCGTTTCCGTTTCTTTCGTTTCCTCTTTTTCATCTGTTTCCGTGTCGTTTCCGTCTGTTTCGGTGTCGTTTCCGTCTGTTCCGGTTGTTTCCTCTGTCGGGTCGGGTTCGTCTGTCGGGTCGGGGTTTTCCAAATCAGCCGCCAAAGCGTTGTAATTATCCCTTTCCAAACCCCAACTTGAAGCAAGTTTAACCGAAATTTCGGTACCATACATCGCATTAATTTTCTCAACTGCATTTTGTCTTTCTTTTAGCATATTATCCACATACGGCAAAAGTACGTCCACATTCATACTTACCTCGCCCAAATTAAGGCGTTCACGCTTCATATTATAATTTGCGTTCAAACCCAATTCGTTGTACATACTCGCCTTGTAGTATTGTACCAACTCAATAAGTTGCGTTATATAAACGCTGTTTGTGGTCGGTGCGGTCTGCATATTTACGCCTTTGAAAAAAGCGTTTTCCCCGATAATTGAAAATTCGCCGTCCTGTATCTTGCGCAAAAACTCATCGGCACTTTGTTTCGTCTTGTCATCGCCGGCACTTATCAGCATCGTAATACGGGTCAAAATGCTTGCCGTGTTCAACGAAATAAGTCCGTCCGTATGTAAGACGGCATAACGCCCGATAAGCGGCAAAAGGCTTTCGCCGCTGCTGTCATTCTCAATCAAAACCCCGTCTTTCTGTATATCGTAGGTTTTGTTTAACTTTAATGCAGGGTTCGCCACGGTGTAAAGCGTTGCCCGGCCGTAAACATCGGGTTCGCCGCCTTTGCCGCCCGAAAGCGCATACAAAACCCCGTCCACGCTGGTAACAAAGGCGTTGCCCGTGGTCTGCAAAAGCCGCTCCAATTCCTTTTTAGGTATGCTGTCGGGCAAACCCTCATACTCAAACATACTTTGGGTTTTCGCCAACGTGTTTGCCATAAATTCGGTTACGGCGGTGTCTTTGTCCCTTATTTGCGCTTGGTATAACTTGTAAATGTTATCTTTCCTTTTCATCTGTCAAAACTTTAATTAGGGTTGTAAGTTCGGCCAACACTTTCGTATTTTCCGCAATCGTATCTTTCAGGTGTTCCGTTTCTTCATGGTGTACCTGCCTTTGTTTCACCATATACCAAAACAATGCGCCACACATCACAATCGGAAAACCCAAACTTGAAATGATTTGAATAATAGTATTTGCGTCCATATCAATAAATTTTTAGTTCCTATTGCAAAGGTAGTTATTTATTTAGTAAAACGTGCGGTCAGGCACGAAATTTGCACCAACCGCCCGTAATTTTCATTTCAGCGAAACAATGTTTGTCTTTGCGCTCGTAATTAAATAATTGCGTACTATTTCGCCGACTTCGTTGTCTTGGTAGAAAACTTTGTCTATTGCGAAAAACCGTGCGACTTGTTGTTCCACGTAACTTGCCGTGCTTAACAACTTGCGTTTGTAGTTCGGTTTGCCGTTCATTTCCAGCGAATAAATAAGGCTGTTTTCTTCATCTTTTATCGGGGTTGTCTTTGCGTGGATATACGTAAAACATTCGTTGCCTACCTGGATAATGTTACCCTGCAAAACAACATCGTTAAACTTGATATAGTACACAAACAACACATCTTGCGGCTTGTACTTGCACGGCAAATGCGGATAAACTGCAAGTTCCCACTTACCGCCCGTAATCATCTGCAAGTTTTGGTTATCGAAACAAAAATACTTGTTGCTGGCTTTGTGTTGTACTATCGTGCTGCAATACTCCACCGCCACTATTGCGCCGTGTTCGCCAAAGCGGTATATATCTATCGTTCCCTGCTCCATAAACGGCACTTGCTTCAAACCCATTTCCGTAAAGTACGGGCAAAACTTGTTTACCGTGTTACCCAACATAAAAACCTTAACATCGTTGCGCTGGCGTATTATCGTACTCAAAAGGTTCATAAACAACATAAACTCATCGGGCAAATAATACCGCCGTGTCAAAAACTCGTCAAAGACTATCGTTGTAACGTTCGGGTAACTGCTGCTTTTTTCGTGTTCCTGCTCTGAAAGGCAAAACCCGTAACAAAACGGGGTCGGGTCGGGTGTCCGCTTGTTTTTCTCTGCATCGTAGTAAGATAAAAACCATTTATTCGACATATAGAACACTTCATTGAATTTGCCCTCTGTCAGTTCCTCAATAAGCCCGTTTGCCACGTGGTTTGCATACAGGCTTTCGGCACGTTTGCCCCGTAAATCCTCACGCCAACGGCGTATATAAGCCATTTGCTTGCCCGTCTTGATATAGTTTTCCAAACCATATTTTAAGGCGGCATAAGTCTTGCCGTTTGACCTTTCGCCAAATATGACATTATAGTCGGCGTTCTTGCTTAAAATCGCTTTCAAGTCGTAATATTTCGGCTTGTCTGTCTTTGTCTTTCTTGTAGTCATAACTCTTTTATTTTAGTCCTTAAATTTAATACCTCGCAAATAATTTATATACATAACCGAAAGGGAAAGGCTGTACCCGGTCGGCTCTAAATGTACGCCCGTGCGTTCGTTGTAATGCGCCGTGCCGCCTTTGTAGTCGGTTATTTCGCCTTGTATCTCGTAGTCTATATACGTGTGTATGTTCTTGCCCGTTGCTTGCGGCGGTATACCCAGATAATTAGTGAAAGCGTCAAAGATACCGTTTGCGCCGTACTTTTCAATAAGATAGGGTATCGCCGCCTTTTTGTTCACGCCCGAAACGGTTAAACTGAAATCGTATGCCCGTCCGCCTGCCTTGAGTGCGTTCGGTTCTTGCACCATATACCGTTTTGCGCCCAAAGTCTTAAACCTTGTATATGTACCCTCGAAATCCCAAACGCCCAAAGTCTTTGTTATGCCTTTTATCGTTTGCGGCTCGCAAAGCGAAAACGGCAAACCGTGATACTTGCAGGAGGCACGCAATTTCATTTGCACCTGCATATTATACGCCTTGAAATATGCTTCGTGCGCTTTGCCGTTCATTATTTTAATGCTGTCCGTGTCGCTGTATATGTAATCGTCTTTTGCTTCGTGTATGCCCGTGAAAAGGTTGCGCCGTGCGTATGCGGTTACGAAAATGCCCCACGGGTAAAACAAGAAACGGTTTTTGCTGGTGTTGTACTTGTATAAAAGTTCCTGCTTTTGTTCGGCTGTCATTGAGTTAATATCCCACTCGCCGCTATATGTAAACTCATCACGCAAAGGGTTGGTAACACTCATACCGTAACAACTGTTTAACATTTCCTTGCTGTTCAGGTACTCCACTTCTTTGCCCTCAACGCCTTTTAATTTCGTCTTGCTTTCGTACAAATGCAGGATAGACTTTACAAACGGTGTCGGCAAATAGTCTTTCTTGTAACAATACATTTCACCCACTCGCATACTTTCCCACGAATAAAAGTTTTTGATTATATTAAAATCCACGTCCGTAATTGTCAGCGCAATTTTTGCAGCCGCCACAATACGGCCGTTATTCTCGCACGGGTTTTCTTTCACAAAACATTTGCTTGCCGAAATCGGGTTGTCTTGCGTTTCGCTGGCAAATATGTTGGTAAACTCAATATCGAACACGCAACAATACTTTGATATTAAAAACTCAAATTGAGCCATACTCTTAACCGTGATTGCAACGCCTTGCGACATCGGGTATTTTTCTGCTATCATTACATACGGGTAACTGCTTGTAAAGTCGTAACTATCCACGTCATACATTATTTCGTCTGTATATTCGGCGTTTGCGTGTGTAAAACCGCCTGCAAACGCACGTTGCAGCATATTAAATTCATTCATACCCGTAATTTGTAGTTCCTGCATCAAGTTCACGTAATCCCAATTCGGTACGGTCTTTCCCGCATCGCTTTTTTCACGCAAACAATGTGCACGGCAATACTTGCGCACAAACCCCGTCTTTGTTATCGGCATGTGCGTTATCCCCTTGCTTTCCTCGATACGTTCCTGTATGTAGCACATCACTACTTTAATATCGTTTATGCAGTAGTGTATTTCCGCATCAGTAAGCGGCGTTTCGCTGTGCCTTATTTGCTGGTAGTCCAAATCGCCAACGGCTTTCGCACACTTGTATTTCATAAGTTGCCCGCCCAACTTTGCAAGCGAATAACCCGAAAGCAAGTAACTACAACGAAACTCAATGTTACCCGTTGTTATCGCATAAATCGGTTTGCGTAAATCAATACTGAAAACCCGTTGCCACTCAAACCACTTGCGCAAAAACTGAAATTCGTATGAAAGGTTATGCACATACACAATAAGGCGTAATTTGTCATTCAGTTGCAAAACCTCGCTTACGGTCTGCATCATCGTAACAAATTCGCCCCACGTGCGCCCCATTATTGTATAACCGTTTATGCCAAACTGCCAAACGTACATTATTGCGGCTTTCTCTAATTTCGCCTTGCACCCGTTCCCGTCCTGCATACGCTGCATTTGCTCGTATGTGTACGCCCGGCCGTCCGTATCACGGTAAAAACTTGTTGTTTCAATGTCAAATGCGCACGGCACGTTGTAAAACCTTTCGCCCTTGATGTTTCCGATAATGTTTTTTTCATTTACGGCACGTTGCAACACGCTTGCAATTTCGGTCGGGCTGTTTATTCTTTCTTGTAACTCAAAAGGTATTTTTTTCATAACCCAAACTTATTAAAGTTGCTCAAAATGCGCTCTATATCGTTTTGCATATCCTCCATTGCGTCCGCAACTTCATTTGCTTGCCTTTCTATCTCTGCATCAATCGCCCGTGATATGCTTTGCGCTTCACTTTCTATTTGGGTGCTTATATCGCTTGCGCTTTGCTCCATTTCGCCCGTGAAATCCTTGTATCGCATCAAATACCGTTCCACGAAATCACTATCCGAAACGCTGTTTAACTTTCCCTGCAACTTCCTTGCCATTAAATTGTACTCATCGGGCGTTAAATCGTACATACGTTGCAAATGTTGTCCGTACTGCCTTGCACCTTGCGCCGTACTGGTTGGCTGGCGTAAAAACGAAATCGCCTTGCCGTACTCAATTTTTAGGGTGTTCCAATCGCCTTTCATTGAAAACTTGGTAAACCCTTTTACATCGCCTTTGTTCAACGCTTGCACGGCTGGCGAAAGTTGTCCGCTTGTTTCGATATTCTGAATACGGCGGTTTGCCATTTGGAAAACCCTTGCAATTTCTTTTCGATATTCGGGGCTGCTTTCAACTGCCTGCAATATCTCTTTTTTTATTTTCGCCCGTTGGGTTGCTCCAAATACAGACTTTGTAAATTTAATCTTGAAACCTGACTTTACCATACGCTGCTATATTAAATAGGGGTTACAAACATTGCAACCCCTACAAAGTTAAACATAACTTTCCAAACTCTTATAAGTCCACAAACGAAATAGAGTAACACTTCTTGCCGTGGCTCTCATATTCGTAAATAGTGTACCCGACTTTGCCGTCTTTGATAGTTTGTACTGCCTCATCATCGGCAAGTATTTCACGTACCGTTTCGGCGGTGTGGCTTGGTAGGTTCACCAGCCGTTTGTTTTCCTCATCAATAATTACAGGGCTGTCGCCTAACTGTGATTTGTGTACATAAATCCCGTTAATCTTGTGCACCACATCTTTGCCGCCCTCGCTTTCTGAGTTGAAAATATCGGCTAACTTGGTGTACTGAAAGTCGGTTGTGTCAATACCGAAAGTTGTCTTGTTAAATTTACTTGCAAAACTTTTCATTGTAGTAATCTTTTAATTGTTAAACTTCTTGTTATTTGTTATTCGGCTGCCTGCCCTTGCGGTTCGCCGTCAAACGGCAAATTCGGTTCGGGGTTGGCTTGCGGCTTCAAGTCCATAAGCCACGCACGAAAGCGGTTTATTTTCATTACTGCCCGTTGGTTGCGGCATACTTCGTTACACGCCATAAGGTTACCCAAAGCCGACAAAGCGGCAAACGAAAATTCGTCAAATGCGGTTCTTTTTTCTTCCATTGTAGTAAACTTTTAATTGTTAAACATAGACTTTTTGAATTTCAACGTGCCGTTGTGTTTGACTACCGTCGTGTCGGTTGTTACTATCGTAGCCTTGCCCCGTACCGTTGTGCCCTTTGAAACGGTGCAACCCTGCAAGATTGCAGATAAAAACAACATCGCCCCACATACGGCGAAAATCATTACACACATAGCAACTTCTTTAATAGCTTCTTTCGGCTGCTCTCTGAAATGCTGTATCAACTCTTTCATAATTTCAAAATGTTTAATCGAACAATGCAAAGGTACAACATTTTTCTATCATACAAGCATAAGCGCACAAATTATTTTCGTTTTAACTTTTCTTAACTCTTGGTGTTGTGTTCCACGTGAAACATTTTATTTTGTGCATCGGTGCGGCAGTGC
>ERZ1027194.1360-NODE-1360-length-11151-cov-5.739906_pt1 | contig 11151 bp, 9 predicted proteins | sample MGYA00519246_ERZ1027194 | MGnify/ENA primary metagenome ERZ1027194 (study PRJEB26926, sample SAMN06164505) | human gut metagenome | biome: ENVO:00009003; feature: ENVO:2100002; material: ENVO:00002003 | host: Homo sapiens | place: USA | collected 2012 ...
GGGCGCTGTCGGGACCTGCGCGGCGTAGGCGCGGACGTCATCCGCACGGATACGTCCACTGGTACCGCCAGGTGTTACCTGCGACAGGTCAACGCCCAGCTTGGCAGCGATCTTGCGGGCCAGCGGGGATGCCTTGACACGACCGCCGGACATCTGACCGACGGCGGCAGGCACAGGCTCCACAGTGGCAGGAGCCGTATCGGCGGCAGTGGGCGCCGCCGTGCCGCCGGCATCGGGAAGGGCCTCGCCGGGCTGACCGACATATGCCATCAGTCCCTGCACGGGGATATCCTCTCCCTCCTGCGCGACGATCTTCAGCAGCACACCGTCCACCTCGCTGACCACGTCGTTGGTCAGCTTTTCTGTCTCGATGCTGGCCAGCACATCGCCGGCCTTGACGGTATCTCCCTCGGCCTTGAGCCACTGAGCGACCGTACCAGTCTCCATGGAAACGCCGAACTGCGGCATTCTGATCTCAGTTGCCATATGTGCCTCCTTATTCTTTTAGCAGAGCGGCTGCCTCGGCGGCGATGCGCTCGGGATTGGGATAGATCTCGTCCTCCAGCTCGGCGCAGAAGGGCACAGAGGAGTTCAGTGCCGCCACGCGGCGCACCGGTGCGTCCAGCTGATCGAACAGCTCCTCCATGATCTGCGCGGACAGCTCAGCGCCGAAGCCGCAGCGCTTGACATCCTCCTCGGCGATCAGTACACGGTGGGTCTTGCTGACAGAGTCACGGATGGTATCCCAATCCAGCGGGACGAGGCTCCGAAGGTCAATGACCTCCGCGCTCACACCGTCGGCAGCCAGCTTTTCCGCGGCCTCCAGGGAGAAGTTGACCTGGCGGGCCCACGTAAGGATGGTCAGATCAGTGCCTTCACGGCGGATATTGGCGCTGCCCAGCGGGATCGGCGCAACATCGTCCGGCATTTCTACCTTCTGCGGGTAGAGAAGTTTGTGCTCCAGAAACACCACAGGGTCGTCATCGCGGATAGCGGTCATGAGCAGGCCCTTGGCGTCAGCCGGCGTAGAGGGGCACACCAGCTTCAGGCCGGGAATATGGGCAAACAGCGCTTCCATGTTCTGGGAATGTTGCGCCGCGCCGCGGCGTCCGGTGCCCATGGGCGCGCGGATCACCATGGGGATCTTGACCTGTCCGCCGGTCATATAGTGCAGCTTTGCCGCCTGGTTCATCACGGGGTCCAGACAGACGGAGATAAAGTCATTGTACATCAGCTCGACGATGGGGCGCTTGCCGCGCATGGCCGCGCCCACGCCGATGCCGGTGAAGCCCCATTCGCTGATAGGGGTGGCGATAATGCGGTCGGGACCGTACTTGTCCAGCAGGCCGATACACGAGCCGAAGGGACCGCCCAGCTCCCCGATATCCTCGCCCAGAACGATCACGTTTTCATCACGGAGCATTTCCTCGTCGATCGCCTCGCGGATGGCAGCGATCATAGTAGTCTTACGGCTCATCGAACAACACTCCTTTCGTTGTCACAGGCATAGTTGTATTTCAGCACATCGGCAGGATCGGGCAACGGGGACTCCAGCGCAAACTGATACGCTTTTTCCATACGCGCCTCCACCGCCGCCTCCACGGCATCCATCTCCGCCTGTGTGGCAGCGCCCTCCGCCAGCAGGTATGCCTTGAATTTGTTGATCACATCGTTTTCATGAGCCGCCGCGTTATACGCCTCGGACATATACTTGCCCGGGTCTCCCACATAATGGCCGGTGTAGCGATAGACATCGCACTCCAGCAGCACCGGCCCCTTGCCGCTGCGGGCATGGGCCACAGCCTTCTGCATCGCCTCATAGACGGCCAGCACATCTGTGCCGTCCACCACATCGCCTTCGATGCCGTAGCCCTGAGCGCGCTGGGCCAGCGTGGAGGTGGCGCAGGTGGTGTGGATGTTGGTCGACACGGCGTACTGGTTGTTTTCAATGAAATAAACAATGGGCAGCTTCCAGACGGCCGCCATGTTGATGCACTCGTGGAAGCAGCCCTGATTGGTGGCGCCGTCGCCGAAGAATGCCACGGATACCGCGCCGTCCCGATTGATTTTGGATGCCAACGCCGAGCCTGTGGCCAGAGGAATGCCGCCGCCGACGATGCCGTTGGCGCCCAGCAGACCGCTTTCCACCTTTGTGACGTGCATGGAACCGCCGCGGCCATGGCAGAAACCGCTTTCCTTACCGTAAAGCTCCGCCAGCGTATGCTCCACATCATCGCTCTTCATGACGCAGTGGCCGTGGCCGCGGTGGCTGGCCGTGATATAATCCGTGGATTCCAGCGCCATATTGGCGCCCACAACGGCGCCCTCCTCACCCAGGCAGACGTGGATGTTTCCCTTGATCTCACCCTTGAGGCCGCCCTCCATGGCGCGCTGCTCAAATTTGCGGACCTTCCAAAGGTTTTCCAGGACCTTCAGAAGAAATTCCTTTTCATAGGTTGCCATTCCATAACCTCCTAAGATCTACTTTTGATTGGAACAGGTCGATGACCGCCGCTACATCCTCGTTGCCACGACCCATATCCGCCAGCTTCTCCAGCAGCAAAGTGGACAAATCGCAGGCGGGGATATCGGCTCCCAGAGCGCGTGCCATCTCCTGCGCGTTGTGCTGGTCCTTCAGGTGGATCAGCACGCGGGAGGATGCTGTGTAATCTCCGTTGATCATCTTGCTACCCTTCATCGTCAGAACGGGACTGGCGGCTGCGCCGCCGGACAGCGCCTCCATGAGCCGTGTCAGGTCTACGCCGGCCCGGCGCGCAAGGCCGAACGCTTCGGCGATCAGTGTGATCTCACCGCCAACGATCAGGTTGTTGATCAGCTTGGCAGCATAGCCGCTGCCCAAAGGCCCCATGTACGTCACATGGGCGGCAAAGCAGGTCAGCAGCGGCATAATCCGTGTCACAGCCGCCTCGCTGCCGCCGCACATGGCGCTCAGCGTGCCCTTCTCGGCGCCGTCTACGCCGCCGCTGACGGGGCAGTCGATCAGCTCGACGCCCCGCGCAGCGGCCGGCGCAGCGCAGCGTTGTATGACCGCGGGCACTGAGGAGCTGGTGTCCACGACCACGGCGCCGCTCCGGCAATGCTGAACGGCTGCCTCCAGATTTGCCTGTACCAGCTCATTGCTGGGCAGGCTGAGAAAAATCACATCGCTTTTTTCCAGCAGCGCTGCGCTGTCCGGCTCAGGCGTTCCGCCGGCCGCCGCCAGCTTTTCCAGTGCGGCAGGCACAATGTCAAAGCCGTACACGGGGCAGCCGCTTTTCTCCAGCAGCCGCCGCGCCATGGGAAGTCCCATGTTTCCAAGGCCGATAAATCCAATGTTCATGATCATTCCTCCCACAAATGCAGGTTCCTTTTCCACACAGGCAAACCGCACCTTGCTTACTTCAGCATATCAATGAGCTGCTGGTAATCCGTGTACTTGTCATACACCTTGAGAGCCTTGCTGCGGAATAGCTCCGCGTTCTCCGGCGTCATCTCGTAGACCTCGATGCCGTAGTCATCGACCCATCTCTGCAGCGCCGCCTCGCACTCGTCGCGGGTATACTGCACCTGATAGGCGCAGGCCTCCTTGGCACACTCGTCCACAATGGCCTTCAGCTCATCGGAAAGGCTGTTGTACAGGTCGCCGTTGATGACCATGAACATGATGCCGTAGTTGGCCGTCCACGCGGTCACATAGTTCTGCACCTCCTGAATGGAGCTGGCGTCGGCAACGGCGATGGGGTTCTCCTGCCCGTCATACAGCTTGGTCTGCAGGCCGGTGTAGACCTCAGCCCAGCCGGCAGTGGTGTAGTCCACGCCCCAGCTCTCATAGGTGGCGATCAGGATGGGCGCGCCGCCGATACGCAGCTTCAGATCGTGCAGATCGTCAGGAGTCTTGACAGGGTGCTTGCGGTTGGTGAGGTAGCGGAAGCCGTTTTCGCCAATGCCCAGGCACTTGACGTTGTACTTATCCTCCATAGCCTTCATCAGGTACTTGCCGCCCTCGCCATTGATGAGCTTGCTGTCCACATCGTCATAGCTGTCAAAGAGGAAGGGCAGGTTGGGGATGTTGAACACGGTGTCAAAGTTGCCCCAAATGCCATCGGCCTGGAACGTCACATCGATGGTGCCGTCCATACAGGCCTGCACAGAGTCCGCCGTACTGCCGTTGGTCAGCTGGTCGGAGCAGTAGATGTCCAGCTTCACAGCGCCGTTGGTCTTCTCCTGCAGCAGCTCGCTGAACTTCTCCAGACCGACGTCAAAGTTGGAGCCCTCGGCGCCGGAGGTAGCGGCGGTCCATGTCATCTTGGGGAAGCTGGAATCGCCGCCGCCGTTGCTGTCGCCGTCCGCAGCAGGGGTTTTGCCGCTATCACCGCAGGCAACGAGGCTCAGCGCCATGACAAGCGCCAAAATGAGGGCCAGAAATCTTTTTGCTTTCATAAGTAGTTCCTCCTAAAATAAATCATTTTGATATGGTGCATGCTTGGGCGGGGGCCGCCTGCCTGCGTACAGGCAGGCGGCAAGGGGGGGGAGAGAAAGTCAAGCGCCGATCAGGCACGTGGTAACTTGCGGGACATAGGTGACCAGCAGCAACACCAGCACAGCCGCCGCGATCATGGGCAGGCACGCCTTGGCCACGCCCTCCACACCGACACGGTGACCGGGGATACGCAGACTGGAGGCGACAAACAGGTTCGTGCCGACCGGCGGCGTGAACTGGCCGATGGCCAGGTTGACCGTGCAGATCATGCCGAATTGAATGGGGTCAATGCCGAACTCCCGCGCGACAGGATACATGATGGGAACGAAAATGTACATATTGGAGTTCGCATCCATAAAGCAGCCGGCGATCAGCAGCACGATGTTGATGATGACCAGGAAGCCGCCCTTGCCGCAGTTCTCCAGCAGAGCCTGGACGCTGGTGGAAATGCCATAGCGCGTGCAGGCGTAGGAGAAGATCGTTGCGCCGCCGATGATGAGCATCAATCCGCCGGTGCTCTTGGCCGTATCATAAAGAAGCTCCACGATATCCTTCCACTTCAGCTTCTTATAGATGACGGTACCGACGAACAGGCCGTACACCGCAGCCACGGCCGCCGCCTCCGTAGCGGAGAAAACGCCGCCATAGATGCCGCCCAGAATGATGACGGGCATCAGCAGCCCCCAGAAGGCGCTCTTGAAGGTGCGCCACACCTCGCGCCAGCCCTTCCAGGGGTGGGCGGGCTTCAGGTGGTGCTTGTGGGCATAGATCTGCACCACGATAATCATGGCAACGCCCATAATGACGCCGGGGAGAATACCGGCCACAAAGATGTCGCCCACAGAAACGCCGGTGAGGGACGCATAGATCACAAACGAAATACTGGGCGGGATAATGACCGCAATAGAGGAAGCGGCAGCCACCACGCCATGTGCGAAGGGGTCGGAGAATTTCTCACGCTCGATCATGGCGGGGATCAGGATAACGCCCAGAGCTGCCACGGTGGCCGCGCCGGAGCCGGAGATGGCGCCGAAGAAGCAGGCCACCACAACGCAGACCATTGCGATGCCGCCGCGCAGGTGCCCCAGCAGCGCGTCAATGAAGGCGATCAGTCTGTCGGAGATCCCGGCCTTCGCCATGATGTTGCCGGACAGGACGAAGAAGGGAACGGCCAGCAGAAGATACTTGCCGATGCCGCCATAGATCTGGCCGGCGATAACATTGATGCCCGTCCCATTATACAGGATGGCCAACAGCGAGGACATACCCAGAGACAGCGCGATCGGTGCGCCCAGAAACAGCAGGATCACAAAAACACCCAGCATAATGGCATACGTCATGCAGCATCGCCTCCCTTCGTCATGTCTGCGCTCTTCAACTCTTTCAGCTCAGCGATCCCGTCCAGGATGCGTTCCACCGTGTGGATCACCATCAGGAACGCGCCCAGCGGGATAAATGCGTTGTAGATCCAGTCAGGCACAGCCAGCGCCGTGGTGACCTGTCCGCTGGCGATCTTTACCGCGCAGCGATCCCAACCACTGATGAAAATGATCACACCGAAGACGATCAGGCAGATGTTGGTGATGATCTCAATGATCAGCTGTGCACGGCGGCTCATCTTGCCGGTGAAGATCGTCATATTGATGAGGCCGCCCTCTTCACCGGCGCACAGTGCGGCACCGACCATGTAGGCCAGCACCAGCAGCGCTACCACGATTTCCTCGGACCACGAGAAGTTCACATCCGCCTTAAAGATATAGCGGCAGACAACGTTCACCGCTGTTAGCGCCACGCCGACGGCAAGCGCAACAACGATGATCCACTTCTCCGCCACGGCCAGACCTCTCGCCGCCCGTTTGTAGGGATTCTTCTTCATTCCATGGACCACCTCTCTCATAGTCATTTCTCAATTTCTCTTTGACGTATCGTCTGCGCAGAGGGATGGACCTGCGTCCGGCATGCCCGACCCTCTGTACTTTGCATATGTATCTCATACGCTGATCGTTTTCAATAAACAATTCTTTCCCAGATCGTGATACCGCCGCGTCTTGGCAAAGTTTTAACGGCTTCGCAAGTTTTGTTCATGCTGAAAAAATCGTTTAGTGCCGAATCGCCGAACATCCGTGCAAAAAACTGTGCAATTCGCCGATCCAACGCAGGAGCAAAGCCGGTCTTTTTTTGTAAACTGCTTAAAAAGTGCAAAAAGACGGGGCATGCAGGGAAAATGTGCACTTTAGATAGGACATCCTATTTTGCGAAAGCAGGTGCGGTTTGCTCCTTGCGGAAATGCACATTTTTTGATATGATTCATTTACCATCGATTACCATATTACGTTCTTTGTCAAGGCGTCTGCTGCAAGTGGCGGAGGTGATCTTAAGTGGCGCGGAAAGAACTGAGCGATGCGCTGAGGCATGAATTCTTCCGGTCGGGAAGCGTTCTGCGCAGCACCTTCTTTACCATACTGTCCCTGCTGCTGGCCGTTATGCTGCTCTTTCAGATCTGGCTTTACCATAATGCCTACCAGAGGCTGCTTGGCAGTGCACGCGAGAGCGGCGAGGCATTTCTCACCTTGGCGGCAAAGCTGTCCGATGAAAATTTCGGCAGGCTCTGCGATGCGGCGAAACAGCTGACGTGGAATGATGAGGTTCTGTACGCAGCACTGTTTCCAGACACGCAGGATCGGCCCCGGAACTTCCGGATCGTCACCGAGCTGAAGTCTTTCGCAGCTGACACACGCTACGTCACCGACGTTATTCTGCTGTGCAACCGTGATGGCTCCGCCTATTCCTCCGGCGGTGACGTAGGCCTGCTGGCAGAGCTTCCCACGGCAGAAGACTTTTCCGCGCAGGCCCTGGGGCCTGCCGGCGCCTCCAGCGCCACGCTGGTCCGCACGGCATCCGGCACACTGTGCCTGCGGTATCCGTTTATTCCCTGCTCCTATGGATATCTGGGTGAGCTGCTGCTTTATCTGGATGCCGAAGCGCTTTTTCCTCGTTGTGCAGCAGAGTGGAGCCGCTGGCTGTCTATGCGCCGGACGGTTCCCTGTTGTACAGCAATCTGGATACACCGCTGAAGGCCGGCAGCCGCAACACGCTGGTGGGGATGTCTGCCGCCACAGGACTTACCTTCTGCCACAGCTATACCACGGTGACGCTCCATCTTGGCGAATATCTGGCATCGAATCATCTGCTGCTCGTGATGGTGATCCTGTTGGCTGTGCTGGTGCTGGCGGCCCTGCTGGTGGCATGGCTGTTCTACCGTCCTCTGCGGAAAACGCTGCAAACACTGCGCAGCAGCGATGAAGCCCTGCCGAAAAACGAGTCTGTCAGCGACTGGGACCTGCTCAACCGCAGTGTTCTCGCCCTTAGCCGCGACACGGTGCAGTTCCGCAAGATCATACAGATCATTTCCCCGTATGTGCTGCGTCAGCTGCTGTGCGAGCTGGTGGACGGTGCGGAGCTGGACGCAGATTCTGTCCGCCAGACACTCGCAAGCCTTCCCGATACGCTGCCGTGCGAAGGGACATTTCTGCTGTTCGTCACGTCCAACCGCGTCACAGGCGTGCTGAATCCGGCAGCCATTGAGCATACCATCAAAAACCTGCAAAATATTCACTTTCCCCGCTGGAGGCTGTATTCCTTTTCCTATCGATACAGCATCCTGACCATTGCCTGTTTACAGGACAAACAGGCGATTGCTGACGGTGAGGCAGAGGATTTGACGCGCGCCATCCATATTTTTACGCGCAGTCTCCCCAACAGCGTGGTCGTCTGCAGCCCGCGGTTCTCCGATCTGCTGCAGATCCACAGCGTGTACCAGGCGCTCCTGTCCGATTCACAGACCAGCGCTGCCCGGCAGGTCTCCCGCGCGGATATTGAAAAGCGCATCCGCAGTACGGTTGGCGCCATAACGGAGCACTCGGAGGAGGCGGCGTCCACCACGCTGCGTCACCTGATGTCTACCATCCGGCAGGCGGAGCTGCCCGATCAGGACACGCTGGACTGCTGTCAGATGCTGGCCAGCGAGCTGCAGGAGCTGAATCGCACCTATCACGGAAAGCTGGGCGCCTTTGCGCCGGAGGGCGATCCGCTCACAGATGCGTACTACGAGCAGCTATGTGCCTATCTGCGCGCGGCGGTACAGGAGATCTTTACCAATCTGGACAATCGTCAGCGCAGATACCTGTTGGCCGCCAAGAAATACGTGGGGGAGCACTACATGGACAGCAGCCTGTCCCTTGACGGCGTTGCCGCCCAGTTGGGCATCAGTCCGTCGTATCTCAGCCGTATTTTCAGTGAGATCGGTGGAAAGAGATTCACGCAGTATCTCAGCGACCTTCGCATCGAAAAAGCAAAGCTGCTGCTGGCGGATGACAGCAGGCTGGTACGCGACATCGGTCAGGATGTCGGTTTCCTGACCATCCAGAACTTCATGCGGGTATTTAAGGCCAAAACCGGCGTGACCCCCAGCGAATACCGATCGACGCTGCCGAAAAACAGCTGAGCGATACATCGATCCTGAAACACACATCATAGAACAAAGGAGCCTATTGCCATGACACAGCCGAGACTCTCTTATCTGAACCTCTACACCACCGATCCTGCGTGGAATCTGGCGGCGGAGCAGTATGTGTTTGACGCGCTCCCTCGGGACCGCACCTATTTCATGCTGTGGCAAAATGACAACGCCATCATTATCGGCAAGCACCAAAACGCCGCCGCCGAGATCGACCAGCAATTCGTCCGCGAAAACGGTGTGCGAGTGGTACGACGGCTGTCCGGCGGCGGTGCGGTGTACCACGACATGGGAAACCTGAACTTCACGTTTATCGCCGATGCCGGCAGTATGGAGTCCATCAACTTCAAGCTGTTCTGTCAGCCGGTGGTGGCTGCGCTGGCGGCTCTGGGTGTTCAGGCTGAGGTCAACGGGCGGAACGACATGACCATCAACGGGCAGAAATTCTCCGGCAACTCCCAGTATCTGAAGGAGGGACGGGTCATGCACCACGGTACCATCATGTTCGACTCCGATCTGGACCGGGTGGCGCAGGCCCTTCATGTGGACCAGGAAAAGATCTCCGCCAAGGGCGTGGTCTCCGTCCGAAGCCGCGTCACCACCGTGCGGCAGCATATGCCCCATCCCGTGGAGCTGGAGGAATTCCGCCGCGTGCTGCTGGACAGCATTCTGGCGCAGCAGCCCGGCGAGGAGTATGTCTTTACTGAGGAGGACAAATCGCAGATCGCTCGGCTGCGGGAGCAGCGGTACGCCACATGGGAATGGAACTATGGCCAGTCCCGGGAATGCGAGATGATCAGACAGAAGCGCTTCCCCGCCTGCGGCGGTGTGGAGGCGCATCTGTCCACCGACCGCGGCGTCATCCGGCATATCGCGTTCACCGGCGACTTTTTCAGCGTGGTGGAGCCGGAGGTGCTGGCAGAAAAGCTGGTGGGCGTGCGGCTGGAGGAGCAGAGCCTCCGCGATGCGCTGGCGCAGGAGGATGCGGGCCGTTATTTCAGCGGGCTGAAGAATGAGGAACTGATCGAGCTTCTGCTGTCATAAAGTGCCGCTCACTGCGATCAGCGGTTTGCCCCCCCCGACAAGATGGTTTTCGTTTTGGAGCTGCGCCGCAGGTCGATTCAGAGCTTTCGTTATGCGTACGGTGTGGGAGCTTTCGCGGCAATTTCTGAAAGACTATTCCGTCAGTTCCGGCACCAGATTTCTTAATTGCTTGGCGGTTCAGTCCCTGCATTCTCCTCGTTATCTTTATGGAGGAGGTCATGTTGTGAAACCCCTTACGCCGCAACGGCTTCAAGTCCTTGCCGATAGGGTTCCCTCGACTGGAAGGATTATGACGCGGACACCATCTGCCGGCGGGTGACCTCCAAGGTACAGCCGGCAGCATCGTGCTGTTCCACAACGCCGCCCTCCACACACCGGAGGCGCTGCCCGCTATCCTCACCTGCCTCATCAACGACGGCTACACCGTCCTCCCCATCTCCCAGCTCATCCTCCCCCCGCCCTGCACCATCGACCACGCCGGCCGACAGTTTCCGGCGGAGCAGGTTACAGACTCTCTCACGCCATAAATTATGTAAACCAGAAATACGCCTGTTTATACATTTTTCGCCGCGCCTCGCCTTCTTTTATGTAACCACTTACCCCGCTTGCGCTTCGTCCGCTGACGGCTGCAGAGGAATGGCTGCCGCGCTCTGCTGGAGGGGTGAGCGTATGGTTCTCCGTGTAGAGCAAAGCAAAAAAGCGAATATCACATATTGAAGCGCCACCGTATCAACAAGCAGGATATTTTTGATCGTGTGGTGAAATTCATTATCGAAAATGTGGGCAAGACCTTTTCCGCCAATTCGATTTCTACATTTCTGAAAAGCGAGCACCGCAAGGTCTCGGTAGAGAGCATCTACAACTATCTGCGCTGGCTGGAGCAGGCGTTCATCATCTATCCCTGTGAGCGCTACGACCTGCAGGGCAAGAGCATCCTGAAAACGCAGGAGAAGTATTATCTTGCGGATGTGTCGCTGAAATACGCCCTTCTGGGCTATAACCGCAAGATGCTGGATGGGGCCATGGAGAACATTGTGTTTCTGGAGCTAAAGCGGCGGGGGTACGATGTGTATATCGGCAAGAATGATACCAAGGAGATCGACTTCGTGGC
>ERZ1027194.1367-NODE-1367-length-11105-cov-4.629321_pt1 | contig 11105 bp, 5 predicted proteins | sample MGYA00519246_ERZ1027194 | MGnify/ENA primary metagenome ERZ1027194 (study PRJEB26926, sample SAMN06164505) | human gut metagenome | biome: ENVO:00009003; feature: ENVO:2100002; material: ENVO:00002003 | host: Homo sapiens | place: USA | collected 2012 ...
ATCTACACCTATTAAGTCGTCGGCAGCGTCAGATGTGTATAAGAGACAGGGCTACAGAGAATCCCATGAATGTGAAAACGGTGCAGGTTTTGGGAGACGGAGTCATGGTGCAGGTGGTACAGGAGTTCGCCGATACGGACAGTTATGCCGAGTACAACGAACAGGACCTGTTCTACGGGACCAGAGTGGAAGCGCTGGCACAGGGACTCACGGTGAATCGGGAACTTGTAAACGCAGCGGACGGCACTCCGGCGGATTCTGAGAAGCTTGACAAGGCGTTGGAAAAGAATCATCTGATCATTACAAATGCAAGCGCATATATATACTGTCCTTATCCGGTGCTATATATCAGCGAAGGTGTGGTCATGGGAGAGGATGGGTATGTGGATGCCTCCCAATCCGATGGTGTCGTTACGATACTGATGAAAAAATAGGCTTTACAGTAATACAAATATAGAGCAAGAAAGGTTTGGTACTGACATGGAAAAGACAATGGAGAAAATCGTAGCCCTGGCAAAAGCAAGAGGTTTTGTATATCCCGGTTCCGAGATCTACGGAGGACTGGCAAATACCTGGGATTACGGTAACCTTGGTGTAGAACTGAAGAATAATGTGAAAAAGGCATGGTGGCAGAAGTTCGTGCAGGAGAGCCCTTACAATGTAGGTGTGGACTGTGCGATCCTGATGAATCCCCAGACCTGGGTGGCCAGTGGACATCTGGGTGGTTTCTCCGATCCTCTGATGGACTGTAAGGAGTGTCATGAGCGTTTCCGTGCAGACAAACTGATTGAGGATTTCTGTGAGGAGAACGGCATTGCCATTGAAGGCAGTGTGGACGCATGGAGCCAGGAAGAAATGAAGAATTTCATCGAGGAGCACAATGTTCCCTGTCCTACCTGCGGCAAGCACAACTTCACCGACATCCGTCAGTTCAACCTGATGTTCAAGACCTTTCAGGGGGTTACCGAGGATGCCAAGAACACGGTTTATTTAAGACCCGAGACCGCACAGGGTATTTTTGTTAACTTCAAAAATGTACAGAGAACTTCCCGCAAGAAGATTCCCTTCGGTATCGGACAGATCGGTAAGTCCTTCCGTAACGAGATCACACCCGGCAATTTCACTTTCCGTACCAGAGAGTTTGAACAGATGGAGCTGGAGTTCTTCTGCGAGCCCGGCACCGATATGGAGTGGTTCCAGTACTGGAGAGGCTTCTGCCGTGACTGGCTGCTGTCTCTTGGCATCAAGGAAGACGAGATGAGACTTCGTGATCACTCTCCTGAGGAACTGTGCTTCTACAGTAAGGGAACCACCGATATTGAGTTCCTGTTCCCCTTCGGATGGGGCGAACTGTGGGGTATTGCGGACAGAACCGATTATGATCTGACCCAGCATGCCAATACCTCCGGCGAGGATATGACTTACTTCGATGATGAGAAGAAGGAAAAATACATCCCTTACGTTATTGAGCCTTCTCTTGGCGCAGACAGAGTGGTTCTGGCATTCCTGTGTGCAGCTTACGACGAGGAAGAGTTAGAGGGCGGCGATGTTCGTACTGTGCTTCATTTCCATCCCGCACTGGCACCGGTAAAGATCGGTGTGCTGCCTCTGTCCAAGAAACTGAACGAGGGTGCGGAGAAGATCTACACAGAGCTTTCCAAGAAATACAACTGTGAATTTGATGACAGAGGAAACATTGGTAAGAGATATCGTCGTCAGGACGAGATCGGAACTCCTTTCTGCGTAACTTACGATTTTGATTCCGAGACAGATGGCTGCGTTACCGTACGTTTCCGTGATTCCATGGAGCAGGAGCGTGTTGCTATCAAAGATCTGGATGCTTACTTTGCAGATAAGTTTACATTCTAAGATCACTATTCAGGAGCAGAAAGATTTTTCTGCTCCTTTTCAATATCTTTTTCTATTGGTACGAAAACTTTGATACTTACAGTGGAGGGGACAGCGTGGAACCGATCGAAGTGTTTCAGATTCTGGGAATCGAACAGACAAAAGACGAAAGGGCACTGAAGAATGCCTATCGTGACAAGCTGACGGTAACGAATCCGGAGGATGATCCGGAAGGCTTCAAGCGACTGCGGATGGCTTATGAGGAGGCCTGCCGCTATGCCGGAACGCCGGATGCAGAAGAGAACGAGGAGGCGGAACCGACGCTGGAGGACGATACTCCGGCTGGACAGTGGGTACGTGGTGTTCGGAAGGTCTATGAGAATATTACGGACCGCTGTGATGTGGAAAAATGGAAAGCGCTTTTTGAGGCGGATGACTTTCTTTCTCTGGAGGAAGAGGAAAACTGCACCACTTATCTGCTTCGTTTTCTGATGGAACATTATAAGCTGCCGACCGCAATCTGGAAGCTTCTGGATGAGAAAATCCACATTGTACAGAATGCGGGGGCCTTCAGAGAACGCTTTCCGGCACAGTTTGTAAGCTATATGGTACATAAGTGCGAATCCGGGGAAGAAGTGGATTTTTCCGAGTTCCGTGGTGCGGAAGATGCGGATTACGATCAGTTTCTGCAATATTATGACAGAGCTTATCAGGCGCTGCAGGAGAAAAAATTACAGGAAGCGGAGCAGATGATCGGATGTGGGGATGCTCTGGGGATTACCCACCCTGTTATGGAGATCTGCCGTGCGTCCCTCTATGAAGGAAAGGGACAGACCGCAGAAGCCATTACTTTGTTAAAGAAACTGTCTGCAAAATATCCGGAGGATGATCTGATCGCTTACAATACGGCGGAAATACTGTGGAGAAATGAAGGGCGCGTAGAAGCGTCTGCTATTTATGAGAGTCTTCGGGAGAAGCTGCCGAAACACTACATGGCGAACCTGCGTCTGACGGACTGGTATTATGAGCAGGGGAACTATAAAGAGGCAAAAAAATGTGCGGAAGAGATTCTTTCCGTAGGCGGAGACGACACATTTCTGGAGACACTGCAGAAGATCAACACCGAACTGGAACGGGAAATGAAACGGGAATATGCGCAGAACCATGATCCCGGTCTGGGACTGGATCTGGGCTGGTGTTATCTGCAGGATGGCAGGACCGATCTGGGAATCCGCACGGTCAGGGAACTGGAAGCAAAAGTTCCTGCGGACAGGTGTGAGGAATATCTGGGACTTATGACAAAACTGCTGGCAGAAGCGGCAGAATATGAGAAGGCAATTTCCACGGCAGCCAAATGGGAAGAAAGCCTGGAGAAAAAGATCCTCTGGGATACAGATGCCGAAGAGGAGGAAAAAGACAGAGACCGGATCCGACAGTCACATATGATCCGGATGCAGTGCTATCGGGCTTATGGCTATGTACAGCCGGAAAAATTCGCCGAAGCCATTGCGGAAGCGGAAAAAGCCGAGACCGGAACACCGAAGGATATCGGTATGCTGATCGAAAAGGCACAGATCTATGTGGAGATGGAAGAGTATGAACGCTGTGCGGAGATATCCCAGAAACTGATCGGGGATTATCAGGTTTACGCTGCATATGCCAACGAACTGGAAGCGGCGAAGAGGCAGTAGAATGCAGCAGGGGTGATCCAGAACGGCAGAGCCTGTCTAAATTATTTTCCAACCTATGTCAAGGCCTATGAAATGATGGCAAAGGTGTACATGGATCTGACACATCCGGAGGAACTGAAGGAACTGTTACAACAGGCGAAGGATAATAATGTCAAAAGTGTGATCCTGGATGCCTATGAATGGCAGCTGACCAATACGGGGCTTCCCCAGGAACAGATGAACCACGCCATAGATAAATTCCGGAAGGAATATCTGAGCAGACTGGAAGCGGGCAAGACCATATTTTACCGGAGAGGACTTCCGATCATTACGGAATATCTGTATGCCTACCCTTGTGAATTTTTACTGGTGGAGCGGGGAGATTTTCATAATGCGGCAGGCTGTCTGGAGGCGGCAAAAGTGGATTATGAAAAGGCGCTTTCCACGAACCCGGCCAATCCTTTTGCCTGGAAAGGACTGGCACGGATCCACAGATGCCGCGGCAAATACGATGAAGCCATGATCTGCCTGAGAAAATGTGTTTTTTTCTATGAAAAGAGCGGAACACAGAATCATGCCTGGCCGGAACTGATTGCGGAACAGGCAGAAATTTATTTTTTGCTGGGCAATACGGAAATGGCGGAACAGTTTTACCGGAGATACCGTGAGATGATGGGAAGTGCCGGAGACCGGGACCGGAACCGTATGAGGGATTTCGCCAGATGTCTGGCCTGCAATGACAAGACTACGGAGGGATTAAAAGTTCTGGAGAAGGCATTCGTCAATGTACTGGATGCGGCAGGAGAAAAGCTGGATCTGTGTGTCTGGTGCGGGGAAAAGACGATCGCCGGAAATATTCTGACATCGTGGCCGGAGAAGATCGAACTGCTTGGGAAAAATACCGGGAATACCCAGGAGTATTTCGAAGATTACTTTTTCCATCTGGGATGGTATGGGCTGATCTGTGGTTCCGGAAAGGTGGCCATCGAGAATATGGATAAGGCACTGATCTTCAATAAGGAGGATCTCAGCAAAAAGGATGACATTGCGGACCTGATCCTGGCATGCATCCTGTACGGAGATAAGAAGAAAGGTGCTGACTATGCACAGGCGCTGAAAGCCTGCATGGAAAGAGAAGATAAAAGCGGCAAGGATGTGTATCTGAAATATCCGAAGCTTCGGATCGTACACGAATATCTGGCGGGATATTATACGGCCACCGATGAGGAACAGGATACGCTCCTGCAACTGGACAAAGACTGTTCCTTCTGCCATGGCTGTGTACATCCCGTCTGCGAGGAACTGGAGATGGTACGGATACTGCAGATGCTGAAAAAGGGCCGGGAGAAAGAAGCACTGGAGCGGCTGAAAGAGCAGATGCAGGAACATCCCGGAATGGGATTGCAGGCCATCTGGCACCGGTATCATTCGGAACAGGTGACGAAGGATACGGATCCTGCCGTAGCCGCTTTTCACAAGGAAAAGCCGCAGCCGGAGAAACGGGGATTCTGGCAGAGGCTGTTCGGGAAGAAGTAAAAAATTAAAATGAAGAGAGAAGAAAACATATGATAGTCGGAATCGATTTGGGAACCACCAACAGTCTGGTGGCAGCATTTACGGAGGAAGGACCTGTGATCATCCCCAACCGTCTGGGAAAACATCTGACCCCCTCTGTGGTCAGCGTGGATGAGAACGGCAATGTCTATGTGGGGGAGACGGCACAGGAACGCAGAAACCTCTATCCCGACAGTGTGGCGCAGGCATTTAAGCGCAGCATGGGAACGGATCGCACTTATGACCTGTCCGGCAAAAAGTTCCGCCCAGAAGAATTGTCCAGCATGATCCTGCGTTATCTGAAAGAAGATGCGGAAGCCTATCTGGGGGAAGAAGTCACAGAGGCCGTGATCAGTGTACCGGCCTATTTTGACGACAAGAGAAGAAAAGCCACCAAGCGGGCCGGAGAACTGGCCGGGCTGAAGGTGGAGCGTATGATCTCGGAGCCTACTGCAGCGGCGGTGGCCTACGGCCTGTACGAAAAAGAAAAAGACACCAGATTTCTGGTATTTGACCTGGGCGGCGGAACTTTTGATGTCTCCATTCTGGAGCTGTATCACAATATTCTGGAGGTGCGGGCGGTAGCCGGAGACAATTATCTTGGCGGTGAAGATTTCACGGAAGTGATGTCGAAACTTTTTCTGCAAAAGACAGGACTGCATTATAAGGATCTGTCGGAGAAAGAACAGGTGCGTCTCTATAAAAAGGCAGAAGAAGCCAAGCGGGGAATCAGTGATCAGACTGCGGTGACCATGGAACTTATGCTGGGTGAAGAGAACAAAACGGCAGAGATCACCTTAAAAGAATATGAGGAAGAGTGCGAAGAACTGCTAATGAAGATCAGGGAACCGGTGAAGAAGAGTCTGGCGGATGCAGGACTGAAGCTGTCGGACATCGATGAGGTATTGCTGATCGGCGGAGCCACCAGACTGTCGGTGGTCAGGGATTTCCTGATCAGGCTGTTCCGCAAATTCCCGGATACAAGACTGAACCCGGACGAAGCCGTGGCACTGGGCGCGGCGATCCAGGCGGCCATGAAGGAACGCCGGGAGGAGGTAAAGGAAGTCATTCTGACGGATGTATGCTCCTTTACATTGGGAACGGAAGTCGTGGTGGAATACGAGGAAGGCAAATTTGAAGACGGCCGTTTCTGTCCCATCATTGAGCGCAACACCGTGATCCCCGCCAGTCATACGGAGCGGTTGTACACTGTCAGAGACAATCAGGACAAGGTGCGCGTCCGGGTACTGCAGGGAGAGAGCCGTTTCGCCAGAAATAATCTGTTTCTGGGAGAACTGAACATTGATGTTCCCAAGGGGCCCAGAGGCAGTGAAGCCGTGGATGTGACTTACACCTATGACATCAATTCCCTGCTGGAAGTGGAAGTCAAGGTGGTATCCACCGGACTGACCCAGAAAATGATCATCAAGGGACAGGACAACCAGATGACGGATGATGAGATCCAGAAGCGAATGGAAGAATTGTCCTACCTGAAGATCCAGCCCAGAGACCTGGAGGAGAACCGTCTGGTGCTTCTCAGAGCGGAGCGGATGTATGAGGAAGCACTGGGAGACCGAAGAAAAGAACTGGATCGTTATATCACTGTTTTCGAGGCTGCATTGAAAAAGGGCAAAAAAGAGGAGATCGAGGAGGCCAGAGAGGCATTGAACGAGATCCTGGAAGACGAGGATGAGTGATGTTTTATTCTTGACGCGACGAAACGATAACATTATAATGTAGAAATGTAGGTTTATTTTCCGAAAGATGTAATTATTGAGACAAGGAGACCGAGAGAATGAGACAATTCACTTCTGATGAACTGAGAAAAGCCTGGAAACAATTTTATATAGACCGTGGTCACGTAGATGTGGGAGCAGTATCCCTGGTATCCGACGGTTCTACCGGTGTTATGTTCAACGTTGCCGGTATGCAGCCGCTGATGCCTTATCTGCTGGGACAGAAGCACCCTCTGGGTACCAGACTCTGCAACGTACAGGGCTGTGTACGTACCAACGATATTGATTCCGTAGGCGACAAAAGCCATGTAACCTTCTTCGAGATGATGGGAAGCTGGAGCCTTGGAGATTATTTTAAGAAGGAACGCTGCCAGTGGAGTTTTGAACTGCTGACCCAGGTGTTCGGATTTGATGCGGATCATCTGGCTGCCACTGTATTTGCCGGTGACGAGAATGCCCCCAGAGACGAGGAAGGCGCACACTACCGTATCGCTTCCGGATTCAAAAAAGAAAACGTATATTATCTGCCCGCTGATGACAACTGGTGGGGACTGGAATACGGCCCCTGCGGTCCCGACAGTGAGATGTTCTATATTGCAGACAGACCGGACTGCGGACCGAACTGCGGACCCGGCTGTGACTGCGGTAAATACACGGAGCTGGGTAATGATGTATTTATGCAGTATGAGAAGCATCATGACGGTCATCTGACCCCCTTAAAGCAGAAGAACGTGGATACCGGTTGGGGTCTGGAGCGTATTCTGGCCTTTTTAAACGGTACCAGAGATGTATACCAGACAGACCTGTTTGCCCCGGTGATCGCTTACATTGAAGAGGCTTCCGGTGTGAAATACAATGCGGATGAAAAGCTGACCAGATCCATGCGTATTCTGGCAGACCATCTGCGTACCAGTGTAATGCTGATCGGTGACGAAGCAAAGCTGCTTCCTTCCAATACCGGTGCCGGTTATATTCTCCGTCGTCTGATCCGTCGTTCGGTAAGACACGGACGTACCCTGAATATGACTACAGAGCAGCTGCTGCACATTGCTGCCATGTACATTGATGAGATCTATGCAGAAAGTTATCCTCTGATGAAAAAGAACAGAGAGTTCATTCTGAGCGAACTGCAGAAGGAAATCGCACGTTTCGAGAGCACTCTGGAGAACGGCATGAAGGAGTTGCAGAAGATTCTGGAGCAGAAGAGAAGTGAAGGTAAAAAGGAGATCGACGGCAAGTCCGCATTCTACTTATATGATACCTTCGGATTCCCTCTGGAGCTGACTGTAGAGCTGGCACAGGAAGAGAATCTGACCGTAGATGAGGAAGGCTTTGCCGCTGCCATGGAAGAGCAGAAGCAGAAGGCAAGAGAAGGACAGAACTTCTCCCAGAAGATTACCACCGCAGCAGGTGTATTCGATGGACTGGATGACAAGATCACCAGCGAATTTGTAGGTTATGATGCGCTGACCGCAGAAGGTAAAGTAGTAGGACTGGCCACCGAGACTGAACTGGTAAACACTTTAAAGATAGGTGAGACCGGTACACTGATCACCGATGTGACTCCGTTCTATGCTACCATGGGCGGACAGAAGGGTGACTTTGGTGTGATCCGCACCGAAAACGGTACTTTTGAAGTGACTGAGACCGTGAAGATCGCAGGCGGACGCATCGGGCATGTGGGTAAGGTCGTATCCGGAACAGTTACTGTGGGAGACAAGGCAGAGCTGGCAGTGGATACCGACAACAGAAAGAGCGTATGTAAGAACCATTCCGCAACCCATCTGTTACAGAAGGCACTGCAGATCGTACTGGGTGATCATGTAGAACAGCAGGGTTCTTACCAGGACGGCGCAAGAACCCGTTTTGACTTCAGCCACGGACAGGCTATGACTGCAGAAGAGATCGCTAAAGTAGAGGCTCTGGTCAACGAGAAGATCGCAGAGGATATTGCAGTTGTTACCGATATCATGAGCATCGAGGATGCGAAGAAGAGCGGAGCTATGGCTCTGTTCGGAGAAAAATACGGCGATACTGTCCGCGTGGTATCCATGGGAGACTTCTCGAAGGAACTGTGTGGTGGTACTCATGTAAAGCATACCGGTGAGATCGGTTACTTCAAGATCCTGTCCGAGAGCGGTGTCGCTGCCGGCGTCAGAAGAATCGAAGCACTGACCGGTGCCAACGTGATGGCATACTATCAGGCTATGGAAGAGAACTTCAATAAGGCAGCCGCAGCCGCAAAGGCAGCTCCGGCAGCCCTGACCGAGAAGATCCAGCATATGCAGGCAGAACTGAAGGCTCTGAATGCTGAGAACGAGTCCCTGAAAGCCAAGATGGCACAGTCCGCACTGGGCAATGTCATGGATCAGGCAGTGGAAGTCAAGGGAACAAAGCTTCTGGCAACCAGCGTAGACGGTGTGGATATGAATGGCTTGCGAGACCTGGGCGACCAGCTCAAGGATAAGCTTGGCGAAGGCGTTGTCGTACTGCTCTCTGCACAGGATGGCAAGGTCAATATGATCGCCATGGCAACAGACGGTGCTGTAAAGGCCGGTGCCCATGCAGGCAACCTGATCAAGGGAATTGCCGCACTGGTTGGCGGTGGCGGCGGCGGACGTCCGAACATGGCGCAGGCCGGCGGTAAGAATCCCGCAGGCATTCCCGCAGCGATCGCGGAAGCGTCCAAAGTACTGGAGGGTCAGCTCGCATAATGGAACGAGAGAATCTGAAATCCCGTTTAGGCTTTATATTGCTGTCTGCCGGCTGTGCCATTGGTATCGGCAATGTATGGAAGTTCCCGTACATGGCCGGCCAGGGCGGCGGTGGCGCATTTGTATTGTTTTATCTGATCTTCCTGGTGATCCTTGGTCTGCCGATTATGACCATGGAGTTCGCTGTGGGAAGAGCAAGTAAGAAAAGTCCCGTAAAGGCTTACCAGGCACTGGAGAAGCCGGGACAGAAGTGGCATATCCACGGGTATTTCACGCTGGCAGGCTGTTATCTGTTAATGATGTTCTATACTACCGTAGCAGGTTGGATGTTACACTATTTTTATATGACGGCTACCGGTAAACTTTCCGGGCTTTCCGCGGATGCGGTAGCGGAACAGTTTACCCAGATGCTGGCAGATCCGGGGGTCATGATGTTCTGGATGGTACTGGTGGTGATCATTGGTATCGTTGTGTGTGCCGGTGGACTGCAGAACGGTCTGGAGCGTGTGACGAAAGTCATGATGATCGCACTGCTTGCCATCATGGTAGTACTTGCCATCAACAGCTTCTTCATGGCGGGAGCAAAGGAAGGTCTGAAGTTCTATCTGGTACCTGATTTTGGACGTATGCAGGAGGTTGGTGTGGTATCTACACTGGTAGGTGCCATGAATCAGGCATTCTTTACCTTAAGTCTTGGCATTGGTGCCATGGCGATCTTCGGAAGCTACATCGGCAAGGATCATTCCCTGATGGGTGAGTCCGTCAGAGTTGTGGTACTGGATACTTTCGTGGCAATTACCGCAGGACTGATCATTTTCCCCGCCTGCTTTACCTATGGGGTGGATCAGACTTCCGGGCCCAGCCTGATCTTTATTACTTTGCCGAATATTTTCGCAAATATGCCTTACGGCCGCCTGTGGGGAAGCCTGTTCTTCCTGTTCATGGCGTTCGCAGCTCTGTCTACAGTACTGGCGGTATTTGAAAATATCATCTGCTGTGGTATGGAACTGACCGGTGCCAGCCGTAAGAAATCTTCCCTGGTGAACCTGTTCCTGATCATCGTACTGTCCGTACCCTGCGTATTGGGCTACAATGTATGGAGCTGGGACGGCTTCTCCATCTTCGGCGGAGTAGTACTGGATTTCGAAGATTTCCTGGTAAGTAATCTGTTCCTGCCGTTAGGATCTCTGGTATATCTGTTGTTCTGTGTGACCAGATACGGCTGGGGATGGGAGAACTATAAGGCAGAAGTAAATACCGGCGAAGGCTTAAAAGTCCACGACTGGATGCGCGGTTATCTGACCTGCGGACTGCCCCTGATCGTGATCTTTATTTTCCTGTTTGGAATTTATGATAAGTTTTTTAAATAAGATTTTGTTAAAGCCAGTAGCTCGCATGAGAATAAGAACCGCAGACCCGCTTTCGCTTCGGACGCTTAACCGTAACGGTACATAAGCGAGGAAAATACCCTCGCTAAGTACCGACGGTTGCTTAGAGTCTGCTTGTCCTTATTTTCATGCGGGCTACGGAGACTATAATCTGTCTCTTATACACATCTGACGCTGCCGACGACTTAATAGGTG
>ERZ1027194.1377-NODE-1377-length-11069-cov-4.585255_pt1 | contig 11069 bp, 10 predicted proteins | sample MGYA00519246_ERZ1027194 | MGnify/ENA primary metagenome ERZ1027194 (study PRJEB26926, sample SAMN06164505) | human gut metagenome | biome: ENVO:00009003; feature: ENVO:2100002; material: ENVO:00002003 | host: Homo sapiens | place: USA | collected 2012 ...
TGCGGATTTTCCGCTCGCGGGTCGAGTCGGCAGGCTCTTCGACCTGCTCCCCCTGCTCCGCCTCGAACGGATTGGCGTTGCCCAATACGTCGTCCAAACCCTGTCCCTGCTGCTGCATACGCATGATATCCCGCGCGCTCTGTGCGCGTGACTCCGAGGGCGCCACCGCAACAAGCAGGCCAAACAGGAGTGCGAACGGGATACTTTTCGACGCTTTATACATACGATGCGCAGGCAATGCAGCCGCAAAGGTAACAAAAATTCGTCACGCTCCGCCGGGGGTCAGCCCCGGGGCCTCCCGCGCACCAGCCAGCGCACGGTCGAGATGACGATATAAAGAACGACGATTGCCGGAATAGCGTATGTACGGAGCGTAAAAATCAGCACCGCGCAGGCCGCGAGGAAGAGGTAACGCAGCTCGTTGCCGCGCCAGCCGAAGCCGTGGAACTTGAGGGCGAACATGCGGATCGGGCTGATGAGCAGCAGCCCCAGCCCGACGGCCAGCAGCAGCAGCCATTCGCGTGCGAGCGAGAAGCCCCCCTGCGCCTCGATAAGCCCCAGCGAGGCGCACAGCAGGGCCGCCGCCGGCGTCGGCAGGCCGCAGAACTCCGCAAGCTGCGTCTCGTCGAGGTTGAACTTCGCCAGCCTGAGGGCCGAAAAAGCCGTCAGCAGGTAGAGCAGCAGAGCCCCGGCGTACTGCACGCGCCCGTCCCAGGGCAGCAGCGCCTCGGCCCGCAGGTAGAGGGCCACCAGGATCGAGGCGGGGGCGAACCCGAAAGAGATCATATCCGACAACGAGTCGAGCTGCACCCCGATCGCCGAGGGGCAGCCGAGCAGCCGGGCCGTGAAGCCGTCGGCGAAGTCGAAGAGGGCGGCGGCGATCAGCAGCCAGAACGCAAGCCGCAGGTCCCCGAGCCCCAGGGCGGCCAACGCCGCGAACGAGCCGCACATCAGGCTCATCAGCGTCAGCAGGTTGGGTACCGTAAAAAGTCGTATCTTCATCCGCGTGGAAAATTGTTGGTGGGTCGGTCGGCAAAGTTACGAAATAATTTTTATCTTTGTCTCGGATAGGGGCGGGAATGATCCCGCCTCGCCCACTAAGAGTTACCCGAAAATGAACAATACCTACTGTGTGATAATGGCGGGCGGCATCGGCGCTCGCTTCTGGCCCGAGAGCCGGCAGTCCAAGCCCAAACAGTTTCTCGACATCCTCGGCACGGGCAAGTCGTTCATCCGCCACACCTACGAACGCTTCGTCGGACTGGTGCCGCCCGAGCGGTTTCTGGTGGTCACGAACGCCCGCTACAAGGAGCTCGTGCTGCAACATATCCCCGAGATCTCGGAGCAGCAGGTGCTCTGCGAGCCCGTGGGCCGCAACACGGCCCCCTGCATCGCCTATGCCGCCTACCGCCTCCACCGCACCGATCCCGGCGCACGGATGATCGTCACCCCCTCGGACCACCTGATCCTCAACGAGGACGACTTCCGCAACGTGATTTCCGAGTGCCTCGCTTTCGCCGGGGAGCACGACGCCCTGATGACCGTCGGGATCAAGCCCACGCGCCCCGACACGGGTTACGGCTACATCCAGGTCACCGACGGCAAGCCCATCAGCAAGGTCAAATGCTTCACCGAGAAACCCGGCCTCGAGCTGGCGCAAACCTTCCTCCAATGCGGCGAGTTCTTCTGGAACTCGGGCATCTTCGTCTGGACGGTCGGGGCGATCATCGAGGCGTTCCGCCTCCACCTGCCCGAGCTGCACGCCCTGTTCGAGGGCATCCGCTCGTCGATGGGCACGCCCGAGGAGCCGCAGGCCATCGGCCGGGTCTTCTCCGAGTGCCGCGCCGTGTCGATCGACTACGGGGTGATGGAGAAGGCCGACAACGTCTATGTGCGCTGCGGGGACTTCGGCTGGAGCGACGTGGGCACCTGGGGCTCGCTCTACCAGCACGCCCGCAAGGACCGCTATGCCAACGCCAAGCCCGCCGAGGGGTGTTACGCCTACGACACGCGCAGCAGCATCATTTCGCTGCCCGCGGGCAAGGTCGCCGTGGTGAGCGGACTCAAGGAGTATATCGTCGTCGATACCGACGACGTGCTGATGATCTGCCCCCGCAGCGAGGAGCAGAACATCAAGAAATACATCGACGAGGTGAAGTTCCACACGGGCGACCGCTACATCTGATCCGCAATGTCCGCCCTGTACGACCTTTTCCGCGACCATCCGCGCGTCACGACCGATTCGCGGCATATCGAGCCGGGAGGAATCTTTTTCGCCCTGAAGGGGGAGCGGTTCGACGGCAACCGCTTCGCCGCCGAGTCGCTCCGTCTGGGGGCGGCGTTCGCCGTGGCCGACGACCCCGCGCTGCGGGACGACCCGGCGGCGCGCGAAGGACGCCTTATCGTGGTGGACGATGCGCTCGGGGCGCTTCAGGAGCTTGCGCGGGAGCACCGGCGCGAGCTGGGGATTCCCGTGCTCGCCGTCACGGGCAGCAACGGCAAGACCACGACCAAGGAGCTGCTGCGGCGCGTGCTGAGCGAGCGCTTCACCGTCCTGGCGACCGGCGGCAACCTGAACAACCACATCGGGGTGCCCCTCACCCTGCTCTCGCTCACGCGCGAGGCGGAGTTCGCCGTCGTCGAAATGGGGGCCAGCGCCCGGGGGGAAATCGCCCTGCTGGCATCGATCGCCGAACCCAACTACGGACTTATCACCAACATCGGCCGGGCTCACCTCGACGGATTCGGCGGCCCCGAAGGGGTGCGCCGGGGCAAAGGCGAACTCTTCGATTTCCTGCGCGACAACGGCGGGCGGGCTTTCGTCGCCGCCGAGGACGCCACGCTGACGGCGATGGCCCGCGAGCGGGAGCCGATGGCCGTGGAGTACTATTCTCTCGCGCTGGCCGACGACGTACCCTGCCACCTGGAGGGAGAGTATAACCGGGCCAATGTCGCCGCCGCCGTCGCCGTGGGCCGCTACTTCGGCATCGCCGAGGAGCGCATCCTCCATGCCGTCGATTCCTATGTGCCGACCAACAACCGCTCGCAGCGGATGCTGACGGAGCGCAACACGCTCATCCTGGACTGCTACAACGCCAACCCGTCGAGCATGCAGGCCGCACTGGACAACTTCCTCGTCCAGCAGCCCGACGCGGGGGCGGGCAAGGCGGTGATCCTGGGCGACATGCTCGAGCTGGGCGACTGGTCGCGGGACGAACACCGCCACGTCGTCCGTCTGGCCGCGCGTGATACGCAGGCCCGCATCCTGCTCGTGGGCGAACACTTCGCCGAGGCCTGCCGCTCGCTCGACCCCCTGCCCCCCAATGTGACCTGCTTCCCCACGCGGCAGGAGTTGGAGGAGCACCTCGACCGCACCCCCCTGAGCGGCTCGCTGATTCTGGTCAAAGGCTCGCGTGGCATCGGCCTCGAACACCTGACCGGGCGGCTCTGAGGCTGCGGTTCCGCCCGCCCGATCCGGTCAGCACCCGTCCGCCCGATCGCCCGTTTCAGCCAGCACCCATCCGGTCGCACCCATCCGGCCGATCCGGCCAGCACCCATCCGTTCGCATCCGCCCTTGCCTATCTGCACGCACCCACCCGATCCGGCCAGCGGTGGCGATTTGTCGGATGGTTTATCTGCACGGCCTGCCCGCCTTCGGCACGCGGAATAGGCAGGGACACCGGGAAAAGGCATTTGCCGACAGTACCCAGTACCCGGACACCACTGAGCAAGCAACCGCATCCCGACCTATCCCGCACGCCTCAGCGCCTGCCCGTTTCAACAACGGGCGGGACTAAATCGGCAGGCAGGCGATGGAATGAAAAAACCGGAAGTCCCGGGCCGGGGAGAGACGCCGCCGGGCAAGAGTTTCAGTAGCGGCATCCACTCCCGTGCAGCCCGCAGACTTCCGGGAAAGGAGATGTTACGGATAAAACGGAACAAACACCGTTTTTCGTATCGGTATCCGAAAACCGTGCCCCGGGCCGGAGCGAGACGCGCCGGGCAAGAGTTCCGGTAGCGGCATCCGCTCCCTGTACGGCGCGGGATTCCGTAAATAGCGTGTGTCGGACAGCAAATACGATACCGACCTGCGTACCGGAGATTCGGTATCCGAAAACCGTGCCCCGGGCCGGAGCGAAACGCACCGGGCAAGAGTTCGATAGCGCCATCCGCCCCGTGCGGCGCGGGATTCCGGGATTCCGGGTATAGCGTGCATCGGACAGCAAATACGATACCGACCTGCGTATCCGTGGATTCGGTATCCGAAAACCGTGCCCCGGGCCGGAGCAAGACGCGCCGGGCAAGAGTTCGGTAGCGGCATGCGCTCCCTGGACGGCGCGGGATTCCGGTGGAGAAATAAGGATCCGGCCGATCGGATGCGACCCGGAACATTCGGTTCCAGCGGCCGACCGATCCGCCGGACAAAAAGGCGGCCGGGCCCGGTCTTTCCGCCCCCGGCATCCATGAAACACCGGTACAATCCCAAGTCGGCAGTTAAGCGAACGGCCGACGACGGGACAGTGCGCAGCGATTCCCGGATGATATACCCCGTCGCATCCGGTGCGGATCGCCGGGTGGAAATCGTATCGAGCGGCTGAAACGGACGTATCATCGGCTTGTCGTTTTCGGTCAAAGCACGCCCATAAAAAGGGGGCGCGGTGTCAGCACCTCAGTACAGGTCTTAGGAAACCCGATGCGGCAGCTGTCCTGCGCCCTTGCCTGTCCTGCCCGAAGGCAGGACATAACAAGGACTGACAACTTTTATACCGCATCAAACCCTCCCGAAAGAGGTTCCTAAGTTTGTACCGAGGCATAAAGAGTTGTTTACCCTTTATAAGTCATATCGCCCGGCTATGCCGAGCTATTTGTTTGCAAAGATAGCATACATTCATAAATGTATGATGCAAATATAATCAATTTTCCGGATTAAACTACAAAAGTGGAGTAATTTTTATTCTCATTTATGCGGTTATTTGTATTGATGAAAATTCGTCGAAATGATATTCTTGCAAAGCGCGTCGCTGATCGTTTAAAGACGTTGCGCCACGAAAGAAATCTGACACAGGAAAATGTCCGTTTCGACCTCGAAATTAATATCGGAAGGATAGAAGCATGCCAACATATTGTATCTTTGCCAACATTGGCCTATCTATGTGATTATTATAAAATTTCACTCAAAGATTTTTTCGACGGCATAGAAACCAAATAGATTTTACCATCAATCAAATATTTTAAGCGTCTGCCGACGCTTTTTTTATTTTTCTTTCTTTGAAAGAAAAAACCAAAGAACCGCCGCAACGCTGAAATTGCGGAGTCGCCTGTCGGTGACAAATTAATTTACGACTGATAAAAATGCTTCAACAGGGCAAGTTCATCAACGAATATCCTGCCCTTTGGCCGCTTACACCGATTCGTCCGGTGACACCGAGTCTTCGGTCGAATAGATCACGTTTCGCCAAACAGAATAATAAGAGGCTTAATAGAGGAAGCCTCCACTAAATTGAGGCTTCCTTTATTTTTCTACCGTATTATTTTCGAGTTGCTTTGCGAACTTGGTCAGGTTCAATGTCGGGATCATAATTGGATTAGGCAAGCCTGACAAGGTGGAAAGTGTTGCGATATAAGCCCTTACATATGGAAAAAGAATTGCGGGTGCGTTAATGAAGAAATAACCCGGCAACTCCTCGGCTTTGCATTCCCTGTCGAATTCAAAATGCGCAACGGTATCCGCTGTTGCCTTGACGGTTGTATTTTCATTCTTAACCGAAACCTTCATGTAAAGAATGAAATGACACTCTGCGGGGATAAACTCCCCTTTGAGCTCAAGTTTCAAGTCCATTTCAGGTGCCAGGTTGGAACTATCCTTGATTTCAAACGAAGATTTGCGAACCGTGAAACCTTGAAATCTGAATTTTGCGACCGTAGTATCCATTTATTAAGCAGCTAAAGCATATGACCCCATTGGGCCGATGACACAATTCATATTCATGTTTTTGAAAGAGGGCATATCCAACACGTCGTAATTGAACTTCATGTTGGCGCACTCCTTCTCCGGCAGCGGTGCCAAACGAAGCACAACCTCCGTTTCATCGACGGGAATATAATCGACCTTCTCGGTAAACAGGATGTCGCAAATGCCGAACTTTTTGTAGAGCCCGGTCACAATATCCTTTTCCAGTAGATGGTAACAGGAATTGTTTTCAAAAACCTCCGTCGGTTCAACGATAATCGTATGGTAATCCAGCTTCTTTTCGTAGAGATAAGTCAAATTAATATTTTTCATCTTATCCCTCATATTGAAAAGCTGCTCGCACAGGAATTTTTTAATTTCGTCAATCATCTCCTAATAGTTCAAGATTGCTGAATGTTATCTTTTTTGCTTCCTCGGCTTCATCCTTTGTAATAGCCTCGTTCTGATAGTCCGATTTTTTTCTGAGCCGCCTCAATTTAAACATGTTATGCCGATAGTTGGATGCCCGGATTGAGTCCGAAAAGCAGTTCTCGGTCGATTCGATGGTATAGAAATGGGAGTCCTGCTTTCGCCCCCGTGCATCGGAATCCTGTTGTTCATAAGAGATACCCGACTCAAGCAATTTGCGTTTAGACATCTGAAAGCTGGCATAATAGGAACAATGCACGGAGGGTGCATAAAAATTTTTTTCAATCAGAAAAGATGCCGCTTGAAGATTTTGTTTCGCTTTTGCAAGTATAAACATCTTTTTCGCTTTCTACACAAATCCGATGCAAAGATACAAACAAAATGTGAATGGTGTTTTATTTAGTTAATTTAAATTGTATTTATCTATTTATATAAATATAATATTATCCATAAATTGAAAAGATTATTGTCGCTTATCGGCGGCTCGGAAATAAACAATACAGAGGTTTGAGAGCAGGTCGAGCTCACCGACGAAATCCCTGCCGTCGGCCCGCAGGGTCGGAGGGGGGGGCAGACAGACAAGGATGAAACTATATTTTCCCGACGAATCCCGGTATTTTATATTCTTTCTTGTTCAAAAAAGAACAAAAAAAGCGCCATTAGACGCTTTCATATTACATTATAAGAAGCCGGCCGCATGAGCCGTGCCGCAAACCTGCGCTCCTGTCGTCACCGCCCCTGCTTGCGCAGAAAGGCCTCGATCGTATTCTCCATCAGGCAGCAAATCGTCATCGGCCCGACGCCGCCCGGCACCTTGGTAATCACCGAGGCTTTCGGCTCGACGGCAGCGAAGTCCACGTCGCCGCAGAGCTTGCCCGTGTCGGGATCGCGATTGACCCCCACGTCGATCACCACGGCCCCCTCGCCTACCATATCGGCCGTCACGAACCGGGGTCGTCCGATGGCCACGACGAGGATTTCGGCCTCGCGCGTCACCTGCGGCAGATCGCGCGTGCGGCTGTGGGTCACCGTCACCGTGGCGTTGCGGTCGAGCAGCAGCTTGGCCACGGGCAGCCCCACGATGTTGCTGCGGCCGATCACCACGGCCTTGCGGCCGGCGATTTCGACCCCCGCCCCTTCGAGCAGGCGGATGATCCCCTTGGGGGTGCAGGGCAGCGTGCAGGGCTGCTTCTGCCACAGGGCCGCCACGTTGAGCGGGTGGAAGCCGTCCACGTCCTTGCCCTTGTCGATCGCCGCGATCACGCGGTCTTCGTCGATATGCCGGGGCAGGGGCAGCTGCACCAGGATGCCGTCCACGTCGGAGTCGGCGTTGAGCTGCGCGATGATCTCCAGCAACTCCCCCTCGCCGATCTCCGCGCTGCGGCGGATCGTGGTGTTGCGAATCCCCACCTCCTCGGCGGCGCGGGCCTTGCCCGTGACGTAGGAGACGCTGCCGGGGTCTTCGCCCACCAGAATCACCACCAGATGGGGCACACGCCCGTATTTCGCGGGGAAGGTCGCCACCTGCTCCGCCATTTTCGCCTTGAGCGACTGCGCAAGGTCTTTACCGCTTATCACCATAGTCTGGATAAAACTTTTAGTCCGTTTCCCGCAAAGGTAGCAATTTTTTTCCGCCGAGCGCCTGTGCCCCGATGTCCCGCCGGTAAAAAAGACGGTCGCAGCCGATGCGTCCGGCGGCCTCGAGCGCCCGGTCGCGGGCCTCGGCGAGCGTGGCGCCGCGCCCTACGACGATCAGCACGCGCCCCCCGGCCGTCACGAGCCGGCCATCGCGCAGGGCCGTCCCCATGTGGTAAACCAGCGCGCCGGTATCCTCCGCGCCGCGGATCTCCGCCCCCTTCTCACAGGGGCCCGGATACCCCTCGCTGGCCAGCACGATGCCGAGCGTCGCCTCGTCGCGCCACCTGAGCGGCCCGGGCTCCCGCCCCTCGGCGACGGCCATGCACGCCTCGAAAAAGTCGCTCTCCAGGCGGGGCAGCACCACCTCGGTTTCGGGATCGCCGAAGCGGGCGTTGAACTCCACGACCCGGATGCCGTCGCGCGTGCGCATCAGCCCGCCGTAAAGCACCCCCGTAAAGGGGCACCCCTCATCGGCCAGGGCGTCGGCCACGGGCTGCATGACGTGCTCCACGGCCCATCGCTCCTCTTCGGGCGTGATGAACGGCAGGGGCGAACAGGCCCCCATTCCGCCCGTGTTGGGCCCCCGGTCGCCGTCGTAAGCCCGCTTGTGATCCTGCGCCAGCGCCATCGGGACGACCCGGCGACCGGCGACAAAGCACATGAGCGAGAATTCGGGCCCCTCCATGAACTCCTCGACCACCACCTGCCCGTGTCCGAAACGGTCGTCGAGCAGCATATCCCGCAGCGCAGCGTCGGCCTCCCCGGGCGTGCGGGCGATCACCACCCCCTTGCCGGCGGCCAGCCCGTCGTACTTGAGCACCGCGGGCAGGGGTTGCGACCGCACATAGTCCGCCGCCTCGCCGTAATCCGAAAAGACGCGGTAGGCGGCCGTCGGAACGGCATAGCGCAGCATGAGCTCCTTGGCGAAACGTTTGCTCGTCTCGATGCGGGCCGCCGCCTGCGTAGGGCCGAAGATGCGCAGCCCAGCCGCACGGAAAGCGTCCACTATGCCCGCCGCAAGCGCCGTCTCCGGCCCCACGACGGTCAGGTCGGCCCCCTCGCGCCGGGCGAAGGCGAGCAGCCCCTCGACGTCGGTATCCCGCAGGGGCACGCACTCGGCCTGCCGCGCGATCCCCGCATTGCCGGGGGCGCACCATATCTTTGTCACGCGGGGCGACCGCCCCAGGGCGTCCACGATGGCGTGGCACCGTCCGCCGCCCCCGATTACCAGCACTTTCATCGGCTCAATGTTTGAAATGACGCACTCCCGTGAAGACCATCGCCACGTTCAGCTCGTCGGCGGCAGCCACCGAATCGGCGTCGCGCACGCTTCCGCCCGGCTGCGCGATCGCCTCCACACCGTATCCGGCGGCCAGACGCACGCAGTCGTCGAACGGGAAAAAGCCGTCGGAGGCGAGCACGATCCCCTCCGCGACCCCCTTGGCGCGGGCCTCCTCCAGCGCAATGCGGGCGGAGCCGACGCGGTTCATCTGCCCGGCGCCCACGCCCAGCGTGCGGCCGTCGCGCACCGCAACGACGGCATTGGACTTGACATGCTTGACGATCCGCCACGCAAAGGCGAGGTCGGCCAGTTGTCGCTCCGTCGGCCGCCGCCGCGTGACGCATTGTCCCGCAGCGGGCACCTCGTCCGTGCGGTCGAGCTCCTGCACGAGCAGCCCCCCGTTCACGCTCGCCAACTGGCGGGCCGGGGCGGTGTCGGCATCCATGCGCACGGTCAGCAGCCGCAGGTTCTTCTTCGCCGCGAGCAGTTCCAGCGCCTCCGGCTCGAAGGCCGGGGCAATCACGATCTCCAGGAACACGGGCTTCATCGCCGCCGCCGCCTCGCGCGTGAGGGGGCGGTTCAGGGCCACGATGCCGCCGAAGATGCTCACCGGGTCGGCCTCGTAAGCCCTCCGCCACGCATCGGCCGCATCCGCGCCGAGGGCCGTGCCGCAGGGATTCATGTGCTTGACGGCCACGCAGCACGGATCGTCGAATTCGCGCAGCAGCTCCAATGCGGCGTTCGCATCCTGTATGTTGTTGTACGATAGTTCTTTGCCATGCAACTGCCGGGCCGAAGCCAGGGAGTAGGGCACTTCGTCCGCTTCGCGGTAGAAAGCCGCCCGCTGATGGGGATTCTCGCCGTAGCGGAGCTCCTGCGTCCGCTCGAACGACAGAAACAGCTTCTCGCTCAACCCCGCCTCACGCCGCATGTAGGCGGCGATGGCCATATCGTACTCGGCCGTGTGGGTATAGGCTCTGGCCGCGAGCCGCAGCCGCAGTTCCGGGGTGGTATCGCCCTCCCGGGCGATCTCCTCCAGCACCTCGGCGTAGTCCGCGGGGTCGCAAACCACCGTCACCGAGACGTTGTTCTTGGCGGCGCTCCGCAGCATCGAGGGGCCGCCGATGTCGATCTGCTCGGTGGCCTCGGCGAGCGTCACCCCCTCGCGGGCGACCGTCTGGCGGAACGGATAGAGGTTCACGCACACCAGATCGATCGGGAGGATCCCCAACCCGCACAGGGTGCCCATGTGCTCCTTGTCGTCGCGCCGGGCCAGCAAGGCCCCGTGGACGGCCGGATGGAGCGTCTTGACCCGTCCGTCGCAGATTTCCGGGAAGCCCGTCACCTCGCTGATGCCGGTGGTGGCGATCCCCTTCCGCTCGAGGAGCTGCTGCGTGCCGCCCGTGGCGATCACCTCCCAGCCCCGATCCTTCAGTGCGCGGGCGAACTCCGCAACGCCCGTCTTGTCGCTTACGCTGAATAATGCTCTTTTCATCCGTTATCCTGCTCTTTTAACAATTGTCCGATCGTTTCCACATAGAGGACGTGTTCAACGGCATGCACCCGCCGCTCCAGCTCCTCCCGGTCCCGCCCCGCGTAGTCGAAAGCCCGCTGCGCCACGATGGGGCCCCCGTCGAGCGAGGCATCGACCCGGTGGATCGTCACGCCGTAAACCCGCACGCCATAGTCGAAAGCGTCGCGGATGGCGTGCGCCCCCTTGCTGTCTCTTATACACATCTCCGAGCCCACGAGACCGATCAGTATCTCGT